>ENA-ORTN01001572-ORTN01001572.1-human-gut-metagenome-genome-assembly--contig:-NODE-1572-length-22130-cov-73.350215_pt1 | contig 22130 bp, 16 predicted proteins | sample MGYA00242070_ERZ509189 | MGnify/ENA primary metagenome ERZ509189 (study PRJEB26280, sample SAMEA2338821) | human gut metagenome | biome: human gut; feature: human-associated habitat; material: faeces...
CAGCTGCCGGAGCGGTGCTTAAGCCGCAAGGCGGGAATTGTGCGGTGTTGCCCTATCCTCACTCCCCTTTTGGTGAGCGGCTAGCCTGCAATTCGACATATTATTGAGGTTACCATTTCTATCCACACTCTCCTTGCGGAGAGCGATACGTTGGGGGCAACCAAGGCCGATGCGGCATTTCTATCCACACCCTCTCACAGGGAATGACTGACATTTATTCATGGCTCTGGTAATGTTACACAAACTTTTACCGATGGTTTGTGAACAGAAAAACAATCATACTGGGCACTGGCATGGCATTTTTGCTGGCTCAAACACTCGTGCATTTATTTCATGTTCTGCTTCTGCTATTTTGTGCAGGCAATGCTTATTTCATCAGTTTCTGCAGCGTTTTCAGCAGCTCATCCACAACTTCGTCATTCCCGGCACGGATACCATCCGCCACACAGGTGCGGATATGGTTTGCCAGCAGCTCACGGTTGAACGCGTTCATCGCCGCCGTTACCGCCGCCGACTGCACCAAAATATCCGGACAATACACTTCGTTTTCCACCATCCCACGGATGCCCCGAATCTGCCCTTCGATCCGATTCAGTCTGTGGACCAGGCTTTTATACTCTTCTTCACTGCGATGCTTTGTTTTGTGTGCACAGCAGCAACACGGTTCCTTCTTTTCGTTTTCCTGCATTATGTTACCCTCCCATCATATGCAAGGTACCCCGGCGGGGTATATTCACTATATACCCCGCCGGGGTACCTTGTCAAGTAGATAATATAATATTTTTATATTATTTTATGCGAGAGTTTTTTACTATAGCAATTTTTAAGATTAAAGCGGATATCCGCATGAACAAAACCACCCTGAACAGTCAGAAAGAGAAACATTCCATGCTCTCCTTGCGGAGAGCGACATTCCGCCGGCAAAGAGCACGCAGGGGGCCGCAACATTTCTATCCACGCTCTCCTTGCGGAGAGCGACGCCCGTTTTAAGCGTGAACGTAAGGGCATGATTGCATTTCTATCCACGCTCTCCTTGCGGAGAGCGACAGCTTGCCATTTATAATCAACTCCTTATTCAAAATATTTCTATCCACGCTCTCCTTGCGGAGAGCGACGTGGCTGGTCTCATATTCCGCGCCAAGTTTGTTATATTTCTATCCACGCTCTCCTTGCGGAGAGCGACGTCAGCACCGGCAATCAAATCCTGCTGGTCATCGTATTTCTATCCACGCTCTCCTTGCGGAGAGCGACTCCGTGTTAGCGTTGGGGATGCCCACGTCTGTGTCATTTCTATCCACGCTCTCCTTGCGGAGAGCGACCAGCTGCTTTTGGATAGAGGGCTGACGCGTGATGACATTTCTATCCACGCTCTCCTTGCGGAGAGCGACACCACCTTTTCTGGTACTGTGCACCGCAAAGAAATTTCTATCCACGCTCTCCTTGCGGAGAGCGACCTTTGTCGTTGTTGCGTTCGGTCATGTTCATGGCATTATTTCTATCCACGCTCTCCTTGCGGAGAGCGACGGGCAATACCCTGTTACCGCCATGATGTGCAAAATATTTCTATCCACGCTCTCCTTGCGGAGAGCGACATCAGGCCACCTGCACACAGGCGCACTACATAAGGTATTTCTATCCACGCTCTCCTTGCGGAGAGCGACCCCTTGCTATTCCGCGCCACCAGCAGGCAGACGCATTTCTATCCACGCTCTCCTTGCGGAGAGCGACCAAAATCTGCAAATACGTTGCCCGCCGTAACGTTATTTCTATCCACGCTCTCCTTGCGGAGAGCGACATATACTGCCATTTGTCTGGCGCCTCCTATTCTATTTCTATCCACGCTCTCCTTGCGGAGAGCGACGGGCCGTGGTCCACACTCCCCATTGGTATGGCAAATTTCTATCCACGCTCTCCTTGCGGAGAGCGACTTGTAGTTGACGGGCACCGGGTCCACATAACAAGATTTCTATCCACGCTCTCCTTGCGGAGAGCGACCATTATACTTAGATACAGTGTCAGCCTTAGCGTCTTTTCTATCCACGCTCTCCTTGCGGAGAGCGACCAGTAGTAGTGGGCCCTTCCAGGGGGATCAACTGCTTTTCTATCCACGCTCTCCTTGCGGAGAGCGACGCCGCAGGGGTGTTTCTGTTATCTTGATAATATAGTTTTCTATCCACGCTCTCCTTGCGGAGAGCGACGAATTGGTCTGGTGTTCCTCTGGTGGGGCGTTCGCATTTCTATCCACGCTCTCCTTGCGGAGAGCGACTGGTGCATCTCACGCAAGCAGCCAGTCCAGGCGGCATTTCTATCCACGCTCTCCTTGCGGAGAGCGACCGTGGTGCATATCGCGGAGCACGCCAGTCCAGGCCGATTTCTATCCACGCTCTCCTTGCGGAGAGCGACCTGCCAACCGCAAGTGCTTGGACTTTGGGTGGTGTATTTCTATCCACGCTCTCCTTGCGGAGAGCGACTCCGCCTTAGCGCCTAAACAGAATCCGACAGAGCATTTCTATCCACGCTCTCCTTGCGGAGAGCGACAATCAATGCAAGATAGACCAGAAGAGAAGTAGCAATTTCTATCCACGCTCTCCTTGCGGAGAGCGACGACTTGTTAATGCTTTTCATGGTGGTGATCTCCTATTTCTATCCACGCTCTCCTTGCGGAGAGCGACAGCCGAAGTAGCGTCATAATTGGCGGGAATGTCAGATTTCTATCCACGCTCTCCTTGCGGAGAGCGACATCGCCGGGCGGATAACGTCAAACGGGACAAAGATTTCTATCCACGCTCTCCTTGCGGAGAGCGACAAGTTTAAACCTCCCGTCCAAGCCCATGGAAAGGATTTCTATCCACGCTCTCCTTGCGGAGAGCGACCAGCACCTTTGCATATGTGTCATAGAGTTGATACATTTCTATCCACGCTCTCCTTGCGGAGAGCGACCGCGCCCCCAGCCCCCCAAGGCAAGAGTTCTATATTTCTATCCACGCTCTCCTTGCGGAGAGCGACGGGGCTTGATGGGAGGTTCAAATTGTGATAGAAATTTCTATCCACGCTCTCCTTGCGGAGAGCGACACACCAAACACTTTCCGGCATTGCACCACATACTTATTTCTATCCACGCTCTCCTTGCGGAGAGCGACGCCGGAGCCGGAAACAACGCCATCGGAATAAGTTATTTCTATCCACGCTCTCCTTGCGGAGAGCGACCCGCAAACAATGAGTAAGATGAGTAAGCCACATGTATTTCTATCCACGCTCTCCTTGCGGAGAGCGACCTATTGGCCCGTAAGTAGTCGCTGATCGTGTCGGTATTTCTATCCACGCTCTCCTTGCGGAGAGCGACGCCATGGCACGGGGTTGTAATTACAAGCCTCCACCATTTCTATCCACGCTCTCCTTGCGGAGAGCGACGGTTCGGCCCAGGTGTCGGGGGTGCCCAGCAGCGTATTTCTATCCACGCTCTCCTTGCGGAGAGCGACCCCTGGTACATCAGCTTAGAGGACTGGCAGACGTCTCTATTTCTATCCACGCTCTCCTTGCGGAGAGCGACTGTATACCTTGACGCGGTGCGCGTCCCATGGGTTATTTCTATCCACGCTCTCCTTGCGGAGAGCGACCTCATGCCAAATTAACCGGCACCCTTGATTATTCCATTTCTATCCACGCTCTCCTTGCGGAGAGCGACGTGTCAAAGAGAGCTACACCGGCAAGACATCCCTATTTCTATCCACGCTCTCCTTGCGGAGAGCGACAGAGGGGTCAATTTGTTTAGATTCCAGACTGTTATTTCTATCCACGCTCTCCTTGCGGAGAGCGACCCAATACAAGCACCTCCTTACAAATATAATGATATTCTATCCACGCTCTCCTTGCGGAGAGCGACGAAAGCAAGCAGGGCCGCCACTACATCGGTTGCAATTTCTATCCACGCTCTCCTTGCGGAGAGCGACGCGAATGTCAACAGGAGAGGCGCCGAATGTGTCAATTTCTATCCACGCTCTCCTTGCGGAGAGCGACGCTGCCAAACGCTGTCGGATTGCCGGTATACTGCATTTCTATCCACGCTCTCCTTGCGGAGAGCGACCTTAACATCTTTTAAGGGCACATATAGCTCCTTTCATCAATTTCTATCCACGCTCTCCTTGCGGAGAGCGACGCTTGGAGCCAGGCACAGGCACGCCCACAATCTTGCATTTCTATCCACGCTCTCCTTGCGGAGAGCGACGCTGAGGGCGCGAGCGCCCGAATAAGGCCCGTTATATTTCTATCCACGCTCTCCTTGCGGAGAGCGACCAGGAGATAGACAACGGACATGAGACATCGCCTTATATTTCTATCCACGCTCTCCTTGCGGAGAGCGACGAATTAAATTCAAGCTGGATTTCATCAATCAGGAATTTCTATCCACGCTCTCCTTGCGGAGAGCGACTTTGAACCTCCCATCAAGACCCATAGACAAGAAAATTTCTATCCACGCTCTCCTTGCGGAGAGCGACCTTGGCAACGTGGTAGTCGTATTACGTACGTGGAATTTCTATCCACGCTCTCCTTGCGGAGAGCGACACCACATGCCAGCCGTCCACGTCCAGTTGTCGATATTTCTATCCACGCTCTCCTTGCGGAGAGCGACGGGGGTTTCGATGCTCTGCCAAAAATTAATACCTTCATTTCTATCCACGCTCTCCTTGCGGAGAGCGACGGGTTTTTCCCGACCCTTGAGGGCCGCAAAAAACTATTTCTATCCACGCTCTCCTTGCGGAGAGCGACATCATCAGTCAACGAATCGGCATCAGGGTCAACATTTCTATCCACGCTCTCCTTGCGGAGAGCGACGGAGTAATGGCGGCAACCATTACTCCTACATACGAATTTCTATCCACGCTCTCCTTGCGGAGAGCGACTCACACTCAAAGGATATAGACCAGCCTGAACAAACATTTCTATCCACGCTCTCCTTGCGGAGAGCGACATACGTCATAAGACACGCCGTCAACCTCCATCCCAATTTCTATCCACGCTCTCCTTGCGGAGAGCGACCTATTTTTCGGGCGTGATGCGCCAAAATCCTGGTATTTCTATCCACGCTCTCCTTGCGGAGAGCGACGGAGAAGGTGAATAGTATGCTTACGTTGATACAGATTTCTATCCACGCTCTCCTTGCGGAGAGCGACAAACAATGCAAGCAATCGCGCAAGCTCTTAACACTATTTCTATCCACGCTCTCCTTGCGGAGAGCGACGCGGTTGGACTCTGAATATTAACGGCCCGATGACTATTTCTATCCACGCTCTCCTTGCGGAGAGCGACGGTATTCGTCGGCTCCTTCATGGCTCAGAATCTATTTCTATCCACGCTCTCCTTGCGGAGAGCGACAAGAAACTCACTTCGCTTAATCCCCATCATCCTGCATTTCTATCCACGCTCTCCTTGCGGAGAGCGACTTGCCGCTCTGGACATCATACAACGCGGTATCAACATTTCTATCCACGCTCTCCTTGCGGAGAGCGACTTTAGCGCCTAAACAGAATCCGACACAACAGAGAAATTTCTATCCACGCTCTCCTTGCGGAGAGCGACAGTTGGCCGCGCGGGATGATTCCATCATGTTTGTATTTCTATCCACGCTCTCCTTGCGGAGAGCGACCTGTTTGAATATATCCAAGCTGGCACCGGCATTTTATTTCTATCCACGCTCTCCTTGCGGAGAGCGACTTTATAAGGAATTTGCCGGAGGGTTTCCCACTATCATTTCTATCCACGCTCTCCTTGCGGAGAGCGACTCACCAGCCCCAAAAGCGTGATTTACCTGCTGGATATTTCTATCCACGCTCTCCTTGCGGAGAGCGACAGCTTGCCAAGGTCCGCCACTGTGAGGGGTATGTATTTCTATCCACGCTCTCCTTGCGGAGAGCGACCATCCACGAGGAACCTCTACAAATGCAGCAATGTATTTCTATCCACGCTCTCCTTGCGGAGAGCGACCAAATCCAGATTTAAGGACTGTCCACGTATCGACATTTCTATCCACGCTCTCCTTGCGGAGAGCGACTTCAATGTTCCGTTTGCACGCTTTGCAATAGGGATATTTCTATCCACGCTCTCCTTGCGGAGAGCGACTTTCAATGTTCCGTTTGCACGCTTTGCAATAGGGATATTTCTATCCACGCTCTCCTTGCGGAGAGCGACCATCGGACCGTTAATATTCAGCGTCCAACCACGAAATTTCTATCCACGCTCTCCTTGCGGAGAGCGACGCCAATCTTCAGCGAAATCAACACCAGAGGAAGATTTCTATCCACGCTCTCCTTGCGGAGAGCGACCTGCTTTTCTTCCTGCCGACCGGATGAGCCATCAGGAATTTCTATCCACGCTCTCCTTGCGGAGAGCGACAAGCCAAGAAGTATTCAGGGCTTAGCTTTGCCCGTATTTCTATCCACGCTCTCCTTGCGGAGAGCGACATTCAATCGAAACATTGCGAACCGTCAAAGTCAAATTTCTATCCACGCTCTCCTTGCGGAGAGCGACAGGTGTTGAACTTGGATAGATGGCTTGCGGGCCTATTTCTATCCACGCTCTCCTTGCGGAGAGCGACGTAACACCCATACAAGCACCTCCTTCATACAAATATTTCTATCCACGCTCTCCTTGCGGAGAGCGACTCAAGCAGATTCAGACCATCAAGGACAATATGGCATTTCTATCCACGCTCTCCTTGCGGAGAGCGACGGGCCAGAAAGGCCCGGCCAAAACTGCCAAAGCATTTCTATCCACGCTCTCCTTGCGGAGAGCGACCGGCCCCCAGGGTTGCTACACTCTTGGAGGTGTTATTTCTATCCACGCTCTCCTTGCGGAGAGCGACGCCGTCACTGTATCAATTGTATGACACATATGCATTTCTATCCACGCTCTCCTTGCGGAGAGCGACTTTTACCGCAATCCCGTTTACCACAACCACCGCAAAATTTCTATCCACGCTCTCCTTGCGGAGAGCGACACTTCAAACGCGGATTTGTTCGACTTTTCGCTTATTTCTATCCACGCTCTCCTTGCGGAGAGCGACCTTGTGCCGCCCTCATCGGCATACAGCTTGTCGTATTTCTATCCACGCTCTCCTTGCGGAGAGCGACATTCAGGGCCTGGGCTGTGAAAAGATCGCGCCGGATTTCTATCCACGCTCTCCTTGCGGAGAGCGACGTCAGCACCGGCAATCAAATCCTGCTGGTCATCGTATTTCTATCCACGCTCTCCTTGCGGAGAGCGACTAACTCATTTTCGCTTAATATCAATGGCCCCCTATTTCTATCCACGCTCTCCTTGCGGAGAGCGACACTTTAACTGATGATGTTTCGTCTGGCGGCAAGATTATTTCTATCCACGCTCTCCTTGCGGAGAGCGACTAAGCTCAGTACTGCCCGGATTAGAAAAACAATTATTTCTATCCACGCTCTCCTTGCGGAGAGCGACGATGACTTCGAGCCATCCACAACGCGAAGATTAACATTTCTATCCACGCTCTCCTTGCGGAGAGCGACCGAGTAACTTCAAGAACGCGAAGCCAGCCGAGCATTTCTATCCACGCTCTCCTTGCGGAGAGCGACACTTGGGCGCGTGGAAGTCGTGTAACGTATGTAGAATTTCTATCCACGCTCTCCTTGCGGAGAGCGACGACGATTTAGAGCCGTCCAAAACACGAAGATTGACATTTCTATCCACGCTCTCCTTGCGGAGAGCGACGGGTACCTTCATCAACTGTAATAGTAATTTTATGCATTTCTATCCACGCTCTCCTTGCGGAGAGCGACTTTTGAGAAGTCATAAAAAGACGGGAAAGTAGTTTTCTATCCACGCTCTCCTTGCGGAGAGCGACTCAAGTCGCTCATGACACATACCGCATTATAAATTTTTCTATCCACGCTCTCCTTGCGGAGAGCGACTGTTTCGTCAAAATTATGAATGTTTTAAGTGGATTTTTTCTATCCACGCTCTCCTTGCGGAGAGCGACCTTGTGGGGGTGGGCGGAGTGAACAACCACGTTATTTTCTATCCACGCTCTCCTTGCGGAGAGCGACTTGGCATATTCACGGCTTTTTACGCGGATTGCCTTTTTCTATCCACGCTCTCCTTGCGGAGAGCGACTGGCTCTTGACCAGTATCTCAACGAGCAAGAAGTTTTTCTATCCACGCTCTCCTTGCGGAGAGCGACCTTGAAACAATTCGCTGTTGGTGATGTAATGGGCTTTTCTATCCACGCTCTCCTTGCGGAGAGCGACGCGCACGTCTGCTAGCTTGTTCTTTGGGCGTTTTTTTTTCTATCCACGCTCTCCTTGCGGAGAGCGACTTCTTGCTCGTTGAGATACTGGTCAAGAGCCATAGTTTTCTATCCACGCTCTCCTTGCGGAGAGCGACCGGAACGGTGTTGGAAGCTGGATTTGTTTTTTATGTTTTCTATCCACGCTCTCCTTGCGGAGAGCGACAGGTCATCTGTCAAATGGCAATTCATGCGATACATATTTTCTATCCACGCTCTCCTTGCGGAGAGCGACCTCTTGACCCCAAGAAGTACGACCGGACAAACCTTGATTTTTCTATCCACGCTCTCCTTGCGGAGAGCGACCGGTTGGACGCTGAATATTAACGGCCCAATGAAATTTTCTATCCACGCTCTCCTTGCGGAGAGCGACATTATCAAGATAAGTTTTCCATTCCGTTTGATAATTTTTCTATCCACGCTCTCCTTGCGGAGAGCGACGTTGACAATGTTTATTTATTGTAGTATGATATATGCTTTTCTATCCACGCTCTCCTTGCGGAGAGCGACATGGCTCTTGACCAGTATCTCAACGAGCAAGAAGTTTTTCTATCCACGCTCTCCTTGCGGAGAGCGACGGCGGAGTGAACAACCACGTTAAAACATACCGGAATTTTCTATCCACGCTCTCCTTGCGGAGAGCGACTATCATAGCAGAGGATTAAGTAGAGCCGAGGTAATTTTTCTATCCACGCTCTCCTTGCGGAGAGCGACTAGTTTGCCGAAACTATATAATATGGAAGTTATTTTTCTATCCACGCTCTCCTTGCGGAGAGCGACCGTATGGAGCCCTCAAGCATGTGCATGTGGAAGAGTTTTCTATCCACGCTCTCCTTGCGGAGAGCGACAGTGCTGCGCCGTGGGCCCCGTCACCAAAGGCGACTTTTCTATCCACGCTCTCCTTGCGGAGAGCGACTTCTCGGACTTAGTCATAGCTTCAGACATAATACTTTTCTATCCACGCTCTCCTTGCGGAGAGCGACCCGCATTATTGATCCCACGTATGGACAGGAGGTTTTTCTATCCACGCTCTCCTTGCGGAGAGCGACATTATCCGTCCGATCAGCCCATCATGTACTGGCGAGTTTTCTATCCACGCTCTCCTTGCGGAGAGCGACATGGCAAGCTGCCAAAGCCCTTGACAGATTGTGTTTTTTCTATCCACGCTCTCCTTGCGGAGAGCGACCTTTTCGAGCCCCGACACTGATATTATCATTTTGGATTTTTCTATCCACGCTCTCCTTGCGGAGAGCGACCACGGTCGCGGGCTCTTGCCGAAATGGTGTCATTGGGTTTTCTATCCACGCTCTCCTTGCGGAGAGCGACGCAGTAAAACTTTTAATGTTCCGCCGGGTTTATCATTTTTTCTATCCACGCTCTCCTTGCGGAGAGCGACTTTTTATAGTCATACAACGGCAAGCCATATTGCTTTTCTATCCACGCTCTCCTTGCGGAGAGCGACTTTTTCGACCTTCTCCACATCCATAACGCCATCTTTTCTATCCACGCTCTCCTTGCGGAGAGCGACCCTATCATTGAGCACGATTTAAATAATGTCAATTTTTCTATCCACGCTCTCCTTGCGGAGAGCGACAGTAAAACTTTTAATGTTCCGCCGGGTTTATCATCTTTTCTATCCACGCTCTCCTTGCGGAGAGCGACACACTGACTATGCAAGTTGCAATGTCACTGCATTTTTTCTATCCACGCTCTCCTTGCGGAGAGCGACAAGGTGGTGTTTTCAAAATGACGTATAGCACACGCTTTTCTATCCACGCTCTCCTTGCGGAGAGCGACAAACTGCTTTGCAATCACACCGGATTCCACGGATTTTCTATCCACGCTCTCCTTGCGGAGAGCGACCACCTCCTTATAATTTAATGATACATCACAAAATTTTCTATCCACGCTCTCCTTGCGGAGAGCGACCGGAGCGGTGCCGGATGCTTGATTTGTTTATTGTTTTTCTATCCACGCTCTCCTTGCGGAGAGCGACGCCTAGCACACCGGGAAAACCCACTATCAAGGGTTTTTCTATCCACGCTCTCCTTGCGGAGAGCGACAGCTCTCTTCCTCGTTCCTTGACATAGACTATTATTTTTCTATCCACGCTCTCCTTGCGGAGAGCGACCTTTCATCATTCCGGCACGTTCACAATAATTAGCCTTTTCTATCCACGCTCTCCTTGCGGAGAGCGACAAGCCGAATTTTTTAGCATAGGGCAACCAGTTGTTTTTCTATCCACGCTCTCCTTGCGGAGAGCGACTTTTTGAGAAGTCATAAAAAGGCGGCAAAGTAATTTTTCTATCCACGCTCTCCTTGCGGAGAGCGACTTCATCATTCCGGCACGTTCACAATAATTAGCCTTTTCTATCCACGCTCTCCTTGCGGAGAGCGACGCCGAAACGGCCAAAACATCAAACGCAGACACAACATTTTCTATCCACGCTCTCCTTGCGGAGAGCGACAGCAAAAGTGCACAAAACAGTGGGGCACTTTTGCGCATATGAAACAAATTTTATGGAGATTGCATCTTCATGCTGACAGGCAAGGCTGTATTTTACCCTTTCTGCCCCTGTTTTTTCCATATTTTCTGGTGCGAAGGAACCGGGAATTTTATGATTGCCTTCCCCTCGCACTAAGCAAACAAGATTCCATCCTGATCAAAATCCGGGTGCAGACCCACATGCTCGACTTTGCTTTTGTAATGGTTTCCCAGTTGATAAAAGCGCAGGCTGTCCGATTCCGAATCGATCAGTTCGGTCAATTTTGCTTTGAACATCGTGTATTGCGCGGCATCCAGCAGGCACTCAAATACGGAGTTTTGCACCCGCTGGCCGTAGTCTACACAGACTTTTGCTACTTTGCGCAGCCTGCGACGACCGGCGGCTGTTTCGGTGTTGACATCATAGGTTACAAGCACCAACATAACGGCACCTCACTTCCAGAAAAACGGTGGGTACACTTCCAGGTCGCCGCGCAGAGCACGGGCCAGCAAAAGCGCCTGAACATAGGGCACCAGCCCCCAGGGCAGTTTTTCTTTCAAAAACGGATGGGTGATCTCTTCCTTCTTTTTGTTCTGCCATGCGGTCAGGAAAGCTTTGCGGCCATCATCCGTCAGCAGTACGGCACCATTTTCCTGTTTTTGCAGGTGTTTTGCCGTGATGATCTTTTGATTGATGCAGCTGATGACCAGCCGGTCTGCATAAACCGCCCGCAGTTCTTCCATCAGGTCAAGTGCCAGACTTTTGCGGCCGGGGCGCGGGCGGTGCATAAAGCCAACATAAGGGTCCAGGCCCACAGCGGTCAAGGCGGATGCACACTCCCGCGCCAGCATGCTGTAGGCAAACGAAAGCAGCGCATTCACATTGTCCAGCGGTGGACGGCGGCTGCGGCCCTCAAACACAAAATCCTGCTTTTGCTGCAGAATTAGGTCATTCAGGCAGTCAAAGTAGCGCTGGGCTGTCTCGCCTTCCAGGCCGCGCAGCTGTTCCGGATCATCGCTGGTCTGTATCAGCGGCAGCGCGGCGGCTAGCTGGGTGGAGGTGCGTTTCAGTTTTTCGACCGGGACACGCTGGGGATGATCGCGGGTTGCGCGTTCCAGCACCCAGCGCGCGTTATACACTTTACCAAGGATAAAGCTCCGGGCATAGCGACAGCTCTGGGCCGGGTCATCCGACACGCGGTACTGCGTCTGACGCAGCAGCACATTGCCGCGTTCTTCCCCCACGGTGCGGGCCTGAAATCTGCCATACGGGTCAAAAAAGCAAAGGTCAATGCCCCGCCGGGCACAAGCTCCCATCAAAGCGGGGCTGGCACCCGCGTAAGTAAAGCAGACGATGCCTTCCAGCGTATGCAGGGCATAGCGGTGGGTTTCCTGCTTATTGCGGGTAACAACAAGGTTTTCGCCATCCAATGTCAGGTAAGCGTCCTCATTGATGACAAACAGGGTGTTGAGCAGCTTTCTCATGGCGCGCCCTCCTCAATATGCTCCCGCAGATACGCCGCCGGGTCTGCCTGCTGATACAGCGCCGGCAGGCAAAGTTCTTTCAGTGAGCAGGCATTGCAATGCTTGCCGGGTTTGCTTTTTGGGGTATAGCCGCGCGCAAACAGGCGGTTCATCTCATCCGCCATGGTCTGCGCGGTGCTGCGCAGTTCCGGTGTCAGGGAAACATGTTCCCGCTGCCGGGTTTCTTCATAAAAGATTTCCCCTTCCGGCACTTCGCACACCAGCATTTCTTCCAGCGCCATGGCCTGTGCGCAGAGCTGCAAACGATCGGCATCGTTTACCTTGCTGCGGCCATGCTTATATTCCACGGGCATGGGCTGCCACAGGCCGCGGCGGCCCTGCAATGACACGCCGTTTGGATCCTTGTGAAACTCTACCACATCGCAGTCGCCGGTCAGTTTTAAGCGGTGGCTGACGACCCTCATACCGCGGGCGATCAGCAAATCGCCGCGTTTTTCCGTCAGGGTAACATCATGGCAGCGGGTATGCTGCAGGCGGCCTTCGGCGGTGCGTTGGTTTTCGGACCATTGTTGTTCCAGGTACGCAAGTGCCCATTGGCGGCGGCAGAATGCAAAGTGCTGGATGCCAGACATTTGCAGATAGTCATCAGTATTCATCATACACTTCCGGTGTCAATCCGTTCAGGGTATCGCAAGTAATATTATAATCTTCCACCCGGTGTGCTTGTGCCACACTTTCTTTTAGCTCCACATGCAGACAGCGATGGACCTTTGCCGAGGAATACTGTCCGCTTTTGCAGTTATGACGCCACCAATACAGGCGAACCACCTCCATACTGCCATCCGGGCGGGCAGAGGAAATATCGTTTTCAAACAGTGTGCGCAGCGCTTCTTTGATGATTTCTGCATCTTCATCTGTAAAGCCGGTCTTTTCTGCCAGCTGGCAGTTAATGCTGCCAAAGGTTGTGTACACGCCAAAAGCCACACGGTGCTTCATGCCCATGGTATCGCTTGACTTCTTTTCGCCAGTCGTACCGTTCACGCTCTTTGTGATCTGGATATCATCGACATCAATCGGGTCCACGCTGAAAGCCGGATGAATAGATACCGGGCCGCGCACGCCAACGGAAACACCATCGCCCTTGGATTCTTTCCCCTTAAAGGCAAACACCTGGCCAAAGCTGCGCACATCCAGCCAGGTTTCACAGGCAGCCTTTGCATAAGCATCTTTATCTTTTTCAGCCTTTTTCACTGCTGGGCAGCCGTCTGCACGGTCTTTCAGGCTTTTGAAGCCATCATTGCAGCGGTCGTCCGACTGGACAAACACATTCTGGCCAAGGTCCATCATGCGGTTGCGGATCTTGCGTTTCAGGCACACATCCGAAATTTCACCCAGTCCCTCATACGTTTCGCGCGGGCGGTTTCCGTTCAGCGGGTCACCGTTCGGGTTCGCATGGTTTACAGCAATCACAAGTGCAAAGTCGATTTTATTCTGCAGCACAGCCATCTTTTATTCCTCCTGCTTTTTTGCTTTCGCTTTATATTCTGCATTTTCGGCCTTAAAGTCCATCATCTGGTCGGCATAGCCAACCAGATACAGCTCACCAAGTCTTTTGTTCGTAAAGTTTTCTGTGCCAATCTTATGTAATAATTCTTGCATCATCGCATACCTTTGGCTATCCATTCCGTTACGGTTTTTCATTCTGTTCAGGTACGGATTTAATTTTTTATCTAAAAGAAGTGTTGTTGCTGCCGGGTGCAGAGCAAACGCGGTTCTTAAACGCTCTGCATTTGTCAAACGTTTTTCGCTCTCATTTCCTAGCTGAATCAACGCCCGTCTTTCAATCTGTTCTGCACAGGCTAAAATTCTCCCAAACAAATAGTTTCGGTCTTTAATGGTTTCATCAACATTCATCGGATAATCCACCTTCTTATTTCTATGATAGTACCCACGCACAAGGGCGCAGGCAATGTTTTGTGTTTTTTGTTGTTCCCAATAATCCAGGCCAATGCTGTTTGTTGCCCGATCTACCGCGCTGATCATCAAATCCCGCGGGAAGCGCTCCCCATTGGTAATACAGGGAATCAGTCGTTCGATTGTGGCTTGTTTCAGCTTTGCATCCACTTTTTCGCCATAGGCTGCTTTTGCAATGTCCGCCGGGGCAGGCGCACCAACAAAGACAACTTTCTTGATCTTGGGCTTTTTGCCCAGTTCCGTCGGCTCCTCTACACTGCGGTATTCCAGCTGCCATTGGAACGCATCGTGCCAATCCTTTATATTGGCAAGCAACTTAGAGCCCTGCAGTTCCTGATAGTACCGGATGGACAACCGGCCAGGTGTAGCAGAATCCAAAATCATGACCGCCGTTTGGGAATTGTCCTTCAACTGGTGCTGATACCCCAGAATGGCCCGGTTAAACTGCCGTGCAATTTCTTCTTGGGTATCCGCAGGCAACCTTTCTGTATCTTCCTCAAAATCGTCCCAATCATCGCCTGCTAGTGGATTATATTCCTGGGCAATATCGAGAGTATCCCCCAGCACATTGGGTACTGCTTCGTTCTGTGTTCCCCAAACAAGTACAGTCTGGTCCCCTGTATTTACCCCTTGCTTGCTGACCAACCATCGCAAGGCGCTGTGTGCCTTTTGGGTTGTTTCATAACCAATCGAAAGTGCCTGCGCTGCATCCGCAAAGCGCCCGCGGTAAGTATAATTCGTATTGTCATTGCTGGATATCAACTTTGCACGGTCACCTGGGTTGCGGATCTTATACGGGCTTAATGTAGAAATCGGCATTTTGATTCCCTGAACTGTGCAATAGTCAATATCTTTTAACTGTGTTTCATAAAAGCGGATAAAGCTTTCTCGGACTGTTGTATCACGCGACAAATCAACATTGTCAACGCGGAACCGGACAAAAGATTCCGTCTGGTCACTACCGGTCAGCGTATCCAAAATAGGGGGCTTGTCTTCTTTGTTTCCCTGCCATTTTGTTGGCAGAGTTCCATTTTCATCTATAAACAAAATATTTGCCTTGACCAGGTCTGCGATCAGGCATTCTTTTTCTAGGTAGTGCAGGACTGTACACACAGCCGGGTGGGCATAAGGAGATGTACACCACGCTTGTAACTGCTTGTGGTAAAGCGGCCATCCGGATTCTTTACTACCACCAAAAGTGGGATAATCTGCCGCAATATATTGCAGTTTATCCACTAGCGGGTGCGGCACCATGCCGGATGTCCGCGCCGAAGATTCCTCTGTGCAAGGAATGATCGTTGTCCTTTGATCTTGTGCCAGCAAGCCTGCATACTGAAAGTTTCCGTCCTTGTCCAGCTCCACTTCAATGTTGACCTGCTGCGTCGTGTGAGCCACCGGCAGTAGTGGAACTTTCCCAGGCTGCTGCTTTCCAATTTCTGACACGCTATTCTGGTAGGTTTTATAGCAATAGCTAAGCCAGCTCATTCCTGTATCACCTCCCTGTACAAATCATCGCAGTCGCTGACTGTTTCACCCAGCGTAAAGGTCTTCATCTTTTGCGGGTGGATATCACGCACAATTTCGCATTCTTCCGGGCGACAAAAACAGATTTTTCCGTTCTGCATTACCGGGTGCCAAAAGCGTTCCTGCATCACGCCTTTCCCGTTTTCGTCCGCATAGGTAATGCCGTGCTCCATTAGGCCTAGGTCCAGGGATGAAACATCATCATAATGCCCTTTTCCCAGGCCAAAAATGCAGGGTTCAATATACCCCTGGCATTCGCGTGTTCCCAAAAAGATATCTCTTCTGCCGCCGCGTTCCAACATACGCTTTGCAATAGCGTAATGTTTGTTTTCATTGCGGTCTTTTTCCAGGTCTGGGCGATGTTCGTTCCATTCAAAATGTGCCCGCACCTGGTAGCAAACATCGGAAAGGTACGTATAGATGGAAAGATCGTTTTTTCCATTGTTGTACATAATGGGACGGATGCCTTTTGATTGTCTTTCAATCGGGTTCATCACGCGCAGTTCATCAATTACCCAGGTGAACGTTGGTTTCCAATAGCAGCTTTCATAAATGCCCTTCAATGCCTGGTAGGTGGGCACCGGGTAGCTGAATTTTTCGCCGCCTACGCGGGTAATTGGGTCGCTGAACAATGCATAACGCCCATATACCTGCATGGATATTGAATTTTCGTATTGCAAAGTCTAACCCTCCTTGTTAAGCAAATTGTATTGGCATAAATCCGGGGCTTATCTGAATTCCCTTTTCGTCATCGTAATATTCCTTGTTAAGAATTGTCACTGCCCCTTCTTTTACTGTGTACAGTGCGCCTTGATCTGCCAGGCGTATTTTTTCATTTGTTGTAATACCAACGGTAAAGCGTTGTGCGTCCCGCAGCATTTTGGGGGTAAGCGGTTTACTGGACGAAAGTCTTGTTGCCATATCCGCGCCATCTTCCCCATAGGGAACCACCACCGGCGTTGTAATGTCCTCCAAAGCATGGAAATTCCTTTCTGCCGTGGCAAACGCCTGCCGGAGCAAGTAATTGGGGAACTTTTGTTTTCCTGTTGTCTCTTTCCAGGCTAGCACACTTTCCTGATTATCTGACAAAAGGTCAAACAAATTCACTGTTTTTGGGGGAATGTACCCCTTTAATTCAACCGGATCACCCATCCATTCCTGTTGTTGGGACTCTGCATAATAAAGCTGGTAGTACCTCAAAATACTTTCCGGCTCTAACAGGTCCGCATCCCTTTGTAATTGCTGCAGCAGGTGCCGTGTGGCTTCCCTGCCGTTGCGCAGTTCCGGAAGTCGATCCAGATTTTCCAGATTGTAGGTTTTAACAAGATACACCGTGCGGCATTTCCTTTCCGCATTGCGGTTGCATCGGCCGGAAGCCTGGGCCACACTGGGCAGCGCAGCCATACTTCGAATGACGCAATCAAAGCTTACATCCACGCCTGCTTCTATCAGCTGACTGCTTACACAGATCAAACGTTCCTGACCGTGTAAGGTGTTTAATTTTTGCTTAACTTCTGCGATAACATCTGCACGGTGCTTTGCACACAGGTGCGTGGTCAGGCAGTAAAGTTGTGTATGTTCCGGCTGGGATTGTTTCAAAGCCTCAAACACCTTTTCGACCGCCGAACGGGTATTCAAGATGATCAAAATGCTGCCATTCTCGTCTTGCTTGCTCCGTACAAATTCTGCGAGTTCTCCTGCCTGAAATCCATTTCCTGTTTCGGGCACTTCAATCTTTGTCCTTCGGAACTGCGCAAAGCGCAGCTGGTAATCCGGGACCAGGTCCACCGGCGATGCAAACCGCAAAGGGTTTGCTACTTCGTTTAGCGCTGGCTGTGTTGCCGTACACAAAACAACAACGCACCCCAAATAGTACGCCAAGAAATTTGCCGCCTGGTTGAACAAGTATGTATGGCAAATGGGCAGGGACTGTATTTCGTCAAACACCAAGATAGAATTTGCCAGTGCTGCCATGCGGCGCACATTCTGCCGCCTGCTGCAAAACAGGGTTTGCAGCATCTGTACCATAGTTGTACATATCACCGGCGCTTCCTGCCAGCGTTCCAGCTGGCGGAGAATTTCGGGGTCCTCTGTATCCAGCACCGCATCCGTATGGTGCTCCAACAGATATTCACTGCCGCCTAATGCCTTTTTGAACTCCTGTACATTCTGTCCGATAATCGACCGGAACGGTGCAACATAGAAAATATGCCGGGCCGAAAGTTTTTTGGCCGCATGCACACAATATCGCAGCCCGGAAAATGTTTTTCCTCCGCCTGTTGGCACATACAAGCGGTAAATACCCTGCTTTGCACATTCGCCTGCTGTCTTGCATTGCTCCGAAATTTCTGCACGCAAGGTATCTATTTTATGTCGGGGCTGCAAATTGTTCAGGAATCTTTCAACATTGCTTTCTATCAGATCCCATGGCGGAAGCTGCTCCGGGGGAAGGCATCCTTCTTGATTATAATAGTTGCCTGAATCCAACCAGTCTGCATCGATCAGGGCTGCAAACAAAAATCTGTGTGCCAACCCCAACATGACCTGATAGATACAAAGCCGCGGCTTCTTTCCTTCCTGCGTTCGGATTTTCCGCACAAGACATTCTACCTCCTGCGCAGCTTTGGCAAACATTTGCCGTATCTCTGTTTCACTTATGCAATCCGCAAAAAAGGCCCGGCAGCTTTCTTCATATAGCTCTTGAGCCTGCTCTGAATACATATGTTTTATCCAGGGTTCTACTCCACCTAGGTCGAAAACATCCATACGTTCAGAGTGATGGGATCCGATTGCCAATGCTGCCATTTGCGCAGTCAAGCGAGAAGGTGGTGAAGCTGTTTCTCCGCCATAATTTTCCCATAGCCACCGCATTCCGGCGCTGGAATGATTGATTCTTTCGTTTGTCTGACCTCTCAGATGTTTTTGAACGTTGCTATGAGATTTCCCAGCGTCATGGAGCCAGCCTGTAAGACGGCCCAAGTTTTCAAGTCCCAGCGGCTGGCACGCCCGTGCGCAGTACTCGGCCACGTTTTCACTGTGTTGCTTTAGGGATTGTATTTTCCAGACGCCATTGATTTGTTTGGTATGACCGAGTAACATGGTAATCATCTCCTTGTTTCTTTTATTATAGCAGATAACTCATCCCATAATTCGGACTTTCACTCCAATTCTGCAATCTTTGTCATACTATCCAAATTTATCCATGTAGAATTGTTAGCTATTCCCATTAGCAGATATTTTTGATAAAATAAGATATTATAGGGTTTATGAATTCACTTTCTTATATTACTTCTTCTTCTTACCGAAAAATCATTTACGCAAGGAGTGAAAAGCCATGAAAAGGAAGTTATTCTCATTTTCCGCCAGTGTTATCACCGCAATAATGCTTACCGCTTGTGCTGCAGCGCCAGAAAACAAACCTGTTTCCTCCGCTGCTCTTTCCCCGACCATTGAAGCTGTTGCCACAGCTATACCATCCACTAGCAATGCCAACTGGAAGTTACCGCCGCAATATGATTTTGACGAGATGATTCCTCTCTTCTCCCGCGAAACCCACACTGCCGGTTACGCCGCTGCCCGAAATCTGTACGCTGTGCGCAAGGGCGAACGCTGGAGCCTGTTTAATGCTGCCAACTGTAATGCTTTTCTGGAAGATTTGTCAGAAAGCATCCCGTACCTGTATGGTGAGCAGGAGCTCTCCATTGGGGTAGATGATACATACGATTACCAGAAGCTGAATGCCCTGGAAGAACAGATTAACCAGGAGCTGGTTGCCCAACAAATGCCTTTTACAACCATGCTGGGCGGGCACGGCGGGTATGGCATCCAGTGGATTTTAGGTGACAGCCAGATTTACCGTTCTGCTATTGGTGTCTATACATTTAGTGGCACGCCCATCGAACAGGTGTATGCTCCTGATTTGGTTGGCATCCAGCAAGGCATTTGGGATGATGAATATGCCGGTTATCTTGTTGACAATTCTGCACCTTTTGCCGTTGCGGATAAAAGCGGTACAATTTTAACCGATTTCGACTACCAGGATGCCTGCATGGCCGGTGAATCTTTAATCGCGGTAAAGGATGCAGCCGGTAACTGGGGATATTGCGACCAAAGCGGTGCTTTAGTAATCCCCTGCATTTATCAGCCGCAGATGAGTTTGTCCATCATGAACGAAACTGTTGAATATCCTTACGCAGACTTATCCGGCATGGTAGTTGTGAAAAATCAATCCGGACAAAAGCTGGTTCTGGATGTTTACGGCAATGAGATAATTTCCGCTGGGCAATATGAAGATTTAGCCCCCGCGCGCGATGGCTGCGTATGGGCAAAACAGAATGGCCTTTGGGGCTTGCTGCAAGTACAGGATTATACCGAAAACAATGCCAACGTTATTCTGCCGGATGGATGCGTTGCACCAGATGTAACGCTTAGCCGAATTGATAGCCTTTGTACCTACACCACTGCTGATCATGGGCTGGTTATGCGTAAAGGTCCCGGTACAAATTATGAAAAAATGGATAATATCCCCTACGGTATCATCGTATGGGAATGCGGCTATAGCAGCAATGTGCCTGACTGGGTTGTTGTATATTACAATGGGATTTATGGTTGGGTCAGTGATGAATACTTGGCTACCACTATTTATTCCAGCAGTAAATAATAAATAAAAAAGCAGGTGTTCATGTAGAAACGATATCGTCCTCCACGTGAATACCTGCTTTTTATAGCTTCTTTTATTATATCTGTTCTGTGCCGCTATTTGTCTCTGTATGAAATAAATAGCCGCTATATGCATTTGAATGAAGTGTTCTGTTTGTTTGCTTTTTTACCTAAAAAAATCGCGTAGGAGGCTCTCTTAACTTAAGAGCCGACCTCTCACACCACCGTGCGTACCGACCGGTACACGGCGGTTCAACCGCATAAGTGCAAGGACTCGTAGTAGCGCCTGAGGATACTAAAATATCCTGCTTCTGAGAGTCTTTCGTTTGCAATGGAACCTTTTAATACAGGACTACCGGCGATACGCCAATAACCCAGTCTGGAATTGCCCCACTGGTACTATTCCAAAATTCTTCGTTTGAGTTTCATTACTCATCGATATAATCTTTATCGAACCACTCGCCTAGCGAGTGGTTTTAGACATACAAAAAAGCACCTTAGCTTACGCTAAGGTGCTCTTCCTGGTGACCCGTGCGGGAATCGAACCCACGTTAACGGCGTGAGAGGCCGCTGTCTTAACCGCTTGACCAACGGGCCATAAAAAAGAGAAGCCGGCATCTACCTATTTTCACAGGCCGTTTCCAGCCAACTATCTTCGGCACAAGTGAGCTTAACTTCTGTGTTCGGAATGGGAACAGGTGGTTCCTCACCGTCATCGACACCGGCCATTCCTGACCTTCGTCAGCTTCTCTTTCTTAGAAGGCATATACCTTCAAAACTGAATATCGAACTGCTTTCAGCAAATGAAGTATCAATCGAAAATGGGGTCAAGCCCTCGACCTATTAGTACACGCTTGCTCAATGACTCACGCCACTTACACATTGTGCCTATCAACCTTGTAGTCTTCAAGGGGTCTTACCTGATTGTCTCAGTGGGATATCTTATCTTAAGGCCGGCTTCACGCTTAGATGCTTTCAGCGTTTATCCGATCCGAACATAGCTGCCCAGCTGTGCCACTGGCGTGACAACTGGTGCACCAGAGGTTCGTCCATCCCGGTCCTCTCGTACTAGGGACAGCGCCTTTCAAATATCCTGCGCCCACGACAGATAGGGACCGAACTGTCTCACGACGTTCTGAACCCAGCTCGCGTACCGCTTTAATTGGCGAACAGCCAAACCCTTGGGACCGAATACAGCCCCAGGATGCGATGAGCCGACATCGAGGTGCCAAACCTCCCCGTCGATGTGGACTCTTGGGGGAGATCAGCCTGTTATCCCCAGGGTAACTTTTATCCGTTGAGCGATGGCATTTCCACTCACATACCACCGGATCACTAACTCCGACTTTCGTCTCTGCTCGACCCGTCAGTCTCGCAGTCAGGCTGGCTTTTGCGTTTGCACTCTCTCTCCTGGTTTCCGTCCAGGACGAGCCAACCTTTGAACGCCTCCGCTACTCTTTAGGAGGCGACCGCCCCAGTCAAACTGCCCACCTAACAATGTCCCCCGCCTTGATTCAAAGGCGCAGGTTAGAATTCCAATGTCGCAAGGATGGTATCCCAACGGCCGCTCCATGAATGCCAAAGCACTCACTTCCTAGCGTCCCATCTATCCTGTGCATGCAACACCGAAACCCAATATTAGGCTACAGTAAAGCTCCATGGGGTCTTTCCGTCTTGTCGCGGGTAACCGGCATC
>ENA-ORTN01001577-ORTN01001577.1-human-gut-metagenome-genome-assembly--contig:-NODE-1577-length-22067-cov-21.075141_pt1 | contig 22067 bp, 17 predicted proteins | sample MGYA00242070_ERZ509189 | MGnify/ENA primary metagenome ERZ509189 (study PRJEB26280, sample SAMEA2338821) | human gut metagenome | biome: human gut; feature: human-associated habitat; material: faeces...
TCAACCGCGCCGCCCATAAAACGACCCGCTACTATCTTGACGAGTTCCATCTTCTTTTGAAGGAGGAACAGACGGCTTCGTACAGCGTGGAGATTTGGAAGCGCTATCGCAAATGGGGCGGCATCCCCACCGGGATCACGCAAAATGTCAAAGACCTGTTGTCCAGCCGCGAGGTTGAGAACATTTTTGAGAACAGCGATTTCATCTATATGCTCAATCAGGCCGCTGGCGACCGGCAGATTCTCGCAAAGCAGCTCAACATTTCGCCGCATCAGCTTTCTTATGTGACCCACTCCGGCGAGGGCGAGGGGCTGCTGTTCTACGGCAACACGATCCTGCCCTTCATTGACCACTTCCCCAAAGACACCGAGCTGTACCGTGTCATGACCACCAAACCGCAAGAGGTGGCGTCGGCATGAAAAGAGAACCGCGTTTACAGTTTTCCGACGCCGATCTTGCCGAGCCGAAGCTGGAAAAGACCATCAAGCGGGTAAAAAAAGCTGCGGCCAAGGCGGATAAGGCGCAGGCGAAAATCCCCAAGAAAACCGTGGTCAAAAAGGAGCGTGGCTTTGATCCTGCCACTGGCAAGGTGAAAACGCAGCTCCGATTTGAGGAGGTGGACAAGAAAAAGCCGCCCTCCAAGTTGACCCATGCCGTGCGGGATGCCCCCGCCAACTTTGTTCTCTCTCAGGTTCACCGGGAGGTGCGGCAGAGCGAGGATGACAATGTAGGCGTAGAGGCCGCGCACAAGGTAGAGCAAGCCGTGGAGAGCGACGGGCGGCTGGTGCAGTCTGCCCACCGCGCCCATCAGCTCAAGCCTTATCGTGCTGCCATCCGTGCAGAGAAAAAGCTGGAACGAGCCAATCTTGACGCGCTCCAGAAGAAAGCAGAGATCGACAGCCCCACCAGCAATCCCGTTTCCAAATGGCAGCAGAAGCAGGCAATTAAGAAGCAGTATGCCGCTGCCAAGCACAATCAGACGGCGCAGACTACGGCAAAGGCGGCAGAGAATACCGCCAAGGCCGCGAAAAAGGCCGCTGAAAAGGCTGAGAAAGCGGGCAAATATGTGTGGGAGCACCGGCGCGGCTTTGCCATTGCCGCCGCGATTCTGCTGATGCTGGCGTTTCTGCTCAACGGCCTGTCCTCCTGCTCGGTGATAATGGATGGCGTCGGCTCCGGGATCGCGGCCAGTACCTATCCATCGCAGGACGCCGATATGCTGAGCGCGGAGGCGCAGTATTGCGCGATGGAAGCCGAGCTTCAGCACTACCTCGACACCTACGAAAGCACCCATGACTACGATGAGTACCACTTTGATCTGGACACCATCGAGCATGACCCCTATGTACTCATTTCCATAATTACGGCGCTGCATCAAGGGGAATGGACGCTGGATGAGGTGCAGGGTACGCTCCAGATGCTCTTTGACCGCCAGTACATTTTGACCGAGGATGTGGTGGTGGAAACCCGCTACCGCACAGAAACCGACACATGGACGGACGCGGACGGCAACACCCATACGGACACCTATCAGGTGCCGTATGACTACTACATCTGCACGGTCACGCTGGAAAACTTCAATCTCTCTCATGTTCCCGTCTACATTATGAGCGAAGAACAGCTCGGAATGTACGCCACCTACATGGCGACCCTCGGCAACCGTCCCGACCTGTTCCCCGGTTCGGGCTACATCGGCAAGTATGTGGAGGGCAGCTATACCGACTACGACATTCCCCCGGAGGCGCTGGACGATGAGGTGTTTGCCGCCATCATCAAGGAAGCGGAAAAGTATCTCGGCTACCCCTATGTTTGGGGCGGTAGCAGCCCCTCCACCTCGTTTGACTGTTCGGGCTTCGTCAGTTGGGTCATCAATCATTCCGGTTGGGATGTGGGCAGGCTGGGCGCGCAGGGACTTTGCAATATCTGTACGCCTGTATCCTCTGCTAACGTCAAACCGGGCGATCTGGTGTTTTTCACCGGAACGTATGATACCCCCGGTGTCAGCCATGTGGGTATCTATGTTGGCAACAATATGATGATCCACTGTGGCGACCCGATCTCTTATGCAAACTTAAATTCAAACTATTGGCAGTCCCATTTCTACCGTTATGGGCGCTTGCCGTAAAGGAGAGTGAACGATATGAACCCGAAAATTATGAAGCTCCGTGGAGAGCTGGAGAAGAACAAAGGCAAAATCTCCGATCTGCAAGGCCGCAACCGCGAGCTGGAAAAGCAGATTCGTGAGCTGGAGGACACCGACATCATCGGCATGGTGCGTGAGAACGGCATGACGATGGAGCAGTTTGCCGAGCTGTTCCGCCGTATGCAGGCCGCGCCTGCACCGGCCACTTCGGAAAAGGAGACGTTGAACCATGACTAAGAACACACCACGCATTTTTATCAGTCTGCTGCTGATGCTCCTGTGCATCGGGATTCTCCCCGTTTCCGCCTTTGCCAGCGGCGGTGAATATCCTGATGATGCGCTGCCTGCCGCCGAAAGCATCGCCGCAGACACGCAGGAAACAAAACAAATCGGCACGGTCACGACCAACGGCGGCAGCCTGAATGTCCGCACCGGCGCGGGACTGGACAACACTGCGTTTACGCAGCTCCCCAACGGCACGGTGGTCGATGTGATTGGCAGGGACGGCGATTGGGTAAAAATCCTGCTGCCTGCCCGTGTGGGCTATGTGTACGGCGGCTATCTGACCGTCACCGACGCCGCCGACAGTACCGTGAGCATCGGCGGCATTACGCTTCCGTTTGATGAAAAAGAGCTGACCGACCTCTGGCAGCTCCTTGTTGGCAGCATGACGGGCGGCAGCGACGCGCTGACACCGGACGGCAATCTGACGCTGATCGACGATATTGGCTCCAGCACCAAGGTGGGGAAACAGTTCATTACACTGGAAAGCAAGAACGGCAATATATTTTACATGATTATTGACCGTGACGATGAGGGCGAAGAAACCGTCCACTTCTTAAATCAGGTGGATGAGGCTGACCTGATGGCGCTGACCGGCGAGGAAGAAACGCCCGCCACTTGCTCCTGCACCACCAAATGCGTGGCCGGTACGGTCAATACATCCTGCCCCGTCTGCGCGGTCAACATGACCGAGTGCGTGGGCAAGGAGGCAAAGCCCGAAGTCCCCACCGAGCCGACAGAACCCGCCGCCGAGGAACCGGAGAAAAAGAGCGGCGTGGGCGGTATCCTTGTCGTTCTGCTGATCGTCTCGCTGGGCGGCGGTGCCGCGTTCTACATTTTCAAGCAGAAAAAGGCCAAGCCGCAGACCAAAGGCAGCGCCGATCTGGACGATTATGACTACGGCGAGGACGAATATGAGTTTGAGCCGTATGAGGACGAACCGGAACAGGATACTACGGAGGATACGGACGCATGAGATATTTCACCAATAATCCGCTGGAACGCCTGATGATGCAGAAGCCGAAAGCAGCGCGGGAGGACAGCCCTCCCGACGCTGCCAAGGAACACTTCTGCTACGGCTGCAAGCGCTTCGGACAGAGCTGCGTTCGCCCCTGCTACCGTGACGTAAAGAGAATGGAGGCTGCACCATGCGCCTTGTGATCGCCGAAAAACCCTCCGTGGCGCAGAGCATCGCCGCCGTGCTGGGTGCAAAATCACGGCATGACGGGTATCTGGAGGGCAGCGGGTATATCGTGTCGTGGTGCTTTGGGCATCTGGCAGAGCTGGCCGACGCCGCCGTTTACAATGCCGATGATGCCAAATGGACGCTGGCGGCGCTGCCCATCATTCCTACCTCGTTCCGCTTCATCGTCCGCTCTGAAAAGCAGAAGCAGTTTGACATTCTGCGGGAGCTGATGCGCCGGGAGGATGTGGCAGAGGTGGTCAACGCCTGCGACGCTGGGCGCGAGGGTGAGCTGATCTTCCGCACGGTTTACTGCCTTTCGGGATGCTCCAAGCCCATTTTGCGGCTTTGGATTTCTTCAATGGAGGATGATGCCATCCACAGCGGCTTCCAGCAGCTTAAGTCTGGGCGCGACTATGACGGCCTGCATCAATCCGCCCTGTGCCGTGCCAAGGCCGATTGGCTGGTGGGCATCAACGCCACGCGGTATTTTTCCCTGACGTATGGACGCACATTGAACATCGGGCGCGTCATGTCGCCCACGCTGGCGCTGCTGGTACAGCGTGAGGCGGAGATCTCCGCATTTGTGGCAGAGCCGTTCTGCACCGTCCAGCTTGATTGCGGCTTTCCCGCCACGACAGGCCGAATGAAGGACAGGAAGGACGCCGACGCCATCGCCAACGCCTGCAAGGGCAAGGCAGTAACCGTCAAAAGCGTGGAGCGCAAGGAAAAGTCTGAGAAAGCGCCTGCGCTCTACGATTTGACCTCCCTCCAGCGCGACGCCAACCGCGTTCTCGGCTACACCTCTCAGCAGACCCTCGACTATCTCCAAGCGCTCTATGAAAAGAAGCTCTGTACCTACCCGCGCACCGACAGCCGCTTTCTGACCGACGATATGGAGGGCAGCGTCCCCGGCCTTGTCGCCGCCGCTGCCGCTGTCTGCGGCATGGAGAAGCCTCCGACCATCTGCACCAAGCAGGTATGCAGCAGTAAAAAAGTCACCGATCACCACGCCATTGTTCCCACCATCAGCGCGGAAAAGGTAGATATGGCCTCTCTGCCGCTGGGCGAACGCGAGGTGCTGAAGCTGGCGGCAAGAGGCTTGCTTCGTGCGGTGGATGAACCACATCGCTACGCAGAAACGGTCATTACGGTGGACTGTGCCGGTCAGAGCTTCACCGCCAAGGGCAAAACCGTCCTTGCTCCCGGCTGGAAGCGCTATGAGCAGGAGCAGACGGAGGCAGCGCCCGCACTGCCGGTGGTAACGGATAATCAGACGCTTTCCGTATCTGCCGCGTCGGTCAAGACCGGAAAAACCACGCCGCCCAAGCATTTCACCGAGGATACGCTGCTGGCCGCGATGGAAAACGCGGGCAAGGAGGATATGCCAGATGATGCTGAGCGCAAGGGCATCGGAACCCCGGCGACCCGCTCCGGTATCATTGAAAAGCTGGTGTCCTCCGGTTTTGTGGAGCGCAGGAAGTCCAAAAAGATCACAAATCTGCTGCCCACCTCCACCGGCACGGCGCTTATCACCGTTCTGCCTGAACAGCTCCAGTCTCCGCAGCTCACCGCTGAATGGGAGCACCGCCTGAAAGAGATCGAGCGCGGTGAAATCGCCCCGGACAGCTTCATGGATGGGATCGCCGCCATGCTACATGAGCTGGTGCAGACCTACAAACCCATCCCCGGTACGGAAGTCCTGTTCCCCTCCGGGCGTGAGGTGGTCGGCAAGTGTCCCCGCTGCGGAGCCGAGGTGACGGAATCACCGAAAGGCTTTTTCTGCGAGAACCGTGCCTGTTCCTTTGTTCTCTGGAAAAACAGCCGCTTTTTCACCGCCAAGAAAAAGGTGCTGACAAAATCCCTTGCCGCTGCGCTTTTGAAAAATGGCCGCGCCCCGCTGAAAGGCTGCTACTCCGAAAAGACCGGGAAAACCTATGATGCCAGCGTTCTTCTGGAGGACGATGGACAGCGCACGGGCTATAAGATGGTGTTCGACAATGGCTGATGCGCCGCGTATGGATCACAAGCAGCTCCGCCGCGCCAAGAAGCTCATTCGGAAGCTCTGCTGTAATTACGATTATGGCAACTGCCTCGCGCTGGATGATGGAGAGCCTTGCGTCTGCGTACAGGGTATTTCCTACTCGCTGCTGTGCAACTGGTTCCGAAACGCGGTGCTTCCCGCCGACCATGAGCTGCTGGCCGACGTGATGCGGGAAAGACCGGGAAAGCGCTGCACCGTCTGCGGTAAGCCGGTCTATTCTTCCTCCAACCGCGCCAAATATTGCCCCGCCTGCGCCAAGCAGGAACGCCGAAAGCAGGACGCCAAACGAAAGCGTGAACAATACTGGAACCTCCGCAGATAGAGGGCGTAAAAGCCCCGTGCCGCAAGGCTTTTTCCATGCGGAATCACAAGGGGCTGCGTCATTCTATCCGCAAGCTCAAAAACAACGTCTATCTGCGGAGAATCGCCCCTGTGCAGGATGTGTTTTCTTCTGCGCAGGGGCGCTATTTTTTCTGAAAGGAGATCATCATGGCTGAAAAACAAACCAGCAAAGACCGGATGCGGGAGATCGTTGACAGCATCGAAAACGGCATCAAGGAGCTGTTCGAGAGCGATAAGTACCGGCAGTATCTCTCCACTATGAGCCGCTTTCACCGCTACTCAGTCAACAACACCATGCTCATCTATATGCAGCGCCCCGACGCCACCCATGTGGCGGGCTTCAACAAGTGGCGCGATCAGTTCGGCAGGAACGTCCTGAAAGGCGAAAAAGGTATCCGCATCATCGCTCCCACTCCCTATAAGAAAAAGATCGAGGAAATCAAGACAGACCCCGAAACCAACGCGCCGATACTGGACGCAGACGGCAAGGCCATCATTGAGGAAAAGGAAATCCGTATTCCTATGTTCAAGGTGGTGTCCGTCTTTGATGTGTCGCAGACTTCTGGAAAGCCCTTGCCCCAGCTTGCCGCCGATCTGAGCGGCAATGTGCAGCAGTATGAGGTTTTCATGGAGGCGCTGCGCCGTGCTTCTCCCGTTCCGATGGAGATAAAGCCCGTTGCGCGGGATACGGACGGCTTTTTCAGCATTAAGGCGCAGAGCATCACCATCCGCGCCGGTATGAGTGAGGTGCAGACGGTATGCGCCGCCGTCCATGAGATTGCCCACGCCAAGCTCCACGACTACGAACACATGACGGAGCTTGCGGACGATGGTGAGACGATCCTTGTCCCCGGCGAAAAGAGCCGCAACACTGAGGAGGTCGAGGCCGAAAGCATCTCCTATGCGGTCTGCCAGTATTACGGTATTGAAACGGGAGAAAACAGCTTCGGCTATATCGCCACATGGTCAAAGGGCAAGGAGCTGAAAGAACTTCGCGCCAGTCTGGAAACCATCAACAAGACTGCCTCCGAGCTGATTACGGACATTGACCGGCACTTTGCGGAGATTTGCAAGGAGCGCGGCATCAATCGTGAAGAAGTGAGCACCACACAAACAGACGAAGCGCTTTATCTTGTGGATGGCTCGGTATATCTCCATGTGCAGCATACAGACGGCGGTTGGGACTATTCGCTCTACGACAAGGAAAGCAAAAAGCTGCTGGATGGAGGTGTTATTGACAGCAGCGCCATTGAAGATTCGCCGGTTGCATCTGTTGCCGGGGCTGTCCGAACGGAGGTATTTGCCATTCAGGGCATGACACCAACCAAGGTGACATTTGCAGATATGAAAATTCTGGAGGACTTGCAGGAGGCGCAGATTACGCCGCCCTTGGACAGCGAACAGATCACCGGCGCAGTCGCTGTTCCCACCGATGCGGCAGATAATATGCTCCCGGAGCTGGAACAGGCCGTCCCGATGCCTGACCCCACGCTGACGGTGGACGATATGCGCAGCTATGGGTATCTGGATAGTGATATGCTCCCGCTTTCCAAGGATCGGGCGGTGGAGCTGCTGGAGCATGACATCACGGTTTATATGCTCTATCCCGACAACGCCGAGGAAATGGTCTTTGAAGCCGAGGACATCATCAAGCACGACGGAATGTTCGGCGTCACAAGACCGGATTGGGATGCGGTCAAGGGCCATATTCCTCCCCGCGATGTGGAGCAGCGTTTTTTGAACAGTCCCACCGATTCTATGGCGATCTACCAACTGCGCCGGGATGCGCCGGTGGAGCTGCGTTTTGCCAACCTCGGCAGTCTGGCCGCGCCGCCTGACCCGGCCAACTATGAAGCCGTCTATACCCGTGAGGTGTACCCGGACGATGATACCGGCAGAATCCTTGAAAACTTCTACTACATTTTCAACGACGAGCGCCCCGGCGATTTTGTGGCACACAGCCTCTCCGTCAGCGACATCGTTGCGCTGAAACAGGACGGCAAGGTATCCTATCACTACTGTGACAGCATGGGATTTCAGGAGCTGCCCGCCTTTCAGAAACCGGAAAATTATCTGAAAGCCACCGAGATGTCGATGGAAGATGATTACGGCATGATCGACGGCATTATCAACAACGGCCCCAAACAGCCCACCGTCGCCGACCTTGAAGCACAGGTCAAGGCCGGTATATCCATCTCCTTGATGGATTTGGCAGAGGCGGCACACCGGGAAAAGAAGAAATCTGTGCTGGAGCAGCTCAAAAGCCAACCGGCCCAAGAACGTCCACACAAAACAGCGCCCAAAAAGAGCGCAGAAAAGGAGCTTTGATATGAACATCACCTTTGAAGAACGCCAGCTTATGAGCCTCTACAATACCGGCACCCGCACGGGCTTGATCGCGGCGCTGGAGGAAATGCGCGGCTACCTCGCTGCGGATGAAACGGAGCTGCGGGAGCTGACGGACAGCGCCATCGCAAAGCTGCGCAGGATGAGCGACGCGGAATATGACGCGCTTGACCTGTTCCCTGATTTTGAAAAGGAGGATATGGATGCCGAGTAAAGTACAGCTCTATGCGCAGATGGCAGACCGCACGGCGGAGCAGATCACGGGAAGCTACCAGAAGTGGACGGCATTTCTGACCACCGCCGCAAGGCTGTATAAGTACCCCTACAACGAACAGCTCATGATCTTCGCCCAGCGCCCGGAAGCCACGGCCTGCGCGGAATACGACCTCTGGAATAAGCAGATGCGCCGCTATGTGCGGCGAGGCAGCAAGGGCATCGCCCTTGTGGATACCAGCAGCGACCAACCCAAACTCCGATATGTATTCGATGTTTCCGATACCAGCGGCGGCGAGAACTCTCGCCGCCCTTATCTTTGGGAATACCGGCAGGAGCATCGTGAGGTGGTATCTGCGGCGCTGGAGCAGCGCTTCGACGTTTCCGGTGAAAGCGGGCTTGCCGATCAGTTGGAGCGTGTGGCGGCGCAGCTTGTAGATGAATACTGGCACGACAACCGGCGCGATATTGTCGGCATCGTTGACGGTTCCTTTCTGGAAGGTTATGATGATTTCAACATCGGAGCCGCTTTTCGGAACGCCGCCGTTGTCAGCACCACCTATGCGTTGCTGTCCCGCTGCGGGATGCAGCCGGGAGATTACTTCGAGCATGAGGATTTTCTGAATGTCTTTGATTTCAACACCCCGCAGACCGTCGCCGCTCTTGGAACGGCCATCAGCCAGTCCAGCGAGCTGGTGCTGCGGAAGATCGAAATCACCATCAAGAATTACGAGCGCGAGAAACTCGCGGAAAGGAGCGAAAGCCATGAGCGAACTGACCTACACCCGCAGCGGGGATTATCTGATTCCCGACCTGAGCCTGACCGAGCAGCCGCAAGCCCCGCTGGGCAAGTACGGCAGGATGCGGAAGAATTACCTGAAGGAGCATCGTCCGGTGCTGTGGAACAGCCTGCTGCTGTCCGAGAAGCTGTACCCCCATCTGCGGGAGATCGACGAGGCGGCGGACAACCGGCTGGAACAGATGATGCCGGAGCTGATGAAGTCGGCGGGCGTGACGGAATCGCTGAAAGCCAGCGACCCGATGAAGTGGGTAGGGCTGATGAACATGCTGAAAGCGCAGGCCGAGGAAACGATCCTCACGGAACTGGTGTTCAGCTAAATATGTTCGATGCCCCTGCTGGGGCGCAGATGTCCTTCTTCCCCTCAGAGGCAGAACAAATTCAATCCATCGCAGAAGCGGAGAGTGTAACACCCTCCGCTTTTTCTATGTTCATTTCTCAGGATGATATTGACCACATCCTGCGCGCGGGCGGTAATGCGGATGCAGCGCGGATGAAAATTGCTGCGGAATTCTCCAAGCAAAAACCTTTAGAGGATCGCGCGGCATTTCTGAAAGCTCTTTACCACGGCGGCAACGGCCTGATTACGGATAACGGCAGGCTTTCCGCATGGTACGGGGACGATGGTATCCATATTGCAACCGGAGATACCTCTCGCTATCTTCGTTCTGCCCAAGTGATAGGCTGGGCAGATGCGGCGGAGCGTATTGAGGAGTTTCTGGACGGCGGCGCATTTGCCACCAATCTTGAGGTCACGGAAGCCCCGCGCTATGAGCGGCTGGGTATTGCTGTGGATGTCTGGAACCTTTATCACGATTTCTCGGATGAAGCAAAGTCGCTGGGGTATCTGTCCTGCTTGGGTAATATCCATAGCACCAGCTTTCCAGAGGAAACGGAGCGTCTGACGGACGATCTGCTGAATCCGGCGTTCCGGGAAAGGCTTCTGTCGGAATACACGGTATTCATGGACGCTTACCGTGAAAACCGGGAGCTTCTGCGTTTCCATTACCACCGACCGCAGGCGCTTCTTACACGTATGGAAGATTTGTCATTGCCGCGCAAAGAATATCACTCCGATATGGCGGCTGTTCCGAAGACGGGCCGGTTTATCACTGAAGATGAAATTGCGGCTTCTCTTGCAAATGGAAGCGGCTTTGAGGGTGGAAAGACCCGCATCTATGAGTTTTTCCAGACTCCGCACACGACAAAAGAGAGCGCTGATTTTCTGAAAAAAGAGTATGGCATCGGAGGACGCACCCATGCTGTATCCAGAGAAAGCGGCAGCTATGAAGATCACGGCAGCAAAGGCATTGTGCTGAAAAAGAACGGCTGTGCAGACATTCAGATGAATTGGAACAAGGTCGCTTCGCGCATCTCGGAGCTGGTTCGGTTGAACCGCTACCTTACGCCGGATGAGCAGGCAGCCTATGACAAGGAAATGGCGCAGGACGCCATGCGGAACGCGGTTTATAACGACTATAACGACGTAAAGGCGGCGCACCCCGATGAAATTGTGCTGTATCAGGTTGGGGACTTCTTCGAGCTGTATGGCGAGGATGCGCGGGCAGTTGCAGATGATCTCAGCCTTGAGCTGACGCGCCGCAATTTGGAGGGAGTAGGCCGTGTTACCATGTGCGGCTTCCCTGCAAAGGATTTGGAGAAATACGTTGAAAAGCTGCGGGAAAAGCATGATGTAACAATTTCGCGCATTGGCGATTCCGGCCATGAACACACGGCATATACGCTTCCGTCCATCGACCACGAGGCAGAACAGGCCATCAATGCTTATGAAGCAGAGTTCGGCGCGGACGGCACGAGGGTGTTCCGCGATCCTGCCGCCGACGCGCCGCAGCCCACGGTACGGGAGCTGTTTGACGGGTACAAGCTGACCGTTGGCAACGCGCTTTCCAAAGATACGGCTTTTGTCAATGCCTGCCGCAATTCAGACCGCCAGAACGCTTATCTGGAGGGCGCGGACGCTATCCGTCGTATTGTCACGGCATCTGATGATCTCCAGCTTGTCCGCCTGTACTTTGATATGCCCGCGTTCCATAACCGGCTGCATCAGGAGCTTTTGGAGGAACTGTATCCCACGCTGGCAGCGACGGTCGCACCATCTCCCTATCAGATTACACAGGAGGACATTGACAACGCGCTTCTGGAGTGGCACGACAACCTAAAGGGCAAGCAGGAAGTCGCACTATATATGCAGGCGCATGGGCGAGAACGCAGCACCGCCGCATGGCTGGCTGCAAAATATGGCTGGGAAGATAGCAAAACTCCCATGTATATCCATGTAGGAAACGCCGAGCCGGTGACGCTCACATGGGCGCAGGTACAGCGGCGGTTGGCACAGCTCATCCGCGAGAATAAATTTTATGATGAGAATGAGCGACTGCGGTTATTTTCACCTGACCGATACTCCATTCGTCTGCATCCCGGCGAGGGCGGAATTACCGGCATTTGGGATGAGGTGTTGGAACGGTTCTGCGGAGATGGGGAACAAACGCTCCGCTTTGCAGAACAGAATAACGCCATTGCTTACTTGGATGGCATCAAACGGGATATGGGAATTGAGCTATCCCCTCCGGCGTTTACAACACCGCTTGGTTATACTTATCATATTGGAGATCGCATTTCATCCATAGAGTTAGACCACATAGCAACAGTCGGCGTTATCGCGCGTGTAGATGAAGATCACGTCTGGCACACGTTACCGAACGTACCCGGACAGGAACCTGTCAGCATCGACCGCAATTCCTTTGAACGCTACCTCGACACCAGATATTTCGAGGTTTCTGAACCGGAGCCGCAGCGCGTCATTGCGGCGCAGCACACAGAACAGCCAACCCCGGAGACGCCGCAAGCGGTTCAAAACCTTATGGGGCAGCGCGTGGAAATTGATGGTAAGCTCTATAATGTTGATTCCGCAGATGAAACTGTCGCGCATCTCAGCGTCGTTTCATCCTCCAGCGAGAGCAATCACGATCCGGAACACAGAACCGAACCGGTTTCTGCTGTCCTCACACGAATTGCAGATCAGGGTCGTGAGCTTGCGCCGAATATTTCGGCATATCAGGCGCTTCATGCAGAGCATCCCGAAAAGCTCATCGGTGTCCGTGTCGGAGAACGGCTGATTTTTTATGGCGCGGATGCAGAACGAGCCGCCAGCGCTTTGAATCGCCGCCTGCTGCAACGCGATATTCCCGGTATGGGCGAAACCGCTGTGACCGGCTATGATTTTGGACAATGGGCAAGCGCCGCAAAGCGTCTGCTGGAGCATGGACACAGCTTCGTGTTTGCGCAGCCAAATGAAACCGACGGCTATGATGTTATCAACGAGGCCGATGCCAAGGAGTATATCCCCATTGGCATGGAGCTGGAGATTGACGGACGGAAGTTTGTCATTGACAGCGTAAATTTCGGCACGGATGAAGTATCTCTGCGCGATGTGACTTTTCAAAACAGGCAGGGCTTTCCCATCTTCCGCGCTGAACACATTGCGTTTATACGCTCGTTTGTTGAAGAGCAGGAACGGGAGCAGCCGCAGCCTGTCACCAAACCCGTCGCGTTCTATCCTGCCGAGAAAACGCACTTGCCCTACGACATAGAAATCCAAACGCTGCACATCCCGGAACCGGAGCATGACCCGCCCTCTGCGGAACCCGCCGAGCCTGAACCGCCCGCCATGAGCGAGGAAGAAGCTCTGATTCTGGAGCAGGAAGGGCGCGCGGCACTTTCGGAAATGGGCGAGTTCGTGCCTGATTTTGATGATGCCATCTCTCAGGCCGAGATCGACGAGCCTCCCGCACACCGTCCTGCGGTATCTATCCCCGTTGACGGCGAGTGGCAGGGCTTTCCCAGCGTTGCCGCTGCGGAGCAGGCCGCTTACGCTGACTTCAAGGCGGCAAGCCACCGCGACGCGCAGAATTTCCACATCACCGATGATGCCCTCGGCGTCGGCGGCGCAAAAGCAAAGTTTCGGGCAAATATGGCGGCTATCCAACTCCTGCAAGAGCTGGAGTTTGAGGGCTTACAGGCCAGCCCGGAGCAGCAGGAAATCCTCTCTCGCTATGTGGGCTGGGGCGGTCTTGCGGATGCCTTCGACGAGAATAAGCCAAACTGGTCGGACGAGTTTGCAGAGCTGTACGCCACACTTTCCCCGGAGGAATACGCTGCCGCCCGTGCGTCCACGCTGAATGCCCATTACACCAGCCCCACCGTTATCAAGGCGATCTATGAAGCGGTCGGCAATATGGGCTTCCAGAGCGGTAACATTCTGGAGCCGTCTATGGGCGTCGGCAACTTTTTTGGCCTGCTGCCGGAGCAGATGCAGGGCAGCAAGCTCTACGGCGTGGAGCTGGACAGCATCACCGGACGTATTGCCAAGCAGCTTTACCCCAAGGCGGACATTACCATCGCGGGCTTTGAAACAACGGATAGAAAAGACTTTTACGACCTCGCCGTGGGCAACGTCCCGTTCGGACAATATCAGGTAGATGACCGGGCTTATAACAAGCTCGGTTTTTCCATTCACGACTACTTTTTTGCAAAAACGCTGGATCAGGTGCGACCGGGCGGCGTAATCGCGTTCGTGACCTCCCGCTACACGATGGACAAGCAATCACCCGAAGTCCGCAGGTACATCGCGCAGCGGGCGGAGCTGCTGGGTGCCATTCGTCTGCCCAACAATGCGTTCCGCGCCAACGCCGGTACGGATGTGGTTTCGGACATTCTCTTTCTCCAAAAGCGTGACCGTCCCATTGAGATCGAACCGGATTGGGTACACCTCGGCCAGAACGAGGATGGCTTTGCCATCAACCGCTATTTTGTTGACCACCCGGAGATGATTTTAGGCAGGCAGACCTCCGAAAGCACCCAATACGGCAAGCAGGATTTCACCGTTGTCCCCATTGAGGGGCTGGCGCTTGCAGATCAGCTCCATGATACCGTGAAAAACATTCGCGGCACCTATCAGGAGGCGGAACTGCCAGAGCTGGGCGAGGGCGAACAGATCGACACGTCTATCCCCGCAGACCCCAATGTGAAAAACTACTCCTACACCGTGGTGGGCGGCGAGGTGTATTACCGGGAAAACAGCCGCATGGTCAAGCCGGAGCTGAACGCCACAGCCGCCGAGCGTGTCAAGGGCATGGTCGCGCTGCGGGATTGCGTGAATGAGCTGATTGCCCTGCAAATGGACGAGTACAGCGCAGAAAGCCGGATTCAGGAAGCGCAGGCCGAGCTAAACCGCCTCTATGATGCGTTCTCCGCAAAACATGGCCTAATCAATGACCGTGCGAACCGTCTTGCGTTCTCTGACGATTCCTCTTACTACCTCCTGTGTTCGCTGGAAGTGCTGGATGACGACGGAAAGCTGGAGCGCAAGGCGGATATGTTCCACAAGCGCACCATCAAGCAGCAGCGCAGCGTAGATTCTGTGGATACCGCCAGTGAAGCCCTTGCTGTCTGCATCGGAGAAAAAGCCTGTGTCGATCTCGACTTCATGGCCTCCCTCATGGGTGGCAGCGAAAAGATTCCACAGATCGTTGAGGATTTGAAGGGCGTCATTTACAAGGAACCCAACAGCGGCCCATTTGACTTGCAGGACGGCGGCGAGCATTGGGCGAAGGGCTGGCAGACGGCGGACGAATATCTCTCCGGCAACGTCCGGCAGAAGCTCCGCACCGCGCAGCGCGTGGCAGCGCACGACCCGTTCTTTGCCGGAAATGTGGATGCTCTGATTGCCGCACAGCCGAAAGACCTTGAAGCCAGCGAGATTGAGGTGCGGCTGGGTGCGACATGGCTTGACAAGAAGTACATCGAGCAATTCATGTATGAAACCTTTGAAACGCCCCGCTATCTGCGCGGACAGATCGAGATCAGCTATGTCCCGTACACCGCAGAATGGCAGGTTTCCCGCAAGAGCATGGTGCGCTACAACGATGTGGCGGCATTCACCACCTACGGCACAGACCGCGCCAGCGCCTACCGGCTGCTGGAGGATGCACTGAACCTCCGCGACATTCGTATCTACGATACCATTGAGGATGCAGACGGACGGGAGCGCCGTGTCCTCAACGCCAAGGAAACCACCCTTGCCGCGCAGAAGCAGCAGCTTATCCGGGATGCGTTCAAGGACTGGATTTGGAAAGACCCGGAGCGGCGCGAAACGCTGGTACGGCAATACAACGAGGAAATGAACAGCACTCGTCCCCGCGAGTATGACGGCAGCCACATCGTTTTCTCCGGTATGAACCCGGAAATCACCCTCCGAGAGCATCAGAAAAACGCCATCGCCCATGTGCTGTACGGCGGGAATACGCTGCTGGCACACGAAGTTGGCGCGGGAAAAACCTTTGAAATGGTAGCCTCTGCGATGGAATCTAAGAGGTTGGGACTGTGCCAGAAATCCATTTTTGTCGTGCCGAACCATCTGACGGAACAGTGGGCATCCGAGTTTCTGCGGCTCTACCCTTCGGCCAACATCCTTGTCACTACCAAGAAGGACTTTGAAACCCACAACCGCAAGAAATTCTGCGCCCGTATCGCCACCGGCGACTATGACGCCGTTATCATCGGCCACAGCCAGTTTGAGCGTATTCCCATCAGCCCGGAGCGGCAGGAGCGACTTCTTTATCAACAGATTGAGGAAATCACCGATGGCATTCAGGATACCAAGCTCGCAGGCGGCAACAGCTTTACCATCAAGAGCTTGGAGCGCACGAAAAAGGGGCTGGAGGCGCGGCTGAAAAAGCTGCAAGCCAGCGACCGCAAGGATGATGTGATTTACTTTGAACAGCTCGGCGTAGACAGGATGTTTGTGGACGAGTCGGACAATTATAAAAATCTTTTCCTCTATACAAAGATGCGCAACGTGGCAGGGCTTTCCACCACCGATGCGCAGAAATCTTCGGATATGTTCTCAAAGTGCCGCTACATGGATGAGCTGACCGGCGGGCGCGGCGTGGTGTTTGCCACCGGCACCCCGGTTTCCAACTCCATGACAGAGCTTTATACCATCCAGCGCTATTTGCAGCATGACCGGCTGCAAGAGATGGGTATGGGCCACTTCGATTGCTGGGCAAGCCGCTTTGGTGAAACCACCACCGCGCTGGAGCTTGCCCCGGAGGGAACCGGCTACCGGGCAAGGACGCGCTTTGCAAAGTTTTTCAACTTACCCGAATTGATGAATCTGTTCAAAGAGGTCGCCGACATCAAAACGGCGGATCAGCTCCACTTGCCCACGCCGGAGGTTGCGTACCACACCATCGCCACCAAACCCACGGAGATCCAGCAGGACATGGTGAAAGCCCTCTCGGAACGAGCGTCTAAGGTACACAGCGGTGCGGTCAGCCCGGATGTGGACAATATGCTCAAAATCACCTCGGACGGCCGCAAACTGGGGCTTGACCAGCGTATCATCAATCCCATGCTCCCCGACGAGGAAACCACCAAGGTCAATCAGTGCGTGGCGAACATTCTCCAATACTGGCGTGACGGCGAGGCGGATAAGCTGACACAGCTTGTGTTCTGCGACATTTCCACGCCAAAAACTGCGCCCTCTCAGCGGGCGGCAAAGGCGTCCCCCGGTACGCTGGACAACCCGGAAATCCGTGCGCTGGAGAGTGCAATTCCGTTGGAAGAAAGCTCTGACACGCCGTTTACGGTCTATGAGGATGTGCGTCAAAAGCTCATAGCCGCCGGGATGCCCCCGGAGCAAATCGCGTTCATCCACGACGCCAATACGGAGGTCAAAAAGCGGGAATTGTTCGCAAAGGTACGCAGCGGTCAGGTGCGCGTCCTGATGGGCAGCACGGCCAAGATGGGCGCAGGAACCAATGTGCAGGATCGTTTGGTCGCACTTCACGATTTGGATTGCCCGTGGCGTCCCCGTGATCTCACGCAGAGAAAAGGCCGTATCGAGCGTCAGGGCAATCAGAACAAGCTCGTTCATGTATGCCGCTATGTAACCGAAGGGACGTTTGACGCCTACCTCTGGCAAACGGTGGAAAATAAGCAGAAATTCATCTCACAAATCATGACCTCAAAATCCCCGGTTCGCTCCTGTGAGGATGTGGACACCACGGCGCTGTCCTTTGCGGAGATCAAAGCGCTATGCGCCGGTGATCCCCGCATCAAGGAGCGTATGGATTTGGACATTGAGGTGTCTAAGCTCAAAATTATGAAGGCAGACCACAACAGCAAGCAATTCCGATTGGAGGACAGTCTGCTGAAATACTTCCCGGAGAAAATCGAAGAACACAAGGGCTTTGTTCGTGGGCTGGAGGCGGATATGCAGACCCTCGCGGCGCATCCGCTCCCGGCAGAGAGCTTTGTCGGCATGGAGATTCGCGGCGACCGGCTCACCGATAAGGAAAACGCCGGTGCCGCGTTGCTGGATACCTGCAAGGAGGTCAAGGGCAAAGACCCGGTACAGATCGGCAGCTATCGCGGCTTTACCATGTCCGTTGCTTTTGATTCCATGTGGAAAACGTACACGCTGACGCTGAAAGGTCAAATGACCCATCGCGTTGAACTCGGTTCGGATGCCAGAGGCAACCTTGTCCGCATTGAGAACGCGCTGGATAAAATGCCGGAGCGTTTGCACAGCGTTCAGGAGCAGCTTGAAAACCTCTATAACCAGCAGGCAGCGGCAAAGGCTGAGGTCGGTAAGCCATTCCCGCAGGAGCAGGAGCTGGCCGCGAAAACGGCGCGGCTCATTGAGTTGGATATGGAGCTGAATCTGGACGGCAAGGGACAGCCGCAGCCTGAGCAGGCGATTGCAAAATCGGCGCGGCCTTCCGTTCTGGACAGGCTGAAAGCGCCGCCTGTTCATGGCGCACCGGAAAAGCCCCACAAGAAAGAAATGGAGGCACGATGATGAAAAATATTCCTGTTTACAAGCACACGGCGGCCTACGCCAGAGAGCATAACGAGCTTGCGGCCTACCGCGCTTCCAATCAGGCGAACACGGCCTGCAAGGAAGCGATTGAAACCGCCATCCGTGACCACTACCGGGATAACCGGCTGGATACAGCGGCAGTCGATCAGGTGGTGCAGCAGTTTGGCTATGACCGCGCATTTTATGTCCTGGCCATCACCGTCTGTCAAGCGGACTGGGACAGACGCTATTCTCCCGACAACAGGGCTTGGGCAAACGCCATGTCCATCCCCGCCAATCCCGACGCATGGGGTACTGACCGCAACTGCTATCTGGCCGTCAGCAGCCATCCCGGTTTGGTCGATCTGTTTCTCAGCCAGACCCGCAAAGCCTACGCGCAGGAGCAGCAGAAAACCTCTGTCCGGGATATGCTGAAAAAGCTGCCTGAAACAACTTCGCCGAAAATTTCGGCGAAGTCCAAATCTCCGGAGCGTTGAGCGATGGCAAAGCGCAAACGGGACATTCAGCTTAAATTCCGCGTTACACCGCAGGAGCGGGAAATGATTGAAACGAAGATGGCGCAGTTCGGCACCACCAACATGGCGGCATATCTCCGCAAGATGGCGATTGACGGATATGTGGTAAAGCTCGATCTTCCGGAGCTGCGGGAGCTGGTGTCGCTGCTTCGGTATTCCAGCAACAACCTCAACCAACTCACCCGCCGCGCCCACGAAACAGGCCGCATCTACGAAACCGATCTGGAGGACATTCAGCAAAGTCAGGAACGGATATGGACGGCGGCAGAGAAAATCGTTTCCTCGCTGGCGGCGCTGAAATAAGTCGCAGGGGCGGCGGTTATTCCGCCGCCCCTGTCCGTACAAAAGCAAAAGCCCCGACGCAAAACAGCATCGGAGCTTCTACGGTTCCAGATTATTTTCATCGAATAACGGCGAGGCAAAAAAGCTGCTCAGGTCGATCTCCAATCCCTGACAAAGCTCGTGGATGATCCGCAGCTTCATGGATGGGTATGCGCAGTTCACAAGATTGCCGATGGTGGACTTCGGTACGCCGCTTTTCATATAAAGCTGATACTGCGTCATGCCGCGCTCCTGCATCAGCTCGACCAAACGCCTGCTGACGGCTTCATTCAACTGCAAGTATCACACCTCCCGTCCCTGTAACTGTACCAACATTATATTTCCCATCTGGAGCAAATTAGTTCAGGTAGCTGTACTAAAGAAGGATTATGTGATATGGTTAGATGTCGGGCAAAAGGCGAAAACTATTCGTATGACTTTGCCGCATCCTTGCAAAACACTAATGAGCAAAGTAATCTAATATCAGAAAGAGATTTGACCGCTTGGAAAGGAGCTGCGGAACGCATGCTGACAAACGAAATTGTGCTGAAGGTATTTTCTGACTACCTCGCCCGCGATGATGATTTTGAAGTTGTCCTCACCAGCAAGGGCTACACCGTTATGGGCTTTGACTGCTATCGGCAGGACTGGAACACCGTGTACTTTTGCCCTACGCCCGAAGATTTGTTGGATTCTCTGCTGGATGCCTATGAGAATTTCCGCATGATGGAGATTACGGGTGGAGATCGTGATCTGACCGAAAAGGAAGAAGCAAAGCTCGCCAAAGAGCGTGACGCGCTGACCGCACTTTGTGAAAAGGAGGCCGCAAAATGTTCATCCTGAAAATTCTCTTTGCGCCGCTGTCGCTTATCCTGTCCCTGTTCGTTTGGCTGTGCGCGGGGCTGCTGTCCTGTTCCGGCTTCGCGTTCAAGCTGGCAAGCGGACTGCTCTCCCTGCTGGCTTTCGCCGTGCTGATTACCTACTCCGTAAAGAACGGCATCATCCTCCTTGTGCTGGCGTTTCTGATCAGCCCGATGGGACTTCCAATGCTGGCTGTGCAGGGACTTGGCAAGCTGCAAGACGTGAACTCTGCCATGAAAAACTTCATTCATAGTTAAAGTGCAAGCCGGGGCGAACGCCTCGGCTTGCTTTTCTAAAATCCCTGTTTACTTTCTTGCTAATCTCGGATATAATATTAGCAAGAAGGAAGTGATAACATGACCGCCTACGACCGGCTTGACCTGCTTTTTCAGCAAAACAATGGGATCGTCAAAACCGCGCAGGTTTTGGAAAACGGTATTGCTAAGTCCACGTTTTACGCCTACGCCAAGCAGCGCGGTGTGGAGCAGGCAGCGCATGGCGTTTATGTTTCGCCCGACGCATGGACGGACGCCATGTATCTGCTGCACCTTCGCTGTGCGCAGGCCGTATTCTCCCATGAAAGTGCATTGTTTTTCCATGACCTGACGGACCGGGAGCCGAATCCCTATTCCATCACGGTCAAGACCGGCTACAATCCTGCCAGCCTGCAAGCGGACGGCATCAAGGTCTACACCATCAAGAAGGAATTGCATGACGTGGGGATCGTCACGATGAACACGCCGTTCGGGAATCCTGTTCCCGTCTATGATATGGAGCGCACCATCTGCGACCTGATCCGCAGCCGCAGCGGGATCGAGATGCAGACCTTTCAGGACGCGCTCAAGCAGTACGCAAAGCGAAAAGACAAGGACTTGCGGAAGCTGATGCGCTATGCGCAGATGTTCCGTGTTGAAAAAGTGCTTCGGCAGTATTTGGAGGTACTCTTATGATTAAGACTGCACGGCAGCTCAAAGACCTGATCCGCAATCTCTCCAAGGACAAAGCCGCAGATGCACAGATTCTGATGCGCAATTACATGATGGAGCGGTTTCTGGAGCGCATTACTCTTTCGGAATACCGGGACAAGTTCATCCTCAAGGGCGGGATGCTGGTGGCTGCCATGGTCGGCCTTGACGCCCGCTCCACGATGGACGTTGACGCAACCGTAAAGGGTGCGACGGTCGGCATCGAGGAAGTGGAAAACATGATTGCGTCCATCATCTCCGTGCCGGTGGACGATGGCGTGGAGTTCCGGGTCAAGCGTATTTCCGAAATCATGGACGAGGCCGAGTATCCGGGCATCCGCGTCAGTATGGAAACGGAGTTTGACGGTGTGATAACGCCGCTCAAGATCGATATTTCCACCGGCGACGCCATCACGCCCCGCGAAGTGCGGTACAGCTTCAAACTGATGCTGGAGGATCGCTCCATTGAGATTTGGGCGTACAATCTGGAAACCGTTCTGGCCGAGAAGCTGGAAACCGTTGTGTCCCGTGTTACCACCAACACCCGCATGAGAGATTTCTATGATCTGCACATTCTGAGCCAGCTCCACGGACAGAGTATCGTTCCTGCTGATCTCCGGGCGGCGCTCATTGCAACGGCCAAGAAACGCGGTACAGAGAAGTATCTTGCCGACGCGCCTGCGGCCTTTGATGAAGTCGAGGCCGACTCAAATATGGAAAAGCTGTGGCGGGCTTATCAGAAGAAGTTCTCCTATGCTGCCGACCTGTCGTGGCATACGGTCGTGGAATCCATCCGCAGTCTATATAGATTAGCGCGGGCTGAATAATATGGGAAACAGTAATAAGGTCTGCCCGAACTGCGGCAGAAAGATGAAGCAGCAGTTCATAGGCTTGCAGCATTGCAAATGCGGCATGAGCTGGAAAAAGGACGAAGGCTTTTTCGAACGCACCCCTGATATGATCTTTGCTCTGGAACGACGAACCATTGGAGGAAAGGTAAAACAGGTTCCGATTATCCGCTATCAATCCGATAAATGAAGAATAAAACGGTCTGCTTCGGCAGGCCGTTTTGCTTTTCAAGGAGGTGAACACCCATGGCAACCACGCGCCTGATGCCCCTGCACACCGGCAAAGGCCGCACGGTGGGA
>ENA-ORTN01001600-ORTN01001600.1-human-gut-metagenome-genome-assembly--contig:-NODE-1600-length-21855-cov-5.899220_pt1 | contig 21855 bp, 18 predicted proteins | sample MGYA00242070_ERZ509189 | MGnify/ENA primary metagenome ERZ509189 (study PRJEB26280, sample SAMEA2338821) | human gut metagenome | biome: human gut; feature: human-associated habitat; material: faeces...
TATTCTTTTTTCATATCTCCTATTATACCACTTTTTTGCTATGAACACAAGCTCTTACTTTGCAGACATTGAATTTATTCCGAGAAATGACAGCGGCGGCGGTTATTCGGATAAAATCAATGCATCTGTTATGTCGGGAGATCTCCCCGATGTCATCACTGTAGACGGGCCAAATATCTCTGCTTATGCAGCAAACGGCATCATTCAGCCGCTTGCCGAACTGAGCGAGGAAGAAAAATCAGCTTATCTAGATTCGATTCTGGATCAGGGAACGATAGATGGCAAACTATATGCATTAGGTGCAATGGAATCCAGCGTAGGTCTTTATTATAACAAGGCAATCTTAGAAGAAGCTGGCATTGCAGTGCCAGACAAGGATCACCCTTGGACGTTCTCGGAATTTTTGGATATTTTGGAACAGCTGAAACCAATCATGGACAGCAAAAACGGGTATCCCTTGGACATGACCTTTCCGGTCGGGGAAGCCAGCATTTATTATTATGCTCCATTCATCTGGTCAAACGGCGGTGACCTTATCAGCGAGGACGGACTGACCGCAGACGGATATTTCAACTCGGACAAAAACGCAGCCGTATTCCAGTACTTCCGAGGACTGGTGGAAAACAAATATATGTCTGCAACCCCGATCGAAAATCTATTTGAAAGCGGACGTGCAGCATTTAAGTTTGACGGTGCTTGGGAAGTCAATACCATCTATCAAAGCTACAGCGATATTGATCTTGGTGTTGCACCGTATATTGTCAGTGACAACTGGGATGGAGGCAGATATACTCCAACTGGTTCGTGGGCATATGCGGCGACTACCAAAACCGAACACATCGAAGCAGCTACAGAATTGGTAAAATGGATGAGCGGCGTGGACAGCGGCGTTCTTCTCTATGAGAATACAAAAAGTATGCCTTCCACTTATGCAGCATATGACCAAATTACCACTTTTGAAGAGGATGAAAATTATAAGGCTCTTTATGAACAATTGAGAGATTATGGTCACCCCAGACCAAAAACACCTGTTTATCCGCAGGTCAGCACATCATTCCAGCAAGTTTTAGAGGACGTTGGATTGAGCGGCAAAGATGTGCAAACAGAAATGGATCAATCTGTAGAAAGGATTAACGCAAAGCTCGAGCGTTACACAAGATAACATGAAAAAGAAATCAAATTCCATTCTCGGGATGTCTTTTTTTGGACCCGCACTGGTTCTGATGACGGTGTTCCTGTTCATTCCGATGATACTCACTCTGATTTACAGCTTTACCGATTATTTTGCATTGAATCCAAAGCTGACACACTTCATAGGACTGGAAAACTTCAAAAACATCTTCAAAGACGATCTGTTTACTACCGCTTTTGGAAACACCATCAAATTCGTGCTGATCATTGTTCCCCTGCAAACACTGGGAGCATTGGGATTGGCATTGCTCATCAACAAGGTCACAGTTTGTAAGAAATACTTCAAGGTTGCATTTTTCATCCCAGTGGTCATGTCCTTGGCGGTCGTTTCAAACCTCTGGATGCAAATTTATAGCCCAGAAGGCATTCTAAACACCATTCTCTCCAACTTTGGCATTGATGCACAGCCGTTTATTTATGGAGCCAATCAAGCACTCCCCTCCATTGCACTGATGAGTGTCTGGCAAGGTGTTGGCTATCAGATGATTATTTTTCTGGGTGGCTTGCAGGCAATCAATCCGGCACTCTATGAAGCTGCGGAAATGGATCATGCCAGTGCCTGGAGCAAATTTAAGAATATCACACTGCCGGAACTGAAACCGCTTTGTGTATTTGTCTTTATCACGGTGACCATCGGGGCATTCCGTATGATTGTACAGCCAATGGTAATGACTGGTGGCGGACCTTCTCACTCAACCTATACGATTGTCTATGATATTTACGAAACCGGCACGGTAAACTGGGAAATTGGTCTTGCTTCGGCAATGGCAATTGTCTTCACCGTATTTGTTGTCATTCTTACCATCATTCAAACACTTCTGACAAAGGATAAGGAGGAAAAACATGAAAACAAAAAAGCAAAGAATCATTAACGGTATTTTTGTTGCCGTCATGTTGGTGTTATCCCTGTTTTTCCTGTTTCCAGTTATTTGGATGATTGCAAACTCGTTCAAACAGGATGCAGCCATTACCGCAGATATGAACTCTGTTCGTGCATTCGTTCCACCTGCTCCAGGAAAAGGTTTTTTCGATAACTACAAGGAAATCTTATTCAATACCAGCTTTCTCCGCTATATGTTGAATACCCTATTCTATGCTGCCATTTTGATTGTTGCAGGTGTCATTGTCAATGGATTAGCAGGATACGCTCTTGCAAAAATCAAGTTCCCATTTCGTGACAGATGGCTGGCAATTATCATGATGCTGATGATTATTCCAACAGAAACCATTATCACCATCAACTTTATGTTTGTTTCCAAAATGGGACTGCTGAATACCGTTTTTGGCTATGTCCTCCCGATGATCGTCAACCCGTTTAATATTTTCCTGTTCCGACAAGTTTTTGTCAGTCTGCCCGATGATGTCTGGGAGGCTGCACAGTTGGATCACTGCAATCCGGTCAAATATTTCTTTACAATGGTGTTGCCAATGTCCAAAACAGTTGTTGCAACGGTCAGCGTTTTCACATTTCTAAATGTATGGAATGACTACCTCTGGCCATCTCTGGTGTTCACATCCAGCGATCTTTTGACGGCTCAGATCGGTTTAAATTCCATCACATCCAATGACAATACCACGATGGGACAGACACTTGCTGTCATCACCTTGATTACGATTCCGGTTATTATCATCTATGCCCTTTTCTCCAAGCAGATTGTAGAGGGTGTTGTTTCCACAGGTTCCAAGGAGGGTTAACTTATGAGCTTTATTGAAATGAAAAACATCTGCAAGAAATATGCAGGTGCAGAGAAAAATTCCGTAACCGATTTCAACCTTTCCATCGAAGAGGGCGAATTCATTGCCTTTGTTGGCCCTTCCGGCTGCGGAAAATCGACCACACTTCGTATGATTGCCGGATTTGAAGAAATCACCAGCGGCGACTTCTACATTGACGGAAAACGCATGAATACCGTTTTGCCAAGAGATCGTGGAATTTCTATGGTGTTCCAGAATTATGCACTCTATCCGCATATGACCGTGGAAAAGAATATTTCCTATGGCTTGAAAAATATGAAAGTTCCAGCAGACGAAATCAAGAAAAAAGTGGACTGGGCAATCGAGATTCTGGGACTTTCGGAATATCGTTACCGGAAGCCAAAGAATCTTTCCGGCGGACAGCGGCAGAGAGTCGCACTGGGGCGTGCAATTGTCAAAAATCAGAAACTGTTTCTGATGGATGAACCGCTTTCCAACTTGGATGCGAAATTGAGAGTCAGCATGAGAAGCGAAATCAGCAAGCTGCACCGTCAGCTGGGCAGCACTACGATTTATGTAACACATGATCAGGTGGAAGCAATGACGATGGCAGACCGCATTGTTATTATGAAAGATGGTGTGATTCAGCAGGTGGGCAAGCCAATGGACTTGTATGAACATCCGGCAAACAAGTTTGTGGCTGGGTTTATCGGTTCGCCGCAGATGAATTTCTATGCAGTAAAAGTGACTGGAACTACCATGATTTTCTCCGATGGGAATAAGATGCACTTGCCGGAATCTGTGGTATCGAAACTGAACGGCAGACAGGGTGCATTCATTCTCGGCATTCGTGGTGAGGACATCAAGCTGGATCCGCAAAATCTGGATCTATACAAGGACAATATCATGTCTGCAACCGTGGACAGTGTAGAAGTTATGGGAAATGAGAATAATCTGTACTTTAACTTTGGTGGCACTGGTTCCGTTGCAAGAGTGTCTAAGTATGAAATCAGCAAACCTGGCGATACCATTGATTTTACCTTTGTTCCGTCCAGAATGCACTTCTTTGATACACAAACCGAAGAAAGCCTTTTCTAATAGGAGGATATGATTATGATGCAGAACATTCATTTTAAAGCTCCAAATTGCTGGATCAATGACCCAAACGGATTTATCTGGTACAAGGGACAATATCACTTGTTTTATCAATGTTTTCCCTATGCTCCGCAATGGGGCAGAATGCACTGGGGACACGCTGTCAGCAAAGATTTGGTAAACTGGGAGGAAAAAGGCATTGCCCTGTATCCGACCAAAACAGATGACCGCAGCGGCTGTTTTTCCGGAAGTGCTGTGGAACAGGATGGGACACTCTACTTATTTTATACAGGTGTCAATTATTTGGAGGAAAATCCAGAAGACATTAATCAGTGCCAAAACGACCAGTTTCTTGCTGCACAACTGATGATTTCTTCCGATGACGGTATGACGTTCGATAATGTCAAAAGAAAAAAGACCGTCATTCCACCCATTGCAGAAGAAGCCATTGGCAGCAAGACCCACACCCGTGACCCAAAGGTATGGCGTGGAAAAGATGCATGGTATCTGGTTCTGGGAAGTTCCGTTGACCACAAGGGCAGACTGCTGATTTATAAGAGCAGTGATTTGCAGAATTGGACATATCTCAGTCACGTGGAAAAGGACAACTTTGGCTGGATGTGGGAGTGTCCAGACTATTTCGAGATGGATGGCAAGGGCATTACAATATTCTCTCCGATGGAGTTTCTGAATGATGGAAAAGCATATGATTCCGCAGCAATTTGTCTGTTTTCTACTTTCGAGGAATCGACTGGAACGATGCAGCTTGCAGAGGACTATCAGTTTTTGGACTACGGATTGGATCTCTATGCCCCGCAGAGTACAACGGATGAAGACGGAAACCGTATTGTCATTGCATGGATGAGAATGCCACAGGCAGTAGACGGGAAATGGAACGGCATGATGTGTATTCCAAGAGTGGTTTCTGTGAAGAATCAACAGATTTATTTTCAGCCCCATCCGCATATCCGAAACGCATTTGTGAAAGAGATCTCCTCTCCAGAGCAAGCTGGCAAGTCTGGCTATCTGGTAAAAACAACACTGGAAAATGGCGAATGCATCAATATTGGCGGATACCAGATTTGGAGAAAGCAAAACAAGCTTTTTACTGACCGCTCTGCTGTATTTGTGAAAGATGACAATTATCGGCTGACTGCAGAAACGCCAGTCCTCAAGAACGGCTGTGAACTGGAAATTTATGTGGATTCCAATTTGATTGAAGTCTATGCCAATCAGGGCGAAGCTGTGATTAGCAGCGTGGTATACGGATTATCAAATCACATTGATGGCGAAGCCTATACGTTGTATACAACAGAGTGAGGAAAATGCAATGAAAAACTATGATGTAACAGCTTTGGGTGAACTGTTGATTGATTTTACTGAAAGTGGAATCAGTTCACAGGGGAATCCCCTACTGGAAGCAAATCCAGGTGGTGCTCCTTGCAATGTGCTTGCCATGCTTTCTAAGCTGGGAAAACGAACTGCATTCATTGGAAAAGTCGGAGCAGATATGTTCGGCAGACAGCTTGCAGAAACCATAAACGAGGTTGGCATTTGTACAGACGGACTCATGACAGATGCAAGCGTTCCAACGACGCTTGCCTTTGTGCATACCTTTGCAGATGGCGAACGGGAGTTCAGTTTTATTCGCAATCCGGGTGCAGACATGATGCTGACCAAACAGGAAGTGCGTACAGATTTGATTCGGGATTCCAAAATTTTTCACTTTGGCACGCTTTCCTCGACCCATGCAGGCGTTCGGGAAGCCACCAGATTTGCCATAGATACTGCAATCGAAAGCGGAGCGATGCTTTCCTTTGACCCGAATTTGCGGGAACCGCTTTGGAAAAATCTTGAAGATGCAAAAACAGAAATTGAATATGGATTTTCAAAATGCAATCTTCTGAAAATCTCAGATAATGAGGTGGAGTTTCTGTTCGGGCATTCGGACTATGACCGGGCAGCAAGGGAACTCTTGGAAAAATATTCGCAGATGCAACTGATTTGTATTACTCTTGGTGGAAATGGAAGCTGTGCTTATACCAGAAATGCAATCGCAAAAGCACCGGTCTATGATGTGAAACCCGTGGAGAAAACTGGTGCAGGAGATACATTTTTTGGTTGTGTACTGAACTATGTGTTGGAGCATGAAGCGGACAAGCTCACGAAAGAGCAGCTTCTGGAATTGCTGTATTTTGCAAATGCAGGAGCATCGCTGATTACAACAAGAAAAGGGGCATTGAAGGTGATGCCAAATCGGCAGGAAATACAGAGCTTGATGAACGCAGAAATCGTTTCAAAAGCATAAAAAGCTAAAAAGCACGTTACTTTTACGCCTATTGGTGTGGAAAGTGATGTGCTTTTTGATCCTATATAACAAACTTGACACGTAAGCCACAAGGGAATAAAATAGAAAAAAGGAAAAATGAAGGATACGACGAGGAATACAAAGTGCAGGCGGTCAAGTTCGCCAAAAACCTTGAATCAGCAAAAGCAGCAGAGGAGCTGCAAATCCCTGCCAACAAATTGTACAGCTGGATGCAAAAGGTGAAAACAGCCGAGCTGATCGGATGCGACGAACGCAGCTAGGAAGAAGCGTTGAGCATTGCCAAAGAGAATCAGCAGCTGAAAAAGCGAATCAAAGCGTTGGAAAAAGAAAATCGTCGTTTGAGTGAAAAGAATGAATTTCTGGAGGATGCAGCAGCTTTTTTCGCTGCATGCCGTCGGAGGTCCGGAAAGAGCAGCGATTGAGATATACCATCCTCTATTCTAAAAATCAATAAAAATCAGAAAAATCAAACACCTCGAAGCGAAAAGTCAAAAGGGAGGAAAGCTGTTCAAAATAATTTTCATGAAGCGTTTTTACAAAGCTTTCAATCGCAGAATAAAAATCCCGAAAGCTATGGTAGTATTGATTGGCAAGGATTTCTTTTCGGAGAAATTTCCAAAGTCTTTCTATCAGATTCAGATTTGGAGAATAAGGTGGCAAGAAAACTAAATTGATATTTCATTTTTCTGCTTTGTCCCTAACTTTTCGGCAATGCTGATAAGCAGCATTGTCAAGAATTATGTAAAGATATTGATCAGGGTATCACTTTCGCAATCTTTCAAGTCCGTCACAAACAATGTCTGAATTAAGGTAGGAATCATTCATTATGCTTGTAGTTTCAAACGTTACAGGGTTTAAAAATCCAAGGAGATTTGCTCGTTTCCGACCATAGGCAGAAGGTACAAATTTTCTCTTTTTGCACCAACAATATCCACCATGATACCCATATGTCAAATGCACTCCATCGCAAAACAATAGTGTCATTAAGCCGCTTTTTGCCATGTTTAAAAGCGGTAAAAGAATATTGTTCAGGAAAAGCGACTGTGCTTTTATGTTTGCTTTTGCAGGTATGCTTTTTGACTTTTTGTACGAATAGCCTTTGCTTTAAGCCAGTATCGAACTGGCGTAGCTGTGATAGGAATTCCAAAATTTTCTTTGATTTTTCTGACCGCATCAGGCACATCTTTCAGAGGATTTTCATCAAAATAAGCTTCTAATTCATCAGATATTTGTTCCAAGTGATGGATTCGCTTACCACGCTTGCATTGATAAATTGCATCTGTTCCCATTGTTTCATAGAGTTTAAGAATTCTTGTAACTGTTCGATAACAATTTTCTGTTTGTTTACATAATTCTGTGATTGTGTCAGTTCCCTGGTGAGCATAATATAAAACTTTTGCTTGATTTTTAATCGTCTTATTCCGTCCAAATTCCATCTCATAATGAACAAGTGCATATTCCTTTTGATTTAATTGTATATTAATTTTGCATTTCGTTCCCATTTCTATCACCCTATTTTATTATATCATATTTTTGTTATAATTGCAATGATGGGGAGTATATTAAAAAATAATGGAAAAACAATGAAAATTCTTTCTGCATGAAAAAAGCCGCTTCCCCGTATCTTATAGATACGCTGGGAAGCGGCTTTTGATTTAGATTGTATGATTATTTTGCAGACCAGCTATCCATTTCCGCCTGACCGCTGAACACAAAATACAAATCCTGTGTACCATTCAATCCCTGCACCATAGCAGAAACTGTTGTCATCGTTCCGCCTGATGGAATTTCTGCATATCCAACCGCTTTCCCTGTTGGAGAACCAGTACAGATTTTCACTGCACATCCATTCTTAGAGGAAACTTTCATTGTAATCTGTGCAGCACCCTTTGAAAAATTGACACGGCTTACTTTTATCCAGTCGCCCTGGTCAATTTCTGTTACAACCGTATCGCTCAACCCACGCACCTGAATGCCTGCCTGATTGGACATGGTTTCTGCCTGTACCGTCTGATATGGATCGATGGTTTTCTTCTGTGCAATGCCAGTCATTGTTCCTGTAACTGCTTGTATTTTCGTTCCCTGCATGGTGACTGCATCCACCTGCGGACTGCGATAATTGCCTTCTATGCCCATTGCCTTTTCTACGCTGCGGTTGTGATAGAACAAATACAGCTGCCCATCCAATGTGCATAGGGAATGATGATTGTTTCCATACAGTCCGAAAAATGTTCCTTGATTCCGAAACAATTCTCCACCATAAGTATACGGTCCAAGCGGATTGTTGGATGTCATATATTCAATCGCTCCACTGGTCATTCCATAGGCATTCCCAGCGGTGTTCCAGTTGGAACAGTAGGTATAATAATATGTATCTCCAATTTTATTGATGCCGGAATCTTCAAATAAATAGGGTGCTTCAATGGTCACAGGTGTTCCGGCAAGGCTAATCATATCATCGCCCAACTTGACAATGCGAGAAGTACCTGGCATGGCATCTTTTCCATCTGGAACACCACCGCCAAAACAGAGATAGCCTGTTCCATCATCATCTACCATCACTGCAGGATCAAATAGCCAAGTAATATCGCTGCAATTTGGTGTTGCACGGGTAATCATAGCTTTTCCGAGTGGGTCTGTCCAAGGACCAGTTGGGCTGTCTGCGGTCAGAACACTCACCCCATTTCCGCCATTACAGAAATAGAGGAAAAATTTTTCTTTGCCGTTGATGGTTTTATGGGCTGCACACGGTGCCCAAGAACAGGTTGCCCATTTGGCGATGCCATCAGTTCCAGCAACAGGAATTGCTCCATGGTCTGTCCAGTTCACCAAATCCTCAGAAGATAAACAATTGATTTTGTTTACCTGTGCATAGGTGTTTTCTGTGACCTTTCCATCACTGTCATATTCAATGACATCGTTTGTGGTATAGACGTAAACTCTTCCGTTATATTCCATCACACCAGGATCTGCACCAAACCGTTGTGTAAAGAGCGGATTATTTTCATCATCTGCCTTATAGCTGGCAGTTGGCGTGATTCCGGCAAACAATGCCTCCATTGCAGCTGTGTCTATAACTTTTTCTGCCTTTGAAAATACGGAAATCCGTCCAAGCAGATAATCCTGCAACATCTTGACATCTGCTGCATCAACGATTCCATTTTGGTCTACATCTGCTGCCAGTTTTGCAGCATTACCGGAAAAGCCGCTGGAAACGCCATGTTTTGCAAGAGAAAGGTCTAATACATTGATGACACCATCGGCATTGACATCTCCCAGTGTAAGCGTTGGTGCTTCGCCTGCTCCGAGAATGCCTGTTCCGCCCACTGCTCCAATGACTTCATCCAAATAGAAGTTGTTGGTGCTGTCTTTTGTTTCTACATAAAGCTGTAAATTGGTTGCACCTTCTGGAATCTTGTAATTTTTGTTGGCAAGCTGCATCCATTCTCCCTGAATGGCAGTGCCTTCTGCAATGGTATCATATTGTGTGTCACCATTTGCATCGGTATACTGCAATTTGAAATAGAAGGTATCCGTTGCATCACCATCAAAATACTGCACATTGGTGCTGAAACTATATGTCTTTCCTGCCACAAACGCCTTTGGATTTAAGTTTCGTGCAGCACCATTCCAAGCAGCGGTACGATTCTGTACCAATAAAGCTTCTTTTCCAACATAAGCAGTCCGTCCGCTGGTCATTACTTCAGCATCGCCTCTGCCGCTCCAGCCGTCCAAATCCCCTTCAAAGGTACTCTGGAAGTACCAGCCGTATTCATTTGGTTCAACTGGCTGTTCCGTTGTACCCGGATTGCTGCCGTCGCCCCATTCTGACTGTGGAATCATGGATGTCAAGGTTGTATAGGCAAGCTTTGGCTGATGATTGGTATCATAGAGCAACGGTGTGTTTTCTGTTTTGATCCAAGTGTTGGCATCATCTGGCCCCCAGATACAAACTGCCTTGACCCGTCCATCGGAGGTTGGATTTTTATTCCAGTCCATAGCTGCCTGAAAAATGGCTTTGTATTTGTCAGCCTGCTGCTGTAAGGTATACTTGCCATTTTCCATGGTGATATCCAATTCTGTAATTTGAACATCACAGCCAATCGAGAGGAATTTTTTCATGGCAGTGGTATAGGCAGAAACGCCGGAAAATCCGTCATAGTCTGCATTGATATGAGATTGCATACCGATTCCATCCAGCAATCCCTTTTCATAGAGGGACTTACACATGCTGTAAATGGCATCCCGCTTGTGATCCCAGTATTCGTTATAATCGTTGTAGTAGAGCTGGCAGCCTTCCGGTGCGTATTTTCTGGCGTAGGTAAAGGCTTTTTCTACAAAAGCATTGCTGCCATAAATCTGCACCCACGGGGATTGTCCGCTGATATTCTCGCCTGGTTCTCTTGTTCCGCCATAATTGGCAGTTCGATTCTGGTCATCGCTGATGCACTCATTGGCAACATCATAGGCATAGAGATTCAGTTCTGGATATTGTGTCTGGATTGCCTCAAACATATTTTTAATGTAGGTTTCCATTCGTTGATCCATAACGTCAGAAGAAACCCAATTGCTATTTGCATCGAAATTTTCTTTGAAGAACCAGACAGGGGTTTGACTGTGCCAAACTAAAGTATGTCCACGCATGGCAAGATGATTGTTTACGCAGAAATCCATGATACTGGCAGCGTTTTTCAGAGAAACGCCGATATTCGTACCATTGCACTGTGACTGCACCAATGTTGCATCGGGCTTTGTTTCGTTTTCACATTCCACACTATTATAATCTTTGAGGAAGCTGGCGGTGATGGTGGAATTTTGCACAGTTCCGCCATTCAGAATATTACCGACCCGAAAATAATTGGCAAATTCGTCTTTTAACCCCTTTTCCGCAGAAGCAGCAGAAACGGTATTGCTGGATTTTTTTGCGGTTACCGTCACATCATCGAAATAAAAATCATGGGTGCTGTCTGTGGTAATGGTAAGGCGAAATTCTCCGCTGTTTTTCGGTGCCTGATAGGAAGCTTGCAGTTCTGTCCATGTTCCAGCAGCGACTTGTTTTGTAACCAGTTCGGTTTCTATTTCTTGACTAGTGTCTAAATCTGCACAGGCAAGGGTCACATGAAACTGTTCTGCAGTTTCGCTGTAAACCCAAATGCGATAAGTATTGGTTTCTCCGCCGGAAAGATACAATCCCTTTTCAGAGCTGACGCCATCGCTTGCACAGGTTCGTCCGGAAACTTCCATGCCACGAGAATCCTTGTGTCCAATGCCTGCTTTTGCTGTCATAGATACGGCATCTGCATTGGCATACCATCCGTCATAGTTGGTTTCAAAGTCGTTGTGCACCAACTCCACTGCAGATACAGGGGCTAAAAACGAGGGCAGATAGAATAACATGCCCATGCTGCAAACAACAGCGGTTAAGCTGGCTGCAAGTTTTCGTGTATTCATACAAAAATATCCTCCTTTTGTTATGTGTATTTGCACTTTTTTCAAACTACCTCTATTTTAACAAAAGAAAAAGCCCTTGTATAGCATATTTGTTCTGAAAATGGTATATTTGTAAACCAAATTTAGAGGAGTTTTTCTTCTTCATCTAGGTTTGCCAGTTCTCTATATGCTCTTGGTGTTTTTCCAGTGACCTTTTTAAATACCTTGATAAAATGACTTTGCGTCGAAAAACCAAGATAGCTGCTGATGTCAATAAAACTTCTATCGGTATATCGAATGAGTTCTTTCGCCTCGTTGATTTTCAATTCAGAGATATAGTCGGATAAATTCATACCAGTGATTTTTTTAAATTCTGTTGTCACATATCCACGGCTTTTTGAGAGATATTCTGCGATTTCGGATACAGTAATCCGTTCTGTTAGATTTTCCTTGATGTAATTCGTGATGTTTTTTACCAGCTGAGAATGATTTGGATTTCTTTTGTGGAGTGCTTGAACCCGTTCTGCTAAATCTAATATCATATGATACTGCAAATTTTTGATTCTTTCCACATCCTCTAAAGATTCGCATTTCAGAATATAGAGTTCCTCCAACTCTGCAATTTCCGTGGAATTCACATCGGCTTCCACTGCTGCAAAGCAACAAATCGCAAGCAGTCGGATAAAAAAGTTTTTGGTATGTCTTAAAAGATGCGGGGCAAAGTTTCTTGGATTGGCAGAAGGCACTTGATTTGCACCTTGCTTTAATCCTTCTACATCTCCTGCCTTGATTTTTCTTACAATCCCTTGGTCAATCACATAGGAACGAGAACGGGTTAAAAAGGCATCTTTTTTCTCAAAGGAAGTATGTTCTTTAAAATCTGTTGTAATGTTGATTTGTTGTTCTTTTTTGATTCGGACATCTGAAATTTCCATCATGGTTTTATTGATGCAGAAATTCAAAAAAATCAAAGATTGTAGTAAGGTGTCTGGATGCATAATGCAAATGGATTGCATTTGTGCAATCAAAAATTCTGTGTTTTGATAATTTAGCTTAAATGCAATGTGCCGAAGCTCCTGCTGTGTTTTTTCCAATTCACTGACAGGGCCGACAATGATTTTTCGGTTGCTGCTTGTAATAAAGCCATAACAAAAGTGATTGGAATCTAAACAATATCCAATTTCTCGGTTGTCATTCATGATTTTTGGAAGAACCAATTGCACAGGGTCTTCGGTATCAATAAATGGAATCTTTTGAAAAATCAATTGCTTGTTTTCATATAGCCGAACAGGAATTGCAAACAAGCTATAATATTGTAACAGCAAATAAATATGGGAATCTTGTTTCATCCGTGTCATCTCCAAGCAGTGTTTTTGTAGTTCTTTTATTATAGCATGATACACAGAGATTTTCAACAATTTGTGTAAATCTTTCATGGCTTTCGTTTCAATCAGCAGCTATTGTCAGAAAACTTTAGTTAGTATCGTTTTTTACAATACAAATCCGAACAGCTGTGATAGAATAGAAGTATCAAAAGAAAACAGAACAGAAAGAACAGTCAAAGGCGTCTGGAATGAAAATTTCAGACGCCTTTTTTGTTTTGGCAGAAAGGAAGGATCCATCATGGACGTTCGGATGCAGGAACACCCGATTTTAGGAGCAATGGGGCTCTCAAAAAAGGTGAAATTTCAGGGAACTCTTTTGCGACATTTTTCCAATCTGTCCGAACTTGCGAACCGAGCAGCAATGCGATTTGGAACGCATATCTCTCTCATTTAGCAGCTGCTATCCGGAATGTCAACACGGTCATAGACAGCGATGTGATTCTGAGCGGATTTCTTGTGCCATATTTCACAGAAGCAGATTTGAAATTCCTGAAACAAAAAATCACAGCGTTGCCATTTTTTACGGAACGAGATATCAAGATTCAATTGGGCAAACATGATGAGTTTGCACCGGCAATCGGTGCTGCATTGCCGTTTGTAAAAAGAACCATCGAGGAAATTTAAGCAGATAACATCACAAAAGCCGTTTTGTCACACCATGTAACAAAACGGCTTTTTCTGATGATTTCATTTCCAGTAATTTTCGCCGCATAAAAATGAGGTCGATGCCATTCAATCTTTGATTTCCATCAAAATCTCCAGCTTGTCCATCGGTAATCGTGCCCGCACCAATCAGCCATTTCTGCAACGTGATTCCATCTGTATTATAAATTTTGCTATACGATTATATATAGGGTATATGCTTTTCCATCAATGATATCCGATAATCCGTATACCACGCTGCTAATCACAGCTTCTCCTTGATTGGCATAGACTTCGATTAGGTTGGCATCTACATAGATTTCCAATTCACAGCCATCTTTGAGTACTGGCGTTTCCGCAATTAGTCGGTAATTGCCATCTTTCACAAATACGGTAGAGCGGTCTGTGAAAAGTTTGTCTTGTTTCCGCCAAATTTGATATCCCCCAATGTTGATGTAGTCATCATTTTCCAGTGTCGTTTTTACCAGATAGCCAGATTTGCCAGCTTGCTCTGGAGAGGAAATCTCTTTCACAAATGCATTTCGGATATGCGGATGGGGCTGAAGATAAATCTGTTGATTCTTCACAGAAACCGCCCTTAGAATACACATCATACCGTTCCATTTTCCGTCTACTGCCTGCGGCATTCTTGCCCATGCAATCACGATGCGATTTCTGTCTTCATCAGTCGTACTCTGTCCATCTCGAAATAGTCTGGACACTCCCACATCCAGCCAAAGTTATCTTTTTTCACGTGGCTGAGATACGTCCAATTCTGCAAATCACTGCTCTTATAAATCAGCAGTCTGCCTTTGTGGTCAACGGAGCTTCCCAGAACCAGATACCATGCATCTTTTCCACGCCATACCTTTGAGTCACGGGTGTTGGTTTTACTGCCAATCTGTTTTTCTGTAATAGGTGGAATGACCGTCTTTTTTCTTTTGACATTATCGAAGGTCATGCCATCATCAGAAGAAATCATCATCTGTGCAGCGAGAAACTGGTCGTTTCGACACTGGTTAATATCTTCTGGATTTTCCTCCAAATAATTGACACCCATGTAATATAAGTAGAGTGTTCCGTCCTGTTCCACGCACTTCCGGAAAAGCAACCGCTGCGGTCATCTATTTTGGTCGGATACAGGGCAATGCCTTTTTTCTCCCAGTTTACCAAATCTTTGCTGACGGCGTGTCCACAGTGCATTCTGCCCCATTGTGGAGCATAGGGAAAACATTGATAAAACAAGTGATATTGTCCCTTGTACCAGATTCTAGTATTAGGGTTGTTCAGTGATGTTGGTTGGATCGCACATCTGATAGCAGGAATTATTTACTTTTGCAGAAGTGGTTTTCATCATGTGTTAGACTACATCGCTCTCATTGCATTGGCTGGTGTTGTATTTGGTGTTTCCTATATTATTTATCTGAACAAAATACATGAAAAGGAAATTGCCACAAAACATCAAAAAGATTTTAGTTTTGGTATGACTGTTTATTCTGGATTAGCAGGGGGTATGATTGGAATATTTCAGATTGTGTTGTGTGCAGGCGTTTCAGCGGAATTGGTGTGGGTTGTAGTTGGGGGATTTTTAAACTTTGCTTTTGGATTGCCAATTTATCTTTCCTTTAAAAAAGGAATTTTTTATGGGGTAAAATAACTTTTGATTTATCAATCCTTTGGAAGTGCAGCAGATGCAAATTACTATCTGAATTACTATAAGTTAATTATTAATATGATGTTATTGATAAAGCACATAATTTCAGGAAATTTGAAATTATGTGCTTTTCTGTTTTATGAGTGATGAATTCAAAATCCATCAAAATCAGCCTTATTTTTGAGCATCCTTTGCAAGAACTTCATCAATTGTACTCTGAAGTGTATTCAAATTGTCGTCATTGTTGATACCGCCAAGGAGTGCTTCTCCAACAATATTACCGTTTCTGTCAATGACATAAGTTGTCGGGAATGCCGTAACACCCAGAGCAAACTTTCCAGCATCGCTGTCAGAATCAAAATAGATGTTCCGATACTTTGCCCCTTTTGTTTCAAGAATTTGTTTTGCTGTTGCGATATTCTCTTCGTTGTTATCCAGTGTTCCGACATTCACACCAATGACTTCGCCACCCTGTTCTTTGATGCGGTCATTCAGGGCATTCATTTCACTGAGTTCTTCCACACAAGGCTTACATTCATTAAACCAAAAATTTACAACTGTTACCGCATTTTCTGCAAAAATACTGCTGTCTACTTTGTTTCCATCCAAATCGTTTCCCTCAAACTGCGGAAAAGAACTGCCTGCTGCGGCATTGGTCGATTCATCACTGGAATCTGTCGGAAGTGCAGCAATTTCATCTTCAATCTTGCGAATTTGTTCTGCATCTGCTTTCAACATTTCATATTCTGCATCCGAAAACTGGTCTTTTGCATTTTCCACGGCAGCTATCAGAACATCCCCATAGTTTGAACTCAGTGTATCGCTAGTAACGTTCTTATCCATGGATGCAAAGACTTTTTCCCAAAGGTCTTTGTTCTTTTCTAAAATATTGTTTTCTTCGTCCATCAAATCCTGTTCAGATTTTCCGGATGTTTCTGCCTCGCTGGAGGATTCACTGGATGCAGTTGAAGAAGCGGTATCCGTTGCAGTACCGCATCCGCTAAGAGAAAGGGAAAATACCATACAAGCTGCCAATGTAACGATCCAATTCTTTTTCATTTTTGAAACTCCTTTTTTTCTGCTGTAAGTTTTTTTGTTTTTGACGACTTTTCAAAGCCATATTGATAGCGAATCGCATTTGTTGGACAGGATTTCATACACATCCCACAACGAATACATTCGGCATGATTTGGATGCTTTGTGACATCGACATCCATTTTACATGCCTTTTCACAAGCACCACAAGATACGCATTTGTCTTTGTCAACCTTCATTTGGAAGAGGGACACTCGATTCAGGAGTGCATAAAACGCTCCCAGCGGACAGAGCCATTTACAGAATGGACGGTAAAAAAACACACTGCCCACGATGACTGTCAGCAAAACAAATGCTTTCCAAGAAAATAGTACGCCCAATGCACGGCGAATGCCTTCATTCGTGATAGATAATGGAAGTGCACCTTCTAAAACGCCTTGTGGGCAAAGATATTTGCAGAAGAACGGGTCACCCATTCCCATTTCATTTACAATGACCATTGGAAGAAGAATTACCATTACCAGTAAAATACCATATTTCAGATAACGCAATGGTTTCAGTTTTTTGGTGGAGAACTTCGGGGATGGAATCTTATGCAGAAGTTCTTGAAACCATCCAAATGGACACAAAAATCCGCAGATAAATCTTCCCAATAAAACGCCGAGTAAGATCAGCATGCCTGTAATATAATAGGAAAATTTGAATTTAGATGACCCTACCACCGCTTGAAATGCACCAATGGGACAAGAGCCGGCTGCTCCTGGGCAGGAATAACAATTTAATCCCGGCACACAGGCATATTTTCCTTTTCCCTGATTTAGAGAACCATTCAAAAAATTTGGAAGATGAATGTTGGTTAGAAGCGTTGCTCCTGCCTGAATCCAACCTCGAAATCGTGCAAGAAGATGCACCTTCTTTTTGTTACGCTGTTTTTTCTTAGCCAATTCCAACACACTCCATACATAATCGAATTGCCTTTGAAAAAACTGTCTGTGCTTCGTCACGCCAGATGCCAAAGACGAGCATTGCTATTCCGATGAGCAGAAGAAGCACTTGCACTGTTGCTTTTTTTAATACCATTTGTTTCCCTCCTGTGATTTGATGATACCAGTATACACCATGCAGTATAAAATCTGCGTTAAGAGAAAATTAACACAGATTTTATTTGCATCTGTTATAATGAAGAAAAAATATAAGGAGCTTACTATGAGACTTTTGGTAGTAGAAGATGAGCAATCCTTGCGAGAGGACATCACAAAAAAATTGCAGCATTCAGGCTATGAAGTGGATGCCTGCGGCGATGGAGAAACAGCTTCAGAATATTTAGCAGTTGAATATTATGATTTGGTACTATTAGACTTGAATCTTCCTAAGATAGATGGAATGACGCTTCTCCGTAATTTTCGGAAAGAAAATCAGGAAACACCCGTACTGATTTTATCGGCACGAAGTGAAATCAATGACAAAGTGGAGGGGTTGGATGCAGGTGCAAATGATTATCTTTCCAAGCCATTTCATCTTGCCGAACTGGAAGCCAGAATTCGCAGTCTTACACGCAGACAGTTTATTCAGCGGGATGTCTGCCTGCAATGCGGAAAAATTACATATGATACCAAAAGCCGGATTGCAACAGTAGATGGCGTTGCAATCAATCTGACACGAAAGGAAACGGGTGTACTGGAATATCTGATGTTGCATCAGGGCAGACCCATCAGTCAAGAAGAGCTCATTGAACATGTATGGGATAGCAGTGTGGACAGTTTCAGTAATTCGATTCGTGTTCATATCTCTGCACTCCGAAAGAAACTTCGTGCAGTGCTTGGTTATGACCCCATTCGGAATCGAATTGGAGAGGGCTATGAGATAGAAGGAGAATCAAAATGAAACGAATGAAACGAATGAAACGCCTCTCTTTTCAATGGCGAATCACATTGCTGACGGCAATTTTAATTGCCGGAACTTGTATCTGTTTAAATCTTCTGCTGTATCGTTCTGGTACTGTCAGCATGGATTCGCTGAATGGTTTTGTCATGAAATATGACCCCGGAAACTCTGATGTTGTGAAAATTGAATTCGATGATCAGCAGATGTCTGCATTTCTCCATCAGTTTTCTCAGGAAGTTTATGATGCTAAGGCAGCTTTTGGGAAAAAGGGCTGGTGTATTACAGCCGTAGTCACACTGCTGAGTGCGGCAATTGCGTATTTTGTAAGTGGCAGAGCCCTCAAACCGTTGAAGCAATTTTCACAGCAGACAGAAAACATCAATCAGGACAATCTTACCAGTACACGTCTTGATGAAGATACAGCAGCAGAATTTCAGCAGCTGAGCTGTTCGGTGAATCGGATGCTTGACCGGCTTGCATTGTCATTTGATTTACAGCGTCAGTTTGCAGGAAATGCTGCACATGAATTGCGGACACCCTTGGCAATGATGCAGACGAAATTAGAACTGTTTGCCGAAGAACATTCCAATATCAATACAGAAGCCGCAGAACTGGTGCAATTTCAAATGGATCAGGTAGACCGTTTGACTGCCCTGGTTCGTACGCTTTTGGAAATGAGCAATTTGCAGTCTGTTTCTCGTTCTGATGAAATCGAGTTAGCACCACTCATTGATGAGATTCTGACAGACCTCACCACACTTGCCGAACAAAAAAACATTACATTCCATCAGAATTGTGAAGATATTTGTATGATTGGCAGTGATACGCTGATTTATAGACTGTTGTTTAATCTCATTGAAAATGCAATTAAATACAATCATGCAGGTGGCAGTGTGACCGTTTCCATGCAGCAAGAAAATCATCAGGTTTTGCTGCATATTGCAGACACAGGCTGCGGCATTTCGGAAGAATATCGGGAAAGCATTTTCCAGCCATTTTTTCGTGTAGACAAGTCAAGAAGCAGACAGATGGGCGGTGTTGGTTTGGGGCTTGCCCTTGTAAAAGAGATTGCTGTTCTTCATGGGGGAAGTGTATGCGTGGAATCCAGTTCAGAAAAGGGAACAACTTTTGCTGTGAGATTGCCATTGAATGGAGAAAAAACAGAATAGTAGTTCGTATTACCGTTCGCAAATCGCTTGAAAGCACCGACTGCGTGGAAAGAAAAAGCCGCCTTCTGATTGTCTCATGTGGACATGTAGGGAAGCGGCTTTTGGTTTAGATTGTGTATTATTACAAAGTGAATGGTATACATAGTTTATCACATTTGAAAATGAGTTGTTTCATATGACGCAAAAGCACTCATAAAAAAGAACATTGCTTTTTGGCTGTTACAGGGGATAAATAAAAGATGACAATCTCTAGGCTATGAGATTCAGAAAATACTGCTTTTCATTCTTTTTGTGGTAGTCCATCACACCACAGCTTCAATGACCGTTTTTCCATTCATCTGAATGGTCTTCATACCCGATTTCTTATTCTTGTTGAAGTTGAAACTGAGCAGATAGCCTTTCTCAAGGTGATAATAGTTCAGATATTCCGCAATCTGCTTTTCGCCCTCCGTGTTGTATTCCTCTCCACGCCAGATTTTCAGCTCTATGATATACTGTTTTCCAAGATAATCTACAATCACATCAGTTCGCTTCTGATCACGAGTTTGTGCTTCAATGTAGTAGTTGCCTGTACCATTAATAATAGGGCGAAGATACAGCAAGAATAATTTTCTGCCGTCTTCTTCCTTAAACTTATCTGGCTGGCTGCCATAGATGTCATTGAAGTGGAGGATGAACTTTTCCAGAATTTTTTCCATGTTCAGTTGATTGCCCTGAATAAACTGGTTTTTGTCATTGACACCCTCGGAATACATTCGGTTATCGGTAGCTTCCTGCGAAATAAACCAGTTATAAATTCTTGTTTCAAAAATACGATTTGCAACAGAAACACAGTCGTTTGTGTTGGAAATAAAGCCATACATTGCAGCATTTTCAATTACAGTATTGTCAATATTATAGGAGATTTTCTGTCCTAAAAACAGAACGTTGTATAACAGATTTCTCAGATTTTTGTCATCCTCTAACTTATTGATTAGTGATTCTACCAGTGGGTTTTTCTCTTTCACAAGATATTTAACAGCATTTTCAAAAGATAGATCATTCCAACTTTGATTCTCGTCCATGTACTTACAAATAGAAGAAACCAGCACTGGATAACCAGAAGTATAGTCGTAAATTAACTGAGATAGTTTCTGAATATCCATGCCAGTATGATGGTCGTTTTCATACTCCGTGAGCATTCCTGCAATGTCGCTCACACTAAAACTCATGTCAATATCAAAGTTTGATGCAATATTCCACGGACTGTTATGTTTATGCTCTGCATCTGGGCGTATCTTCTGACGAAGATTTCGGATGTCATGAACACCTGCCAGAATGACGGATTGGAATGTTGGGCGTTTGTTTCTCTTTAGATAGTAGAAACGAAGCTGTGCCAAGAAATCCAAAAAAACTTGATTGTTTGATGCCTGATCTACCTCATCAATCATCAACACGATTTTTTTCTCTGCTTCCATACACCATTCACTTAGGCAGACAAACAGATCTGCCATCGTATAGGCAGAAGAACTTCTAATCTCTTTCATCGCAGTTTGGATGTCGTGGTTCATGAAGTGTTGTGTTCTTCGATCCAGCCATAATTCACGAGCAAATGCCTTGACAAACATTCCTTCTGTTGAAAACTCTGGTGTACTAAGTCCCTGAAAGTCCATGCTGACTACGATATACTCTTTTTCCAAATAGCTTTCTAATGCCATTATGAGTGTTGTCTTCCCGTACTGTCGTCCTCGATTGATACAGAAATACTGTCCTCTATCCACCATTTTCTTAATCTGTGCAAGACGGCTATCCAAATTCACCATATAATGTTCCTGTGGATTGCAGCAGCCAGTAATATTGAAATATCGTTCCATGTCGTTCACCTCGTATTCGTTCTTACATTTCCATTATTTCTATTATAGCATACTACTTGTACAATTACAACAGAAAAATAAAATAGAAAGGCTGTCTACCAAATCAAACAGCCTTTCTGAGGAGATATGGAGATATATGGAGAAAAATAAAACCATCTACTTGTTATGCGGACTTCTTAACCCCAATGGTTTCCAGCCATGTGACAATACGGTCTTCTGAATCTGCCACCACATTTCTGGAAAGTGTCAATCCATCTGTCCGAACGGTTGCATCTGGTTCTAATTCTGCGATTTCCGCTACAGAACCGGAAAATCCACTGCCACCATGACTGTTAGAGCTTGCGTTGTTCATAGGCGATTTAAGAGTGTAGCAGCATGAGAAATCATAATCATAGCTTCTGCAGAACAACAAGAAGTTTCATAATCTTTTGATAATCTGCGTGAACAGTTTAGCCATGCGAAAGTGCGTTCAACAACCCAGCGTTTTGGGAGA
>ENA-ORTN01001605-ORTN01001605.1-human-gut-metagenome-genome-assembly--contig:-NODE-1605-length-21776-cov-3.344229_pt1 | contig 21776 bp, 14 predicted proteins | sample MGYA00242070_ERZ509189 | MGnify/ENA primary metagenome ERZ509189 (study PRJEB26280, sample SAMEA2338821) | human gut metagenome | biome: human gut; feature: human-associated habitat; material: faeces...
AATTTACCCCAACGCAGTTCTGGGTGATCAGGGCCCCGTGACGGAAATGATCCGCACCGGCGCTTTGCAGCCAGGAAAAGCGGATCACCAGCATCTCGCCGTCCAGTGCCCGTGTGAGCCGAAGGGCGGCATAGCAGCCGCAGTCAGCCACGATAATCTGACGCCCCGGCTCCCGCTCCAACTGCTCCAGCGTATCACGCAGGATTGCAAAGCGGTACGGGGATTTATGCCTCCGGGATATGGTGTGGAGATACAGCAGTTCTTCACTGCAGGATACTTTTACCAAAATACTGTCAAACATCATAAAGAAACCTCCTGTCATGCCGCATGGGCTCGGTCCAGTGCGGCCCGTTCTACAAAAAACGATTCTTGCTTATACTGTTCCTCTGCCAAAGTCACTGCAGCGCCTCCCAGAGAGTCAAGATACTGGCGCCCATTTTTGGACTTTGAGATGTAGATATAGATTGGGGCGCTGACATACCGCCCACTGGGATAGCATCCGCGATACTGATTTGACAGCACCGCAACTGCGTCGAGTTCTTCCGCTTTCTGCGTTGCCAGTGCCACTACCATTTCTTTTGCCGCCGTCTCTTCACTTTTCTTCAATCCAGAGGTATAAATGTGTTCCAGAAACAGCACCAGCTTCTCACTGTATGCGTGACTGCCTGTGGGAACATCTTCTTTGGACAGATCAGCAAATTCAAAATTGAGCGTTGATGGCTGCTGGAAAGAGCCTTTCGTCAGCCGGAGACACGCCCGTGCTACTACGCTCTCGTCTTTGTAAACCAGAATGATTTTTTTGTTGCTATCGAATGCGGCCAAAAGGCAGTCCCTCTGGCTGCCCTGATAGCAGGATAAGCAGGTAAAGTGCGGAAGCTCGCCCATGCGGATTGTGTGGTAAAAATCATCCACCTCTTTCGCCATAAGGCCCAGTCTGGTCAAAGAGAGATTCTGTTTCCAGACATCTTCCCGCGCCTCTTGAATTGGGTAATGGATTTCCTGCTTCAAATCACCAGCAAAGTATTTCAGTTTATAGAACTGGCCCATCAGCTCTGCCTGTACAATACGCCGGAGCGCCTCGCAGTTTTTTTCACTTTCGTTCCTATACTGCAATTCGTTATACAGCGGGCGGACCATCGAGCTGCCGCCCCGGAGCAGGAAATTCACAATCCCCGGCTGATACTCGCGGACGAACTCCTCGGAAAAGCCCATGTTTTCTTTCAGATAGGCCCAATTCTGATCGGTAACCAGTATTGAGCCGCACACCTGACTCCAGTTTGAAAAGCCTGTGATCTTGGAAGCGTTGCTGACCGCGAAAACCGCATCCGCCTCTGCCCGAAATTCCGGGATAAATGCCTGAATCTCCGGATAGTGCTGCAGCATAAGCATTGCAGTCTGCCGCGTCAGTCCCCGGATGTGTCCGAAATCTTTCTCATACCAAGCTCCAAACGGCTTTTCCAGCAAGCATTGAGTTACCTGTTCCAGCGCCTCGTCTCCGATATTCTGGCTGACAAGATCCCGCTTTATCAGCTGCCGGATCGTGAGCATCCTCTGGTCCACGGAGAGCGGGGAGAGTTTGGCGTACAGTCTTACATATACTTCCTCTTGGTGCCACAACAGGCGCAGCTCCTCAAAGGTATATTGCTGGCCCTCTTCCAAAAGTTCAAAGTAGCTGGTTGTCCGTTCAATAGAATCACTGTCCTTTAAGTTCTTAACCGTCAGTGAATTGAGATTACAGCGTTCGCAGAAACCGCTCACAAATAAGAGCGAATACCGCCCCAGCGAGAAAAATAGTTCGCTGTTCTGATTCACCAGATTCAAAAAATGCTTTTTCTTGTGCTCCACCGCATAGATAAGGAGCTGGACTTGAAAATACTCTACTTGTTCAAAATTGATGTGAAGGCAGCCAGCGTAAAGGGCATTGAGATAACTCAGCCTGCTTTGCAGGATTTTCTGCCGCCGCTCTTTGCTGATGGGCAACAGCTGACTCAGCCACCATTCGACATCATATTGTCCGGCCCGGTTTTCCAGCCAGAGCGTCCAGAATTCCGATAAATCTTCCGCATCATACTCGAAGGCTTCCATCAGCCGGCGGAATTTTTCTACATCCGGCATTTGTAGCCATTTGAGATTTTTCAGACTGTCCGCATCCAGAAACAACTCCACTCCCCACACATAGTTCATCATCAGGATTTTCTGGAGGGGCAGATTCTGCTCCAACAGCTCTACAGCCTTCCGCTCATGGTCGTGCCAGTTGAATAGATAAGTGCCAAGAAACGGCAGACGCATCATTGAACGCTGATGTTCCGTCAGCGGAGAGATTTCCTGCCACTCCAGAACAGGGAAGGTATCCAGGTTGTCTGCGACGGCCTGCTCCTCTTCTTCATACCGCACCAGCGGCTGGTAGTGTTTCATGTACTCAAATTTCAGGGAAGGCTTGAGATCCAGCACCGCCGCCTCCAGCACCTGCTCCTTCGGATATTGGGACAAGTGCTCCTGATAGCTGCTTGCCGCATGGAGCATCGTCTGAATAACAGATACCGCTATTCCATGTGCGCACAGAGCCTGATATAATTCCGCAAATTCTGGAACTTGAATCAATTCCCTCTGGATTTGCGTGGCTTCTTCCTTGCGAATCTGCTCTTGCAGACCCATATCTTCGATTTTTTTACAGGTCTGATCCAGTATTTCTTCTGGAAATTCTCCAGTGAAACGCAGCTGCAGCCCATCGCGCCCCATTCGGGACAACAAAGATAAATGCTTTTCCGCATAGATCATGCCGCAAGACCTCCCATCATTGTTCTTGCCATATTCAAAATTTTCTGTTCGTCTCCTGGATTGTATCGTGCCAAATCACCGCACAACTTGAAAAATTGTTCTAATTCGTCCGCTGCAAATGCCGCCGCGCAGCCCGCAGGCTGTTCCCGCAGCTTTTCGTACACCATATCCAGGGCTTCTTTCACATCCCTATCGTAATAGAAACTTTTTGTAAACTCTTTTAGAGAAGACATCGTACCGTCATAGGTCTGCTCCAACCGTTCGCATTTCTTCTGGTGCTCCTGCTCCCGGCGAAGGCGTTCCTCCCGTTCCGCTTTTTCAGCGTCGGCTTTTTGATCGGCTTCCAGCTCTTCCTTACTGTAGAATTTTTCCTTTAGATGGTCCGCACGGCCACCTGTGTACTTCCCGCTGGATAAAAGGCTTCGCAAAACGGACGCAAGCAGCCGCCTGTCGTATAGCCGCTGCACATCCGAATCTTGTAAAGCGCACCAGATAAACTCTTGATAGCATTTCGGCTCCATTTGGAAAAAAGAAGCCTCGATCCATTCAAAGAGCTGCCGATGCTGCTCTTCTGTCAGGAAAGAGCGTTTGATAAAAAACTCATAGTCTCTGCTGCTGTACCGATTACCCCTTACAAAAAGTTCATGAAAGAAAAACCGCTCCCCAAAAAACTTCTGGAGCTGCACTGGAGTGTATTTCTGCAGCAGACGCCGGACAAAACGGAAGCCCTGCCAGCTGGAGATATTCATGGCATATCCCAAGAGCAGTTTCATCGACTGCGCAGAGGGGCCGTCTTCCTGATGCTGTTCAAAAAACTGCCACAGCCGGATTTCTTTTCTCTCTACCAGCAGAGCAAAAGCTCTATCGGAGGAACGGTGCCATTCCTGGAAGCCATCACAGTAATCAGCGCCCGTTAATTCCCGGTATCTTGCCAGCCATTGAATAATTGGCGTTTTTCCACAAGAGCAGAGCATCTGATCTGTAAACAGTTCCCAGTAATCGCCTTGCGGCACTTCTTTTGCCAGAATATCGTACTGGGGGTCAAAGGCGTCAAAGCGATACGGGAATTCCTTTTTGACGGTTTTCAGCATCCAGATCATTGTCTGTGGTGCGGATGGTATGAGTTCTTTTTTAATCGCCTCCCAGAGATTTGGATACCCATTGTACTGGACAGCAAACCTTTCATAGCGGCCAAACAACCATCCAACATAGGCATAGAGCCCTTCCGACAGTCCATCCGGTTGGTTTAAGAGCATTTGGCAGCACGCCGATGCGATTTTTTCTGCGGTGGTCCCGTTCCAGGAGATCCTGTCCGGGATTCTGTCTGCCCACACACAAAGGGAATTGGTCAGTATAATTTCCTCACCGCTGTAGCCGGCATCTGTCAGGATTGAAAACTCCCGGCTGTCCGGTTTCATGTTCATTCTGAAAAACTTCGTCAGTGTTCGCAAAACAAGATCTGACTTTCCGCGATACGACTTGATATACGGAGCATAATGCTGGACCAGCCATTCCAGCACGCCGCAGTTTTCAGGCAGGGAAAGCGTGCGTTCTTTCCCCAGCAATCGGAGAAGCTGGCTGTGCATAGTGCGGTACCCTTCCTCCTGGTCATCGAACAGAGACAGGACAAACAAGGCATCCTCGGTCTTGGCATATTCTGTGGCAGCCAGTTCATCCAGCAGGGCGTGTCGGCGGGGCATATCTGTTTCCAACAGATAAAGAGCCCCTTGCAGGTACACATCTCCATTGGAAGTCCGCCGGATCATCTGGAGAAAACTGCCGCGCTGATTTCCAACAAACATATTGTCTAACTGAAGCGCACGGGTTTTCCCCAGTGCCAGCGCCAACGCACGAATAATGCGGACATCTTTTCCCAGCTTCTCTTCAAACCGTTCCAGGACCTCGCCGGGGTAACGGAGGTTATAGGCTTCAAAATAATTCTGTCCTTCTGCCTTTTGTTGCCAGATTTGCGTGTCCACAATATTTCGATAGATCTCCCAGGCTTTTTCTTCTTGAGAGGTGTGTACGACAAGATCTACAAACGCATAGTACAGTTCAAGATCAATGACCTGTTGATATACCTTGTAGGCTGGCAGAAATTCGTTATTCATCTTCGCTCCCTCCTCACTTTGATTCGCTCCATCTGCCTCCAGTAGAGTAATTCCACTCAATCGTTCCATCTTCATAACGGATAAGACCATGAGCCGTCAGAGTCCATCCATCAGAAGTTCGCCGCATCTGTGCGGTGGTATCGTTTAATAGGGGCCTTTTTTCCACAGACAGGCATAGATAACTCCTGTCATTTCGGTTTTGATAAACCTGCCCCACCTGCGGAACAAAGTAACTGCCTTTCATGCTGAAACATCTCCTTTGCCGATAAAGAAGGGGAGGACCGCACCCGCAGCCCTCTCCCTTGTTATTTTTTGACCTGTTTTCTTTTAAGCCACACCAGCCATATTGAAAAACTCATTCGGCGTCAGCACCCGAATGCCCAACTCCTGTGCCTTGGACAGTTTGCTGCCGGCCTTCTCACCGCAGACCAGATAATCGGTCTTGCGGCTCACCGAACTGCCGGCCACAGCGCCCAGAGAGGCGATCAGGCTGTTCATCTCATCGCGGGTATAGGGCTCTACTTTGCCTGTCACCACAATGTTCTTCCCGGCAAATGGAGTGTCCTGGCCGACTGCCTGATTGTTGGCCGCGGCCGGCTTCTGGATGTTCATCATCATCTGTAATTCCTCCCAAATACAAAAATTTTCTTCATTGCAGAACCATTCATGGATATTGTTGTGCAGCGTCTCTCCAAAATCCGGGAGCTGGCGGAAGTCATAGCCCGTATAAACCGCGTCCCGAAATTCTTCAAGACTGCCATGGAACTCCCGGCAGAGAACACCGCTGGCTGTGTTGCCGATCATGGGAATGTCCATGGCAATCACATACCGTTCAAAGGTGGTGTTGCGGCTCTGCTGGACAGCATCCCACAGGCGCTGCCAGGACTTTACGCCAAAGCCCTCCATGCGGATAATTTCATCCCGGTGCTGATCCAGCCGGTATAGATCCAGATAGCTGTGAATCCATCCACGGCCAATCAGTTTTTCCAGCGTCGCCTCGGACAGCCCCTCAATGTTCATCGCCTTCTTGCTGACAAAATGGACAAACTTTTTGAGTTTCCGTGTCTCGCAGGTGGCATTGTCGCAGAACAGAGTCTTGATGATCCGCTCCTTGCCGTTTTCATCCCGCCCTTTGGTTTCATGAACGCGGGTAGGCTGACCGCAGCAGGGGCACTGGTGCGGGAACGCCGCTTCCAGATTGAAACCGCCCCTGTCCATGTTTTCCTCCACATGCGGAATGATCATATTCCGCTTGCTGACCAGTATGCGGTTGCCCGGCATCAGCTCCAGATCCTCAATGAAGGACAGATTGTGCAGGCTGGCCCGTGTCACTTCGCATCCTTCGATTTCTACTGGAGCAAAGATGGCTACAGGCGCAATCTCACCAGTCCGTCCCGGCGTCCACTCGATGGAACGAAGTGTTGTCTTAAACAGCTCGTCCTCAAATTTGAACGCCAGACCGTCCTTATAGTGATGTCCTGTGCGCCCGCATCTTTTGGAAAAGGCAATATCATTGTAGGTTACAACGATGCCATCGATGGGAATATCGCTGTCTTTTGCATACTGCTGCAGCTGCTTGATGCCGTCCTCGGTCTCCGCCTGCGTCAATGGCCGCTTCGTCACCAGATACTTGCACGGAGTAAAGCCCAGCGGCCGAATTTCTTTGAGGCGTTCCGACTTGCGGGGCAGGTCATCAAAACCCTCCAGAACATTGAAGGGCATGAAGGTCACACACCGTTCCATGCACTCGCCGGCATCCCGCAGGCGCACCGAGCCAGCCGCCAGATTACGGCCATTCTTGTAGGTTTCACCATTCTCATCCACTATCGAAGTGTTCAGACGCTCGAAATCACGGGGACGGATAAACGCCTCACCGGTGACTACCAGACGCCCCGGGTACTGAATATGGGCTGGAATCCCACTGATTGCTCTGGCGTTGTGAGTGACGATCTCACCCTCATCACCGTCGCCCCGTGTGGCCGCTTCCACCAGTTCGCCGTTCTCATAGGTCAGTTTGATGGTAAGGCCGTCCAACTTGAGCATGATCATCACCTGATGCTCGCCCATAAACCGGCACAAATCCACGCTGCTTTTTACTTTATCCAGAGAAAGAAGCGGGATTTTATGGGCGGTTTTCTCTAACTTGCCTACCACGGGATAGCCCACGGTGACAGTGGGAGAGTTCGACATCTGGATGCCCGTCTCCTGTTCCAGTTTGTGAAGTTCGTCAAAGAGCCGGTCATAGACCTCATCGCTGACGCTGGGATTGTTGTAGTTATAGTATTCGTTGCGGTAGCGGTTGAGCCGGTCGGTCAGCTCCCGCTGCTTTCTCAAAGTATTCTGTTCCATCAGGCCGCCTCCTCATCCAAAACGCGGAACGCCATAATCAGCGTTTCCGCCGTCTTTGTTTGATTCATATATGAACTGCACACACCGTCCTCAAATGACCAGGTGCTGGCTGCACCCCACCACATTATGGAGCCCCGCCCATCGTTTGCCGCATTGATGCGCGGATCGGGCGGATTGAGGATTTTGGTGTAAACACCCTGGGTATTGACCCATGTGACCTCCCGCAGTTGGCCGATGCATCCGGGCCGGCAGTGGCCGGTGACCTCCAGGCGTGTGCCCGGCCGCAGCCTGCGTTTGAGCTGATTCAAATTTTTAATCATGCTGCACCTTCTTCCTTCTTCCGTGGATGGGCGGCATAGCGCCCAAAGTTTAATTCCCTGATCATGTCCTGAATGGCGTCGTCATCCTCCCACGCAGTGGAGAGGGTGGCCCGCTCCGGCCCTTCGCCCGCATGGATGCTCACGGTCCCACCGTAAATCTGCATCAACACATCAGGCCGCTGGGCGCAGACGATTGCTAAATTTCCAATCTGTTTCATTTTCTTCTCCTTCTATCTGATATTCAGCCAGGCCACAATGGGCCGGTCAAAGTCCGCAGTCACATAATTCTTTCGCATATGGATAGGGCGGTAACGCCCATCCAGTTCGCACTCCACGCTCTGCTCAATACGGCCTTCGCTCTGGGCCAGATGCTCCCGGAATGCGCGCAGGGTCTGCAGGCGCACCGCCGGCGGGTCGTTCTCCCTGCATCGCAGGTCCGCACAGTACACATAACTGCGCGGATTTTCTTTGAGCATAAAGCCGTAGGTCATATACAGGCGGCACTTGCGTTCCCGCTCCCGCTCGATATGCTTCACATAGTCTACGGCGCTCTTGATGCCCTGTGTCAGATAAAGATACCCCATCTGATAACGCTGCTCATCCGACAGGGGGAGTTCCGTCTTTTCCTGCCCCGGCAGTCCTTTATAGATGTGGAAGCTCTCCGGTGCATAGCGGTAACCGTGGATGTGGTACTCAAAAGATGTTTTTCTCATAAAGCCTCCTTGCAACAGTTGGCCGGACGCCCTCAAAGGACGCCCGGCCATTGCACCTGTATCATGCAGCCGCAGGGAGCTCCTGCTGCTGCACGATTTCTTTGTTTTCCATCAAGTCAGCCAAAAGCACATCTGCCAGCAAATGGCCGGCAAGGTGCCCGGTATGGATGACCACCCGATCTTTCTTCATCTGGATAAACTCCTCGTTGCGCAGGACGCGGCTCTGCGCGGCCAGCTTCAAATCTTGGCCTGTAAGCCGTGCCGCAATGACTTTTTGCCACTTCTGCAGAAATTCCGTCGCCTGCTCGATGTCCTCGTGCTGGCGGTCAAACAGCGTGCGTTTTTGACGCACAGTGCCGTCCGGCTCGATCTCCAGTGTGTAATAGGGATCTTCTGGTTCCTCCGCTCGGCGCAGAAACATGATGAAGCTCTCCCGGCGCTCGATGCGGTCATAGTACCGTTCGCCGGCGCCGTCATTTCCGACACAATGGTGAAGCATCCGTCCCTCTTTGATAATATCAAAAGTATTTTGAGGGGCAATGACCAGATAATCTTCATCTGCATAGGCATACTTTTTCTGCAATTCCTCGCAGATGGAGCGAACATGGGGGTACTTCTTGTCCATGTTCTCTGCTTGAAGCTCCAGGCTTCCAGCCTCACACTGGATAACCAGTTCATCATGCCGCTGACGCAATTTACGCGCACGATAGATAATTTCATCGCTGGTGTCGATATGCAGACGCTCTGCCATAGCAAGGTAGTCCTGCCATGTGGTCAACGCCTGCCGACAACTTCCGTCAAAATACGGCTTCTGTTTTTGCAGATAGTTTCGGATCTGAATCGGACTCATGCGGTCCGCGATGAACAGAATATCTTTGGCGCTGATCCGTTCTTTTTTAAACCAGCGAAACAGTTCATCCGGTATGCGTTGATTGGTCCGCTTTTCAAGCTGCAACCATGCCAGGTCTTCCGTATCGCCATTTATCTGCCGCAGACGGCGGAATTTGGGGCCGTCTAATCCCAATGCTCGAATCAGTCGCGTCTCATTTGGATAGAGTATCCGTTCCCGCACAGAATCACAATGTTCAAAGCATTCTTTTGTCAGCCTCGGCAAGTCTGCCTTCCAAATCTGCTCCATCTTCGGCATCCGCTTCCAAACAGCCAAATACTTTTCCGGATCAGTCACCGGATGGGTGCGTATCCACTGCACAAGGCCAGTGCCGAACAGCTCCTTCTGTTCCATGCAGGGAAGGCTCTTGCCATAGACCCTGCCTGTCTGATTGCCACAGTAACTATAGTAGCAGGGATTACCGGAAATCCAGCGTGTTTCCCGCTGGCAATACACGCCCCAATAGTAAGAGCGTATTTCTCCACTGCGGTCATAAATCGAACGGCGAAACTCATGCCAGTAAGGCTTTCCAGAGGGCAGACTGTCTTTCCAGTAAGTCCTCTCTGCCCAGAATTCACGGAGAACAAAGCCATCCTTGCACCGCTGAATCAGATAAGCATAGTCCTTTTCTGTCCGAATATACCCGGCGCGCCCCAGGGCTTTGAATACAATGGGATGCCGGCAGCAGGCACAGCGTCCTTTCTTATTGTGATATGGATGCCCGGATATAGGGACCTCTTTCCCACAAAAGGTACAATAACCGTTTTGGGCTCCGCCGCGTTTATAGCGATAGAAGATGAAATTTTCCCGCACAGCCACCTTATCAATCCAGCGCATCCAATCCTTGGGCAGTTCAGGCACCTGAGCCAGATCCTGATCCCACGCGCCGGTAATTCGTTTATGCCTCTGCTCCAACTGTTCGTCCCGTACATTTCTCTGAAAATCAAGGATACCGAGATCACCGCCGCGTTCCCCACAAAGATAGTCCTGTACTACGGCAGCATCTTTCTCACTGGCCCAGCAGGTGGCATAATAGTTTCTCCCCGGCCAATTCAGCCTGTCCAGTTTGGCGTCCCGCCATTTTTTCTCTAAATGGTCGTAAGTCAGAAACTGGTGCGCTTTCTTGTCAAGGAACACTTCATAAGCAGGATTGTTGCCATCCAGCCGCAGATGTTCCGGCAGATAAAAAGCCGCTTTGAGGATGCCATCCTGAACGACGCAGTTCATATATGGATAGTAGGTCCGTTCAACATAGCGATAGCCATAGGGGCCTTCATGCTGTTTCGGCTCATCCGCTATTGCTGCCTGTTTCATCTCCGGCGTTGCCGTCAATTTCGGCATTGCCAGAAGTGCAGATTTCTTCAATTTAGTTCACCATCCTTTTTTCAAGCTCCACTCCATACCAAATTCCTGGTTGGAGCGTTTTCCCGTCAATCTCCGCCACCACGATCTGCTGGATGCCGCCGGTAGTGCCGTCCTCTTTTGCAAAAGCAAGTACATCGCCGTTCCGAGTCCCTTTTGCAATAGGGTCGGCGCCGCGCACCGCTGCATAGCCATTCCACGCTTCAGCTTTGTCCACCTTTATATTGCTGTTCCACTTCCGCTTCGGGTGGTCTGCCATAAAAGCAAGGCCATGGAGGAAGAGTTCTTTTTTTGTCAGCCGTTTCAAAATTGTCAACTCTGTACAGGAAATTTTGGAATCGACACCATCTTCGTCAATGTCTCCGCCAGCATCGACAATATAGTATTCTGCGTGGTTTATATCTCCGTAATAGCGCAAGCAATCCAGCGGGTCCTCAGCACAGTGAAACCCATTATGAGCGCAGTTGGCCTTTTCCGTTACATTGAGTCCCATCCTGAACTGGTAACCTCTGCAAATCAGGCCGGGAAGAAATCCTTTATATGCAATCATGCTGCACCCCCCTTAACCTGCCTTTGTCATGCCGAGATCCAGCAGCGATAGTTGACCATCGTTGGCAGGCTTTTCCTTCTGCACAGGCTTCGGTTTGGCTTCTGCCTTTTTCTTTTCCTTCTGCTTCTTTTTGGTGGTTCTGGCGAAATCTTTTCCATAGTAGGGGTTCGGTACAAACTTTTCTTCTTCCTTATGATCCTCTTTGGCGTCTGGGTCGCGGAAATAATCCTCTGCCCACTGGTAGCACAAATCGTCCGGAACATCACAGCCATACCCTTGGCTGCCCGGACCTGGCTGAATGCCGCTTGCTTTGAGTTCATCCTGAATGTAGTCCCACGCCTTGCGGCTGATGTACTGGAAACAGTGGATCATTGACTTGCGCGGGTGCATGGTGAGCCGGGCAAAGCCGAGGTCATCAATACACTTGGTCTGGATAAACTCGGCAACGCTCTCTTTCATGTTGCGCCGCGTCAGCTTCTCCGTATCTGCGGACACACGCTTTGCGGCAGCCTTGAGCAGTTCCGCCGGGCCCATGGCATCCAACCTTTCCAGCGCGGCCTGTTCCGCCCGCCGCTTTTCCGCCTGTTTGGCGTCCCACTCTGCTTTGCGCTTGGCTTCAGACGCTTCGTGCGCACGGCGGGCCTCATCCTCACTTTGGGTATTGGGGGCGGTTGCCGGTTCGCTGGCCACCGCTGCCGGAGTCGGATCTGCAGTCGGAGAACTTGCTGTCGCCGGTTCCACAGGAGCCGCCTGCGGCATATCCATAGCATCATCTTCCGTAAAGGCGTCGGAAACGGCAGCCTCGCTGTTTTGAAGCTCATAATCCATATTTGAAAAAGCGCCCATTCGTACATTCCTCCTAAATAAAAAATGAGAAAAGGACGCTCCTGTGCCAATGGCACAAGGCGTCCCTTCTTACATACTGCGCTCAAACCGTATAGACCAGTGTGCTGAATGGGTCGAAGCAGTAGCACACAACAGTCGGATACTGAGCAGCCGTTCTTTGAATTTCCTGTTGGATGGCAAGGGCCTCACCCATTCCGCAGGGCGTATCCCAGCCGGTCCAGACCATAGCTGTAAAATAGCGGTACTCCGGATGATACCGGATCTCCGCGCCTAAATTTCCGCAAAGCTGTAATACCGCTTCAAGAGATTCCTTTCTTAGTTTCTCCATCGCAGCATACTCATGCCTTCTTTGCCAGCGCGGGTGAAAATTTCACCTGCGGAAAACCAGCCATATCGCAGTAAAAGTATCTGCGCTCGCTTTCATCATACAACTCCAGCACATCGGAGGGCGCGATGCTGCGGCCGCGATAGTCCGGGGGGAACGCCTGATTATAGCGTGCAAAAATGCGCTCCAGAATATCACGTTCATCTTGCCCGACCGGGCAGGTTAGCTCACCGTCGTAAACGAGTGTGTATTCCGCCGCCGGCGGCTGCTGAAAGCCGGCCTTGTGCAGCGCGTCAATGCCGCCAAAGGCGAATGCGCGCGTCTCGCCATGCTCCAAATCCAGCTGATAAACACGAAACCGCTGCATTTTGCGCTGACTGTCCAACAGCTTCTGAAAAGAAACGCCGGGGTCAGTCTGTAAGTACGCATTGTATTCCTGCTCCGTCAGCCCCAGATACTCCCGCAGGGAAATACTGTCCACCTTCATCGCATGCCATTTTTCCGTACAGGTTTCCAGCATTTCCAGCCCGCATAGGCCATTAAGATATTGCTCCTTAAATGTCATTCCTGGATCCTCCTTCATTTTCTGTTCTTTGCGGCGCAGCGCAAGCTGCCAGTCGTCAATGCCCTTGTAATTGGGATTCCATGTGAGCCTGCGGCAGCGCATCCCATGCCTGGCCGCCAGCGCATAGATCTTCGATGCGCCTTTTCCCACCATTTCATTGCTGTACTTATCCATGTCCTCCGCCTCGATGATCTCCTCCGTTCCGTTTCGGTGCAGGAACGCAAACAGTTCATCCAGCTTGGCGGTGTTGTTGGCTCCCAGCGTGGCAACAAAGGTCCTGTGCATCAGCGCGTGAGCGACATCCGCCTTGAGGCAGCCTTCCGTCACATATACAACGCGGGAGCATGGGTCGCCCACAAAATGAATGGGGCTCCCCGAGGTCGTTCCCATGAGCTTTCCCGTGGAGGACAGCGTCAGATATTTCACGCCCGTTTTCTCCGGTGGATCGTCTTTATCCTTGAGCGGATGATCCAACCGGATCTGTGCGCCGCGGATCAAACCGTCTACACCGAAGATGGGAATGATGATGCCTGATGTCCGCTGGTGGAATTTGACCGTCCAGCAGCCGTTATCATCCACATAGAAGCCGGGAACACCCTGCACCCTGCAGCCCGCCTTGACCAACCGATTGGTCAGGGAGCGGCACAGGAAAGGGGGCGGCGTGCTCTTGAAGCCAAAGCGTGTGATCTCATCGTCGGACAGCCCCCGCACAGACTGAAGGTGTGCGCGGTGCGCCGGAATGAGGGTCAGCATGGACAGCAGCATGGAGAGAGTCTGATGCACTTCCTGAACAGAAGCCGCGTCAGACTGCTCGGCCTCCGCAGGCGTCGTCTTCTCCGGAACGGTATAGTCCGGTGAAAAACCATTTACCGCCAAAGCGTCGCAGATCTCCCGATAAGCGTCTGAATTGCTGACGCCATATACCTTTGCGTAAAGGGACAGCATTCCGCCGCCTTCACCGCAGTAGTTACAGCGCCACAGGTCTTTTACCGTGTTCAGATTCATTTTCCCCCGGCGGTCACCGCAGATGGGACAATCCACATACACCTGACCGGGAGCCCTCCGCCTGATATTCAGGCGGAGGAGTCCGGCCACATCCATAATGCCAAAGGGGAGATCATGCTTTTTCCCGTAATTCAAACCAGCATCCCTCCCAAGACGCAAAATTTACGGATGGAAAGCGGTCAGCTTGCCTTTAACTGCTGCGAACCGCCCATCAGAAGCATGGCGGCGGCTTTCATAATATTGCCGCAATCCTCACAGAGATAGGCGTAATATTTCAGGCTGGAGGGACGCTGCTCAGAAACCTGTGCCATCGTCCAGCCCTTATTGACGCCGGTGGTTACGACCAGCTCCGCAGCTTCCCCTTCCGTCATCAGCGAAAGGATCTCGTCCACCGTCATATCGTCCGAATATTTCGGTGCAGCCGCTGTCGATGCCGCTGCCGGCATATCGACCACAACAGGCTTCACCGTCTGCGCTGTTTCAGCCCGCTCCGTGACAGCAGGCTCCGCCGTTTCCGAAGGAACCTCCTGTGCCTTTTGGGGCATAACCGGGTCAGGCTCAGAAGCCGCAGTTCCGCCGCTTAACGCCTGCAGCAGACTCATGGCGTCTGAAACGCTTTCCGTCAGCTGGGTGGTGTGAACCTCTTGCTGATTTACGTTGGGCATCTTTGCCTCTTCCTGTGGTTGAACCTCTTGCGGTGTAGGCACTGCCTGTACCGGATGATTTTCGCCGATAGGATCTTCTCGCTGCGGCGCTGCGGCTCCATTTACCGCCGGAGCAGTCTCCTGACGATTTACAGTGCCCGTTGCGACTTCCTGTTTCCCATCGGCCTGTGCATCTACCGCTGCAGAGGGGTTGATCTCACAGAGCTGGATGCCGAAGCCTGCATTATCCAGCGCCGTTTTCAGCGCCTCGTCCTGCGCGGCCTGCACATAGCGTCCGGCAGGAGCCTGCGTCTTTTCCACCGCCGCGGTAAAATTGGTAATGGGCTGGTTGTCCTCTCTGGACAGAAATACCTGCGCCTCATAAACGGCGATTTGGTCTGTGATCTGCAGCCGGTTCAGCAGCATTTTTCCATCGGGGCAGGCCAATCGGAACCAGAGCCGCTGATAGCGCGGCTCCAGCTCGATTCCGCCGTTGGCGTTTCTTTTCAGAAAGCGCAGCGGGTCAAAGCCCTGCACCCTGCGAAGCTGCTGCACGGCAGGAATCGCTTGGGTCAGCATAATTCTTTCTCTGGACATGGTTTGATACTCCCTTCATAAAATAAATAAGAGATGACTGTGCGTTTTTTTGCACATTCATCTCACATTAACTGGCACGCTGCCATTCTTCGCCCTCTTCGTTACGGAGAGCCTTGCGCGTGACTGCCTTATAGTAGAGGGCGATGCGTTCGCCCAGCATGGTATTGCGTTTTCCTTTTCGGCTCCGATGGATCGCCATATACAGCGCCCTTTTTTCACCCACCAGCAGCACGCGGCGCTTGGCACGCGTGATTGCCGTGTAGAGAAGATTCCGCGTTAGGAGCACATTATGGGCAGCCAGCAGTGGAATAATGACCGTATCATACTCTGAGCCCATGGATTTGTGGATCGTAATGGCATAGGACAGCTCCAAATCATCCAGAAGCACCTGCGGACAATCCATATAGCGGCCGTCAAACTCGATCACGACATTGGTGCCGCTGATTTTGCGGATGGTACCGATGTCACCGTTGAAAACACCTTCGCCGACCTGCTTGCCGGAGCGGTTATACAGCTTGATCTCATAGTTGTTCCGCATCTGCATCACGCGGTCGTTGAGGCGGAATATCTTTCCGGCGTACACGATCTCCGGCGTCTCCGGCGCTGCGGGGTTGATCTCCTCGCGGATGGCTTCATTCAGGCTGTTGACCGATGCCTCGCCCTCGGAGCGGAACGGCGATAAAATCTCCACCTGCTCGATTCCTTTTGCGGCGATCTGCTCCCGGTAAAGCTCACGGATGATGCCGGCAGTCTCCTCCTGGCTCTCTGCCTTATGAAAGGCAAAGCCCTCAACATAGTAGAGCGTCGTTTTGCCCTCGTTGATAAAACGGGCATTGTGGGCAATCAGGCTGTCCTGTGCCTGACGGAAGATCTCGTCCAGCACCGTGACTGGCACGACGCCGGAGCCGATCAGCTCGTGAAATACATCACCGGCGCCCACACTCTCTAACTGGTCTGCATCACCGACCAAAAGGACTTTGGTGCCGGGGCGCAAGCGGGAAAAGAGCTGATGGATCAGCCACATATCGACCATGGAAGTCTCGTCCACGATCAGGAGCCCTGCCTCCAGCGGTTTCCGTTCCCGGTCTTTCTTCGATTCCGAATCACCGTGAAGTCCCAGAATGCTGTGGAGCGTCTGTGCTTCATCGATCCCCGTTGCCTCCGCCATACGCCGGCTCGCCTTACCTGTGGGCGCTCCGAGTACGATCTTCTGCTGAGGATAGAGCTGACGGTACACTTCGATCACCGTTTTCAGAACCGTGGTCTTGCCGGTGCCGGGGCCGCCTGTGATGATGGACAGGTTATGCCGGAACACCATTTCCACGCCTTCTGACTGGCGTTTGGACAGGTTGAGCCCTAAGCTATGTTTCACTCGCTCCAACGGCTGTGCAATGTCCACCACCGTCGGCTTTGCCAGAAACAGCTCTACCGCTTTCTGTGCGGTTTCGCTCTCCTGCAGAAATTGCTTGGGCAGATACACATTGCCGTGATTCGATACCACCTCGTCCTGCCGGATCATGGCAGACAGTTCCTGTTCGACCTGGCTCATGGGGACGCGCATCTGCGGGAGGGGTATCCGTTCATTGAGCAGCTGCATAGCCGCTTTGAGCAGAGCCTCTGCCTCCAGATAGAGATGTCCGTCCTTTGTCCGTGCGTCCTCCAGCGCATAAAAGAGCGCACCGTGGACGCGCTTCGGATCACGCAGATCTCCACCGGATTTTTGTACGATGGCGTCAATCCTCTTGAAGCCGAACCCCGGCACCTGACAGAGATTGAAGGGACTCTGTCTCACGATGTCTGCACAGGAAGGGCCGAAATGCTGATAGATCTTCTGCGCGGTCGTCGGCGTGACCTTGAACGGGGCCAGCAGGGTCATCAGGACACGCATCCGGCTGGTTTCCGCATAGGCGTCCTTGATCTCCGCAAGCCGTTCCTTCGTAATGCCGCGAATCTCAAGAAGCCGGTCTGGCTGATGTTCCAGAATCTCCAGAGCATTGATGCCAAACTTTTCAATGATCGCGTCGGCGGTCTTTTCTCCGATGCCCTTCAGCAGACCGGAGGCAAGATAATTGCGGACGCCCTCCAATGTGGGCGGCACGATCTCCTGCCAATGATCGACCTGAAGCTGAAGCCCGTATTTTCCGTCCTTCCACTCTCCATCCATCTCGATCTTCACCGTATCCGTCTGCGGCAATTCGAAGCCGACGGCGGTAAAGCGGATCAGGTGGTCGTGATAGCGATAGGGACTCCGGGCTTCTGCCGGTACGCTGCTGTCCTCCGTTTTCATCCGAAGAACAGAATATTTGCTGGACGCATTGAAAAACAGTACCTTGTCCAGTGCTGCAACAATGCTCACAGCACATCACCTCCGTTTCTTTTCACGCTGCCTGCAAAGCAACTTTTTTCACATGGAATCTTCGCCATTCGGACACCGTGACATACTGATCGTAAATGTCAGGGTGCTCGTCCTTCAGCCGTTCCAGGGCATCCTTTGATATGCCTGCGGAGCGTACCGGATTGTAGGTTATGGTGTAGCTCTCCGCAGAACCGTTATACACGGCGGTGCAGCTTGTGCCCATTTTCTCGATGAGCATACCCTTCAACCGCTTGATGTCCTTCTCCAGTTTGTTCACATCAGCCGACAGCGTCTTTTTCTGCTCTTGCAGGGAAAGAAGCATGGATAGCTGCCCAAACTGCATCTGTCCCAGCAGTACGGGAGGCGCGTCCTTGTCCGCAGGCCCCAGCTTTCGCCGCAGGCTTTCGAGGATCAGGTCGCCATCCGCTTCCACATAGGGAGGCGGCGTTTTTGTGAGAACATGATTCTCCCAGAAGTCCCGTTCCAAAGCGATCAGTTCTTCTTCATAGGCCATGTCACGGTCAATGCGACGGATCATCGCCTCGTCTTCCGAATTTCCGTAAAGGCAGCAGAAGTAGACCCGGTCAATGTTCATGACCGCCATGTAGTGCCGCCCCTGCGATTCGTAGTAGATAGGAACGATTTCCTCGCCGTTGTACCACCAGTTATCCTTGGCGTTATAATTCGTGGTTTTGATCTCAAGGATGGCTGATGTACCGTCCGGCAGCTCCACCATGTAATCCAGATCCGCCAGCATCCAAGGATATTGGGGATGCCGGAACATGAAAGGCCGGCGGTAGATCTTATAGCCCGTCTTATGAGCGAAGATCTTGGCAACCAGTGGCTCCAGCAGAGTTCCAACCTCCAACTGGACCCAGTTTTCGGCATCATCCGCTGTGACGATATTCAGCTTGTCATAGTAGAGATCCCGCCCGGTACGGAATGGTGAAATTCCGAGAACGGCAGCGGCGTCACTTCCGCCGATGCCCTTGCGCCGGTATTCCAGCCATTGTTCACGCGGCAGACCTTCTGTACCGACGAGAATTTGCGGAGCGTAACACTTTGCGTTTTCCATGGATGCATTCCTCCTCGGTTTCATATTTGATACGCGGCTTATTCAAAAGCCGCTTCTCTCTGTACCTGTGGTACGGTCGGAAGGAACGTCTATGATGTCCTCCGGGTTTCCATTTTCGTCTGAATTTCATTTCTTGTTTCCACCTTTCTTGATGATATATCCTCAAAGCCTTTCGGCATTTGGGCGCAAAAAAGCGGGAACAACGATTCTGGTAAAATCCAGTATGTTTGCCTGACAGCAAACTCTCGTCATTCCCGCAGTATGGGACGGTGCCCCGTAAAACAAAAAAGCCAGCAGCAGCCGGCTTTCATGGCACAGCAATACTACTGACAAAAACGTACAAACCTGACAACGTGCGCAGGTGGATTGCTCCACACACAGATCATTGACCTATGCCCAAAGGGAAATTGCGCAAAACTCATTTACGGGCAAAGTGTAACACAATATATTGTATAAGTCAATATAAAAATACTATATTTAGTTTTTCTGGCGTACGTGCAAAAAATACGGACATGGCCCCGTATTTATTTTGTGAACGGTAAAAACCACCTATTGAACCTTGAAAACGCCGACCCCAAATGCGGCTGCATCGATTTGTCCGGGAGTTATACAGGATCGGCTGACAGTATGCGTTTGCGTACCTGCCGGGGAAGTGCCGCACAGCGGCAGCCTGCAAATACGCGGCCTGAAGCGAGGGCGCAGGAAATGGCCTGGAATTGGGAATCGAACTTGGATTAGAACCTAATGTAATTTACTTGTTGGTGATAGTGGGGAAAATCCGTATAATATATTTGTGAGGACATCACAGGCTCTTTTCCCCAGCCACCAAAGAAAGGAGGCCCTCTGTGGCTGAGATAAATACAAACGGCCTTAAAGCCAACTCTGAAAAAAGAAGCTATTCCGTTATGGAAGTAGCGGAAATTCTCGGTGTCAGCAAAAAATCCGTCTATAACATGTGTGCTAATGGCACCTTCAAATGTGTACGGATTGGAACCAGGCTGAGAATATCAAAGAAGGCTTTCGATGATTGGCTTGATGGCAGAGACAACACCTGAAAGGAGCCATGAGCTATGGCATCAATTCAAAAACGCGGTAAAAAGTATGCCGTCGTATATACCTATACGGATTCTGCCGATGTCAAAAGGCAGAAGTGGGAAACCTATGGAACAAAGAAGGAGGCTGCGGCCAGAAAAGCGCAGGTAGAGAATGAAATGAACAACGGAACCTTCATTCCGCCATCCAGCGTAACTGTCCGTGACTTCCTGGCAGATTTTGTTGAACTCTACGGTTCAAAGCGGTGGGGGCTTTCAGCCTACTCTGGAAACACCGGGATCATCAACAATTACATCAATCCAGTCATTGGCGATATGAATGTCCAGGATGTGACAAGGCGTACCGTAGACAGCTTCATCGCCCAACTGCAAAAGATGAAACCCGTCAGCACAACATACCGAAACGCACGCTCGGAATTCTTGCCGCCCAACACGATTGAAAAAGTGTGCAAGGTGCTGCACTGCGCTTTCCGCCAGGCCGTCCGATGGGATATGGTTCCGAAGAATCCGTTTGACGATGTTCTTCTTCCCAAGAAAGAGAAAAATCCTCGCGCTATCTGGACGGCTGACATTATCAGACAGGCTCTGGATAACTGCTCTGAGGGGAAACTGTATGTTGCAATCAACCTTTCGTTCGCCTGTTCACTGCGCATGGGCGAGATCACAGGGCTGACATGGGATTGTGTTCACATTTCCGATTCGGACATTGCAAAAGACGATGCCCATATCATTGTCAACAAGGAATTGGCGCGTGTCGATCAGCGTGCGATTGACGCGCTCGGAGAGAAAGACATCATCTTTATGTTCCCGCGGATCGTGAAAGCCAAATCGACAACACGGCTTGTGCTCAAACGACCTAAGACGGAAACCAGTATCCGGAAGGTATGGCTGCCGAAGACCCTTGCGTATATTCTTCGGGACTGGCATCAAAAGCAGGACAAGCTCAAAGAAATTATGGGTGACGAGTATGCCGACTATAATCTTGTTTTAGCTTTGGAAACCGGGCGGCCCTGCGAAGACAGGGTAATTGGGAATCAGTTTGAACGGCTGAAAAAGTCAGCGAACCTCCCGAATGTAGTCTTTCATTCTTTGCGGCACTCAAGCACCACCTATAAGCTGAAGCTCAATCATGGTGACATTAAGGCCACGCAGGGGGATACCGGCCATGCGCAGGCGTCTATGGTTACAGAAGTTTATGCGCATATTCTGGATGAGGAGCGGAAAATCAACGCGCAGAAGTTTGAGGTCGCATTCTATGCGAACCCGGATATGCGGCGCGTGGAGCAGGAACTGAATCCGCCGAAACCGGAACCGGCTCCCGACCTAAACCTCCAGTCGTTTCTTGCACAGCTTCAGGAAAATCCCGAACTTGCCCGCCAACTGAAAGCCCTTTTGCACGCAGGGTAACGGGAGGACTCGAAACGACTATAAAACACCACGGCAGGGTTCATTAGCAGAATCCGAATTTCATTAGCAGATTTCTCGAAAATCGTTCGAGTCCAGCAGGGAACAGTCTGGAAATAAGTTGCATTTCAAATCACAAAGCAGTTGCTTTTTCGGGGTGAGCCAAGAAAAGCAAAAACGCTGAAATCCATTGAGATTACAGCGTTTTTGGCACCCCGGACTGGGCTTGAACCAGCGGCCTACTGCTTAGGAGGCAGTCGCTCTATCCAACTGAGCTACCGAGGCTAGTATTTAGTTTTATGCTCGCAGGGTGAGCGACCACCTCACACTTAGGAGGCGGACGCTCTATCCAGCTGAGCTACGGAGACAGATACCCTATTATAATACAGCATTTTGCGGATAAAATCAAGTTGAACCGGAGGGCAAAATGGTGTATGCTATAGAGGAAATGAAAATAGCCGCGGCAGGCTTTGCCGCGTGCGGAGGAACTTATGGAAAAGGCAAAAGGGAAAAAGCTGTTTTACCGCCCGGCGGGCAAGCGCAAGGGAGGGTATACGCCTACGCAGATCATCTGCGGGAGCTTTGTCATCGTGATCGCGCTGGGCACCTTCCTGCTCAGCCTGCCCATTGCCAGCAGGCATGGGCGGCTGGATGTGCTGGATGCCATGTTCACGGCCACCAGTGCCACCTGCGTTACCGGCCTGATCGTGCGGGACACCTGGACGCAGTTTACCTTCTTCGGGCAGGCCGTGATCCTGCTGCTCATTCAGGTAGGCGGCCTTGGTCTGGTCACGCTCACCAGCTTTTTTGCGCTGGCCATGCGGCGGCGCATGGG
>ENA-ORTN01001608-ORTN01001608.1-human-gut-metagenome-genome-assembly--contig:-NODE-1608-length-21761-cov-5.316502_pt1 | contig 21761 bp, 37 predicted proteins | sample MGYA00242070_ERZ509189 | MGnify/ENA primary metagenome ERZ509189 (study PRJEB26280, sample SAMEA2338821) | human gut metagenome | biome: human gut; feature: human-associated habitat; material: faeces...
CTGTCTGACTGACACCCGTCAGCACGCACCGCCGGACAGCAACATCCATGCGGTCTTTGTGTTTGGTTGGATAAACAACCAGTTTTTGCCCATGGTCGGGGCATGAAAAAAGCACCTCTGTGAGATGCTTTTAAAAAAATTATCTAACAATATTTTAATCCTTCTGGTATTTTCTTCTTTTCGATTTTGAATCCATCTGTATTCATTCTTGATATATGGCATGCACGCTTGCAAGTGTTGCACCAAACATCACAATATCCCATATCATCCGAAATTGTTGTAACAGAAAAATCCGTTTCTTTGCTTCCACAATAAGGGCATTCACCAGGATTTTTACCGGACAAAATGTTTTTTAAATTTTGTAACCAACTCATGTTTTACACCCTCTTTTTTAAAATGTGGTAATAAAGGCTTTCAAGACGATAGGCTTGTTTCTCCATTTCTTGTAAATGCTCTTGTGCATATTTTTTACCATATTGAGATGCTTTTTGTAATATTCAGTTTTTATTCTCAAAACATGTATCATTTTGAGAAGTTGGTCATGTTTCAACCCTACTTTTTTTAAAAGTGTTTTCCACTTCTTCTTTGAATTTGCGAAAAATCTCTTTTTGTTCTTCTGTTACTTCGCCAACGAGATAAACAGAATTATTTCCAAATTTGACATTGTTAATAATTTCTTTCGGTGGTAAAAACATCGGCATTTTATATCCCCCATTTCTTTGATAGCAACCGCTTTACTTCACTTACCAAAATATTATCATCAGTGCTTGAAAATGCCTCAGCGATAAATTCAGCTGGATTTTCAGTTGCATATTCGCCTAAATAATTTTGAATTATGGTTTTACTTTCATCCAAATTGCAATTCACAAATGCAGTATGCATAATTTGCTTTGCTAATTCGCATTCATCCAACGATTTTATGACTGCTTCTTTTTGATAATGATATTTTTCAAGCGTTTTGACATATTCTGCGAAATGTATTGCTTCATGCTTGAAAACACCATGCAAACCATCTTTGGGCGTAAAATAACCATTTTTTACGCAAATCTGAATATTGCTTTCCAGCTCTTCGATACTTAAATTTGAAAACAATTCTTTTGATAATTTCAGTCGCAGCTTTGGCACATCTTCACGCCATATCATTGACGCAGAAGCAATTTTGTTCGTAGGTTCTAACAAAATTTCGTCAATTGAACCTCGAATCATAGGAACATCCTTGTAAATTTCCCAAATTGTATTATTTATCTTGTTTACCTTTTCAACTGGTAATTCAGATATATTCTCAATGGATAAATTCAATTTTTCTTTCGCATACTTAGCAGCTTTATCAAAGGTTTTCGCTGCCATCGGACGTTCTATGTTTATTATACCATCCTTGCCGTCAGAAGTCAACCCACTTTTCTTCGCTGCATGCACGGCTTTTTGTGCTGTTGACCGATTGAATCCAAGAACCTGTTCCCGGAACCGGTCACGGTCTTGTCCGGTTTGCCTGCAAAAGTCTTTCAGCTTTGCTTCATTGTTTTTCAGGTAACGTGCTGACCGGTCAAATTCCGCCTGTGCTGTCGCTCTGGTCGCTTCATCCGTGGCACTGTTCACGCTTTCCTGTGCAGTGATGCAACGCCGCTTCCAGGCTCGGACTCTTCGTTCCTGTGCTCGCTGCATCTGACTGACTTCATATTCCGTGTACAATTTTCCGTTGTACGAAATACAAGGTTCATCCAGCTTTTTCAGTTCCTCTTGCGTGTAATTCGGTGTGCTGAACCCTGGATAATAAGCATGCCAGTTGTGGCGGCAGTTCCAACCTTTGAACCCTTTGCCGCTGCCGTAACCGATTTCAGAGAGGGTAAAAACTCGCAGCCCGTCAATGATTTTTCCGGCATCTTTTCCGGTTATTGTAACAAGCTGCCCCTGCCATTTTGCGTGGTCATGTCTTGCTCCGCTGTGGGCAGTGATTTCCATGAGATAACAGCCTGCATCTTCCGCCTGCCGCAGGGAAACCGCTGCCGCTGTCTGACTGACACCCGTCAGCACGCACCGCCGGACAGCAACATCCATGCGGTCGGTGTGTCCAGTCGGGTAAGAAACTGTTGCTCCTGTATCCGCTAAGGCTCGCAGAGCGTTCATGATTGCTTCCTGATAACTGAATGCCCCAGAGGACACCTGCATATATATCCGGTCACAGGTCTGAATAAATGCGGTCTGCGTCTGCGTTGCGGTCGTGCTGACCAGATTCTGCATCGTGCCAAGTGTCTTTTTGTATCCGGCTTCCAGCACCTGTCGGGTGCTGCTGTCCTGCCGGATGTCAATGGGCAACGCTCCGGCAGCTTCGTGCAGGCTGTTGTCCATCTCGACCGTCTGCACGCCGGCATCTTCAAACAACGCTTTGACCTGTGCTGTGCATGCATCTGTGCGGTCGGCAATCAGCTGCACAATGTCATCATACAATAAGCCGGCAGCCTGTAAGACTCCCAGCTGATGTTTGGATGCTTCCGAAACATACCCCATTTTCAGGATTCTGCGAATGACCGCTGACAAAATATCATCTTCTAATTGCTGGTATAGAGCAATGATGCGGTCAGCAGATGGTTCGTACTGCTGCCGCATTAAAATGCACCGCCGTCAAATAAACCGCCTGCATCCTGCTGTTCGGGCAGCATCTGCAACGCCTCTGTTTCCTCGCATCCAAAGTACCATGACAACAGCAGTTCCGGCTTCAAGACACGAGCCTGCACCATTTGCAGGCGGCGTTGAAATTCCTTGTCTGTGTCTTCCAGAACCCCATCACCGAACGTGCAGGATACCTCTGCCGGCTTTGTGTGGCGGTTTGCGTAATAATCCCGATAGTACTGAAATCCGTACAGCAATTGTTCCAGAGCGGCTTGCAAGTTGCCCTGAATGTCGCTCACTCGCACAAAGGAACGCTGCTTACTGCTTTTGATTTCTTCAGCAGTCTTTTCAACGTCTGAAACTTCGGAAAGCGTGCCGTAACTCAGACCAGCTGCCGATTCAATCCGCCGCAAAATCTGATTCAGGGCATTGAAATAGGAAGTGTCCCGAATCTCAGGAGAAAACGTGTTGAAAATGGTGTTACCCGTTCCGGTTTTCTCCAGACAGTGATACATCCGTTCCCGTCCTTTTGGCAGGATGGGCTGGTTTGTACCCGGATGGAAGCGGAATAAATCCTCGCTGGCATCAATCGCCCGTTCAGAAGATTCCAGTTCCCAGAGAATCCGTTCCCAGTGCACATCTGCGTCATGAATCAGATCCACAGCGTCCGCATAAGCAGACACCCCAAGCGGTGAAGTCGGGTCAATGTTGTTTGCTTCTGGCATCTGGAACATCGCAAACAGCGGCTGGGATACATCGTAGTATGTTTTTTGTGGCAACAGATTTGCCCATTGCGGTACTTCTGTCAAATCGCATTCCAGCCCCAGCGTGCCAGGCGTAGGGGAGCGGAAGCACCGCTGCTGAATGGTGTGGGTGTATCTGTTCATCGAACTGGTGGAACTCCAAACGGGTGTAACATCGCTTTTCCAGCACCAGTTCTTCCGGGCAAATCACTGCCGTGCAGGCATCGTTTGTATAGCGAACTGGCAAATACTGATTCTGTGCCACAAAATCAATTTGCAGCCCGTTGTGATAATACGGCTTTAACAGCAGCCCACCGGATGCAATGCCGTAATCCAGCTTCTGCCGCAGCATTTGTTTGGTATGCTGTAGGGGCAGCTGTAATTCTGTGTCTTTCGTATCCAGTACAAATTCCGTCAATGCCAGCCGCTTCAGTTCTCGTGCAATCATCGCCGGCAGTCGGAGCGGCTTCACACGTTCTTTCTGCCAGTTTGCACGGTTCTGGTATAGGTCTTCCCAGAGTTGCAAGGCGGTCTGCATATCGCCGGACAATAAACAAGGCAGCCCGAAAGCTGCCGCAATTTCATTTGCTTGTATCATCGCATTACCTCCTCCGGATGGTTTTCAGCGTCCTTGTCATGGCAGTACGCACAAAGTATCGCATATCGTCCATGGCATGGTCATTTTCTTTAATGGGGCGGTCTTCTGCGGCGGATTCATCCCAGCGATACAACGAAAATTCCCGAATGATGTCTGTGCAGTTGTCGCAGATGTGCAGGTATTGCATTTGCAGCAAGCTGGACGTGTCCCGAATGCCGTTTAATACGCTGTTATCTGCCTGCCAGACCCGAAACAGCCCGTGCCGCCGGATGCACTCGATGAAGGATGCAGCGGACGGGTCAACGATGACTGCCCGAACTTTGTCGGCAACGTCTCCAGCAAGCTGTTTCAACGCTGCGTAATGCTCTTCATCCGTTCGGGGGGTTTTGGTCTTTCGTCCGTCATAATAATATTCTCGCAGGCGGATTGCGTGTCCGTCTGGTTGCAAGTACCACAGACCTGCACTGGTTGGGTTCAGCGTACCGTAGTCGCAGGAAATGTAATAATCACCGCCAGGCTGTAACTCAGGATGGTGGGTGACATGCACCGCCTTGTCAAACATCGGATAAATCAGCCCTTCTGCAACGCACCATTCGCCCAAGATAAAGCGGCGATAAAACACGCCTGTATATTCTGCTTTTACCGCAGCCACATACTGTGGGTCAAGCGTTGTATTGTCTTCCAATAAAAAACGCATGGTCAACATATCCAGTTCAGCCATGCGGTCAATGTATTCTCTTTTCAGCCAGTGTTGGGGGCTGTCGGGATTGGTCGTTGCAATCAGCTTTGCACCAGGCACACGCAAACGGGATAGCAGCATAACAAAGAAATCCTTTGGGAACAGCGTCAATTCATCGCAGTACGCACCTTGTAAAGTCAGCCCTCGAATTTTGCCTTCGCTGCGTGCATCGTTTGCACCTTCCAGCAGAATCCGCCTGCCGAACAGATAGGCTTCTTTGGCAGAGGTTGAAAAAGAAAAATTACTTTGCCCGAACATGGCTTCCAGCGGAATCAAACAGTTTCGTTTCAACGTGGTCAACGACTTTCCGCACATCAGATACAGCTGATTTTGCGGCATGGTAGCCAGCCAGAACCCCCAGCATACCAATGAAATCCACGTCTTCCCAGAAGAAACAGACCCTTCCAGCAAGTTAATCCGCTGCAACTTCTTTGTTCGCCACAGTTCCATCAATTGCCGCTGCTTCTTCGTGTAAATCATCTTCCACCCCCTGTTCCTGCATTCCTGCAATCAGCTGTTCCGTCATGCCGTTGCTCGGCTTGTCTTGCTTCGCCGCCTGCCGCTTTTTCAAGGTCAGTTCTTCCCGTTGTACGGTCTTTCCAAGTACGTCCATGACCTTATCAAATGCTTTGGTATCTCGGTCTTCCGTGACAGCCTGAAACATGGCGACCAGCAGAAGCATTTCGTTGTCTGCGTCCTCTTCCGGAATGCCAAGTGCTTTCAACAATTCTGTTTGACTGGCAGTCGGCTGCAGGGAAAGCAGCAGCTTCATTTTGGCTTTCATGTCTTTTTTTCTGCGGCGTGCTTCTCCGGACTTTTTGCCACCTTTTCTTGCAATTTCTCTTTGTTCGTTCTCTGTTCGTTCGTCCATCGGAATCAGGTTTTCTTCATTTGCCAACGTCCTCCCTCCGTTTTTCAGGTATAAAAAATGCCCGATGGCGTTACACCATCAGGCACAATAATCTATGTTAGCAATTATAGCACAAACGATGTTGAATGTCAAGCCCTTTCCAAAATTTTATCAAAGGCTTTTCGAACTTGATAGATGGACTGCTGCCGCTTTACTCCACAGATTCTGTTGACAGTATCCCAGGAGTGCCCATGCACATAGTATCCGCAAATCAATTGCCGTTGTAACCTTGTCAGGCTGGATACTGCATGCAAGACTTCACATTTCAGATTCTGATACATTGTCTTTTTCTGATTCAGTTCTTCTTCCAGACGTTCCTTCTTCTCTACGTAGGCTTCTTGGGAAGAAATTGGCTCGCCTCGCCCTCTTGGCATGTCACCGTAGTGCATACCGCTAATGCAGCCGGCACCAGATTCATGCATGTTAATTGCTTTCTGTGCTTTCTGTAGTGCATGTGCAGCGTTACGGCATTGCTGTAATGTTTCTAAAGTCATCCTCATTTCTCCTTTGTTTTCAGCTGGATTTTCATGAAGTCAATCTGATAATCCTGCTTGAAATGCCGCATTTGTTCCAGTGCGTCCGGTGCTTTACCAAAGATGGGCGGTATTTCAGCAATGGACTGTAGATTCTCAAATAGTCTGTTCAGCCGTTTCTGTTTCCATCCATAGTGCCATTCCAGCGTCACAAACACCATCGCCATCCCCTGATAAATTGCCATTTTGTGACTGTGTTCAACCTCGTGCTTGTTGTACAGGTTTTTTCGCTGTAAGGCTGGGTTCTTCATTTGGATTCCTCCAGTTCCTTATTTAAGATTTCCGCTGCTTTTTTTGCGTTTTCTTTGGTGTCAAAATATGTTGCACATCGCAGTTCAAACGTAGTGAAAACTCTTATATCCCAGCAGTTTTTCGCATGATTAAAATAAACAAGAAACTTTTGTCCATAGTTTCCCCAGTCCGGAACATAATCTGGGCAGAGCATATCATGCAGCTGCTCCAACCGTAACAGCAACCGCATTTTCTTTGCAACACGTTCGGCACGTTCTTCCGTGCGAAAGCAGTTACCGATCTCAAAGTTGTAGCTGTCTACTTCGTCATCTTGATTGCAAAAGCTGTGGGGAAAGAAATCATTATCAACAAAAAAGTATTTTTCTTCGGTCTCCGGCTTCCACGGCTTCCACTCTTCCTGTTTCTTCTGTGCCTCTGCTTCTTTTCGCAACGCTTCCAGCTTCCCCGAAAATTCGGATTTCAGTTCTTCAATCTTCTTTTCGATGTCGTTCATTTTGACTCCTCCGTTTCACTTCTCCGATTCCATGCAATTCTTGCTTTCACATCATATTCCGCTCCAAAAAAGCAAACATCCGCACCGCATACGTTACAGATAAACATCTGTGTACCTTTCAAAGGTGCTGTCACCTGCTTTACGTTCTTATTGCCACAGAATGGGCAAGGTTTCAATCTCGATTTGGCTTTCATAGGTTTTCTTCCTTTCTCTTTCATTCCAGCCCGTACTGTTTCTTCAATTTTTTAACTTCCTTTTTCAACTTGTCAAGACGATTAGAATAAGGCTTGAACATTGGAATGTACGCAATTACATCAACACGCCTTCCACTTTCCAACTTTCCAGAAGAAACTTCGAGCGGATACTTATCCAAATAGCAACTATCCCATGCATTATATCCGCGTATTATCCACGTTTCAAGGTATGTAAATGTTGCAAATCCAGAAAAGACAGACCATTCTTCATCATTCCACCAATAATGATAGGTTACAATATATTCTCCCGGAATTGCAGCTTTTTCAGCCGCAAGCGTCCATTTTACGTGTATTTTTCTTCCAGTGCGTGTGCGTTCTTCAGCATGAAGAATTTCAAGTGCATCATTCAATTCCATTTTTGCTTTCATTTTTTGTTTTTCCTTTCTCTTTCTTTCAGATTCTTTCGTTTCTTTCACTGCGATTAAAATGTAACGGTGACATTTAAAACCGCCGCAGCCAACCAATAAACCGCCCGTCTGTGGTCTTTATGCCACAAACAAACCGCTGCTGCACCAACATCCAGCAGTATCATGGCAATTGGTAGGATTTGCGTGGCGTTGATTTTGCTCATGTTTCCTCCTCAAGGATAGTCACGCCTGTGACAAGTTCCAAAAATTCTCTGCCATCATCGGTTACTTCAAACCAATTTTTTCTATACTCTTTCATAAGCCCGATTTCGACAAGGCTCTCAATGCTCGCTATGTCTGCCGGACCTGCATCAAAGTAGTTTCGATAAGGGGCATATCTGCGGTACTTTGTACCTCTTATCCTACCACGGTTAAAGCCTATTGTATGCTTCATGATATCAATCTGCTTATAGGTTATGTTGTCTATTTTTTTGAGATTCAGCATGATTCACCATCTCTTTCATGTTTCCATCCGTACCACTGTGTTTTTAGCTCGATTGCTCCGACGTTGTGCAACCCCCGTATCTTTCGTATCTGTGACAACTTCTCATTTGCTTCGTACACCGTCGAATATAACAGTGGGTGCATGTTCCCATTGTTATCAAGCCGCTGCAACCATTTTCCGGTTGTTGCGTCTCGAATGCCATACAGCGGACAGTGCTGCACATCCAGTTTTAAGATTTCCTGTGTCATGTCGTTCACACAGACAAAAGCTTTTGGCTTCGCAAGTTCCTCTGCTGTGAATTTTGGTGGCTCTATCAAATACGAATTGAAACGCATATCAACCAGCTTTAAAAGCCATTGCATGCAGATATTGTATTCCTGTGCGACTTCTTCGGCTGATCCGCCGCTTAGGTAATCAGATACCGCACGACGCAGCCGCTTTTCTTCGTCCTTCCAGTTCCGAAAAATTGCATCCCGATATTCTCCACGCCGATTCTTGTAAAAATATCGAACTGTGTGAACAGTAAGTTTGTATTTGTCACATAACGCATTGACCGAGCAGCGGTCTACAAAGTAATCATAGGCAACTTGCATTTTAAATTGCTCGGAATATTTTTTTGGCATAGTCATCCCTCTCTTGTTACATCGGCTCATCCAAGTTTAAAATCAGGCTTGCATAAGCCGCTGCATTTTCTGATACTGGTGGGTCTTGCTGTTTCTTTCCTTTGTGCGGCGTTCCCTCTGTTTTGCCCCAATATTGCAGGGTCTTTTTCCAGTTTCGGATAAAATTCCCGTTTTTCGTCTTCCAATCTCTTTCCGTGTAATAGTCATAAAACTTTTGCACATCAATGTGGATTCTCTCTTGCTCTGCAAATAACCGGATTTCTTCCAGCGTTGGAGGAAAATTTTGGTTTTCTGCATCTAAGATAGATAGATAATTATCTTCTTTATCTTCTTCTATCTTCTTATTCTGTTGCCCTTTGCTTGCCCCTTGCTTGCCCTTACCTTGCCCACTGCTTGCCCCACTGCTTGCCCCTGATTGAAACATATCAAAGTTTTTCACAGCAAATACGGTACATTTTGCATATGTTGTCCTTGCCACATACCCTGCCGTTTCAAGGTGTTTTATCGCAGTTCGCACTTGTTTTACAGACAACCCTGTTTTCTCTGCCAGTTTTGCATAACTGGAAACCGTTCCGCCACGTGGTACTTCGATTCCGTGCCAAGTGTTCGGAACAATATCTGCTTCAATGAGCAGACGAAGGAAAACGGCTACTGTATTTGCATCATCAGACCATTCCCAATCTCTAAAAAATAACCGTGGCAATATAACATGACCGCTTTCCAACATCCGCCATCACCTCTTTTCTTAGATTAGAATGGTACGTCACCATCGCCGAGAATCTCTTCAAAGTCACTCAAATCAATCTCCGGTGTTTGGCTGTTGGCATTTTTGACATCCGCCTCATAGGTATGTACAACGCTTTGCGACTGATTGACAACGCCCTGCATCGGATTGCTGTAAGACGGTGTCTGCGGCTCGCTGTAAGCCGTTTGCGGTGTAGGCTGGTAGTTTTGCGGTTGGCTGTTATAATCGCTTTGTGCGGTGTTCTGGGCTGTCTTACTCTCCCCAAAAGTCACATTGTCCGCTTGTACATTCATAGCATAATGTTTCACCCCGTTGCTGTCCGTGTAATCTGCGTTTTGCAGCTTGCCCTCTACGATAATCATCGACCCCTTACGGAAATACCGGTTGACAAATTCCGCTTGCTGCCGCCAGCTGACGATGTTGATAAAATCCGCTTTCTGGTCGCTGCTTTTGCTGTACTGCCGATTGACAGCAATCCGAAAACGGCAAACAGCAATGCCACTTTGTGTGTTTCTGAGTTCCGGGTCTGCACACAACCGACCCATTAAAATTACCTTGTTTATCATTGTTTTTGCTCCTTTCGCAGCGGTGCAACCGCTTTTTCGTAGTTCCGATAGTAATAGTAAAAGATTTCCAGCAGCTTTTTGGCTGTGTCCTCTTTTTTGACAAATGACACCTGCAAGCCGCACCGATTGCCTGATCGCAGCGACCGCAGGGCAAAATAGACAGTTTCCCCGATGCGTTGCACCTTTCGATTCTGGGCAATCATCTGCTTTTCTGGGATTTCAAACGCCTTTAGTTCTTCCTCTGATGTTACGCCCTCTAAAATCAATTCCATGTGCTGGGCATTCTTTGCAGCTGCATCGAACTCTTTCTGAATGCGTTCCCGGTCGTGGACGAAGTTCCCGAAGAGTTCATCCACGCTGCCTTTCCGTTCAACGATGCAGGAACGCTCAAAGCACTTTCCATTGATTTCAAAGGAATAATCTCCGAAGTCCAGCTTGCGGCTTTCTGTAGCAATCCCATTTGCATGTAAGTACTGGATGATGTGCTGATTGCATTGCTCTCGGGTGTCGCAGAGGACTTTGACTTTTTTTGCAAACGCTTTTCTGTCTGTCATTTTCCTGCCCCCTTGGATGCCTGAAAGCAGTTGATGCAAAGTCCTCTGCATTGCTTGTAAATGTCAATCGGCTGATACAATCGCCCATCCTTGCCTTTGGCGGCTTGTATGGGCTTTTTGCAGCTGCTACAGTAAATTTGGACGGGGCTGCTGTTGCGTTGCTGCGGGGACATTTCCAGCGGTCTGGTAAGCGTCTGTATCTGCATCCTTTGCATCGTCAATGCAGAGCAGACCATTTAACGCATACTTTCGGGCATAGCTGGATGCCGTGCCAGTAATCTGACTGGCATCCATGCCTTTCTTGTCGTCCGGTTCTCTCGCAAAGGCGGTCACTGTAATAGCACTGCATCTGCCGGTGACATCCTCTGCCGTTGCAGTTGCCTTTACATAGATGCGATTGCCGACCATGACAATATCATCCGAGCAGTAAATTAAAACGCTGTGCTGCTCTGCAAGCGGTTTGACCGCCTCTAAGATGTCCTCAGCACTGCGGTATTTATACTTTCCGAAGCTGTTGTACTGCCCTTTCGGGGCTTTTAGTTCGTTCTGGATTGCCAGCAACCGTTCCGGCAGTCGCCGTTCATCGGGTTTCTGTTCCATCTTCTGTTCGTCCATGCTCTTCACTTCCTTCTTCTACCAATTCCAACGGGCATTCAAAGCCCACATAACGGGTTGGCTCTACGATGTACTCTCCGGTGATATTGCAGCGATTCTTGTATTTGTCATACATCTGACAATATGCACATTCGACATGTGCGACATCGTGAAACGTCACCGGAAAGCCGAATTCATAGTTGACCCGCACGAAAACATACTTTTTCACGCCGGATTCAAACATCTTCTGCGTTCATCTCCCTTACAAGGTCGGCGGCATAGGTCGTGACTGTGACGCTTTCCACCCATTCTGCAAGGCAATCCTCGCAAAGCCAAGCATCATCGTTACCGACAATCCGAATCAGTTTGCTGTCGCCGGACACTTCCGCACCGCATCCATCACAGTAAACATGCGGCACACGCTTTGCACCGCAATTTCCGCACCGTTCGCAGCAGCTGCAATCATTTTCAATCTTTATCATCCGTCACCACATCGCTTTCCAAGAAGTCCAGCTGGCTGAGATTCAGGTCTGATTCATCCTCGACCTGTTTTGCCAGCGTTTGCAAGTCTGCATCTACAAACGCCTGTGCGGTTGCATCCAGTTCGCCGAGAATCCGATACAGCGGCTTCATGACATCGAAATGGTCAGCCTCTTGCATCGGGTCGAGCGTGGTATTATCTGCATGCATCGCTTCCACACACATGATTGCAACTTTCATTGCGTTCTGTCTTAAAAAAATTTCTCCTCTTTGCATCTTGACTTTCCTTTCTCCCTGTGTTAAGATTGGGATGTTCTTGTTTTTTATCGTCCCTCGTCACTGGTTGCCGCCGGTGCGAGGGTCTTTTTTTGCCCGTTCTTGCAGCAACTCTTTTTCCAGAGCCTCGCATTTCTCTTCTGTCAGTTTCAGTTGCTTCTTCATGGCGTTTCCAAGTTCGCCAACTGTTACTTTTATAACGTTGTACGTTTCTTCTTCCGACCATCTCTCAGACAATTTCTGATTCATTTTGCGTTTTCGATAACGCTCTTTTGCTTGTGCATCCTGTTCTTTTTTTACCACTTTTCTGCATGCTTCACAGTATTTCAACGCAATGTGGCTGTGATAGCTGTTGTGGTAGATGTCGCTGATTGGTTCGTTGCATCGCAGGCAATACTTGATAACTTGCATTTGCATCCGCTCCCCTACTGCGTTTTTCTTCCTGTTTTTCTCCTGCTTTTCTACCCAAAAAGACGGATTTTTCCGTTAGTCATTGTCAGACGGGGGAGTGCTGCACCGCTCTGCACAAACGTCCAGTAGTCGATGTGCAAAGTCGTTGACGACCTCCGGCGGAATGTCAGTCAGTGTGGTATGTACTCGCCGCCCTCTGTTGTCAAAATGAGTAATCTCAATGGGCATACCCTCGCCCGTCTGGATTGCCACAACGCTGTCATTGATTAGCTGATTGCACTGCTCGTACTGCTTGAGATTGCTCTCCATGCGGTCTGCCTGTTCCCGTGCTGCCTGATAATCAAACCCGACCGGAACGGGCTTCAATGCTCTGCCAGAATCCGCCGCTTGCTTGTCCAGTAGGTGATTGTGCCGCTGCCAGGCAACCCAGCAGATAGCAGCAGCAATGCCGCCTAAAATCATCGTTTGCATTTTCGCTCTCTATCTCCTCTCCTGCACCGTTCGCACGTTAAAAGGTTCGGATCTTCTCGCTCTCTGCCACATCGGGTGCAGCGTCCTTGTTCACGCCACTTAGCCCGAATGGCTTTTGTTTTCGCCTGTCCTTTTTTCTTCCGTTCGGGCGTTAATGCAGCGTACCAGAAGCGATGCCCTGCGTTGATCGCTTTCCGGCATTTCGGACAAGTGACAAACCCGTCCGTTGCGGAAGCGTTACGACACCGCACACAAACATGGTGGGCTTTATACCAGTTGTAGCTTTCCAGTGATTCTTGATTCTTCTTCAGACGCTGTTCTTCTGGGGTCATTTCGCTGCTCCTTCCTGTTTTTGTTTCGGCAGACCGGACACACATACCACCCTGTAAACTGCCAGGATACGTTCCAATCCAGCCCGCATTGCTCGCAGATGGCGTATTTGTGTCCGTTCCGATACTCAACTTTCCGACTCATGCTCTGCCATCCGTTCCTGTACCAATGAATCCAAGTCCTTTCCGTCATATTCATCCAAAAACGCAAGAAACGTAGATACACGGCACTTGTACGAGCCAAGTTTTAAGAATTGCAGCAATCCAGTTTTGCGGAGATTGTGAACGGTTGCAACATTGCATTTTAGCAAGGAAGAAATGTCCTTTACGGTCAGAAGTTGTTCCGGCATCGGCTGCAAAACCAGCGTTGTTTTTGGCGTGATGTTGTCTTCTCTGATAATGTTGTTCATATTCTCACCTCCTCTCACGCACAAACGCCGTATTTCACAGCCAGTTCCTTGACGATTGCCACATAGATTTCAATCAGCTTCTTGTCCTCTGCGATGATGTCAATCCGTGTCAGCTTGTCCCGTTTCGATTTGCAAACGCCCTCGCCAGCCATCCGATTCCGCTTGTTGGTCAGACGGGTATTCAGGGAAACGCCTGCTCTGGATTCGATGGAACGATAGATTTCCTCGTAAACTAACCGAATACCGCCGTAACCCTCTCCGGTTGCCCGTGCAATCTTGTTAATCAGGTGTTCGCTGTCTTTCCGCCATGCGGTCTTGTCCAGAGCGATGACCTCGCAGGTGTTTTGAATCTTCTGTTCCAGCCCTGCGAGTGCGGTTGCCTGCTCTGCCTGACGGGCTTCTATCTGTTTCTGACGGGTTTCCATCTGAATCAGAACTTGCAACTGTGGGGATAAATCTGCAAACTGCGACTGCACGGAATAGCTGCCGTGCTTGCGGATGGATGGAAGCACTTCTGAGGTGACCCATTTCCGAAATGGTTTTGCCTGCGGTTTGTCGCTCCGGAGAATCACGGTGTATAAACCGGATTCGTTGACAACTGCCATTTCCTGAACACCACCAAGGGTAGGAATCTGATTCCGACCCTTTTCATCTCCATCTAAACGCTCAGCGACTTTGTGCGGACTGGACAGCTCCAGCACCTTGCACACATCAGACAGTACGAACCATGGTTCACCATTTATCTGCACCGTCCGGATTTCGGAACTTTCATAGTTCCATACCTGAATTTCATTTTCATTCATTTTCATCTTCTCCTTTCTTTTCTACGCCAAGGATTTCATCAGCGGAGCAACCCGTACATTCTGCCATCGCCTTTACAATTTTCGCCGATGGTGGACGATATCCCCGTTCGATGTCGCTGATGGTCTGCTTTGTACAGCCAATCAGCTTTGCAAGTTCTGTTTGCGTCAGATTCTTTGCAGTTCTTGCAAGTTTGAAACTTTCGGATAAAACCAAATTATCACCTTCTTTTCTTGCATAATATTGTTGACTTTTTTATCTGAACATGTTACAATTAAGCTGTAAAGCATGACTGTTTTCAAAAATAGCAATCAGAAACGCCAACCGCCATTGTACCAAGTCAATTTGTACCTGTTGTCTGTTCTGTCTGCTGCTCTGTTTGTCAGCCGTGCTTGTCTTAACTGTGATTTTATTATAGCACGGTTAATCGTGATTGTCAACATTAAATCACTGTAAATCGTTCTTTTCTATCTTTTACACAAAATTGAGAGGACACTTTTATGTATAATTCACAAGAAACAATTTTCAGAATAAAACAGCGAGCCAAAGAACAAGGAATCGCAATCCTTGATTTACAAACAAAATGTGATTTAGGAAGAAACGCAATTTCCCAAGCTGCCAAAAGTCAAGATGGAATGAAAGCAAGAAACTTATTTGCGATTGCTGAAGTTCTTGATTGTTCTGTTGATTATCTGCTTGGAAGGACGGACAATCCGGAAGTTACATATAATAACCATGCTTTATCTGGAGATGGCGGTGTTGCTGTCGCTGGTGGGAATGCAAATATCACAATTTCCAACCAGCAGAAAGAAGATACAGAACTTTTAAACTTGATAAAAAGCCTGCCACTGAAAAAACGTGTAAAAATCATATCTATGATTTATGAGGAATTAGAAGAGGAGACGAAATGAAGATATGAATGCGATTATGGAGATGGCGAAGTGAGAACTGCTGAAAAAAAGATTGCATAGGTGCAAAAAATGTGGTATAATTATAGAAAGGGATAAATATGACAAAGAAATCTGCTTTAAGCACGGAAGAAGCAATAGAGCTAATAAACTTATTGAAAAGAAAAGTAATAAACCAAACTATTATATCCCAAACGGAAAAGGTAGATTTGAATTTGAAGTTGTTTCTGATGATGATCAGTCTTTTGTTGTTAATGTTCAAAGAAAAGGCATTAATGCTGATAATTGTACTTATTTAGGTCGGTTGCCAGAAGGAATTGTACTACTTCGCTTAGATGTTGGAAAAAACCTAGTTCATTATGATGAAAAGACAGATACGCACATAAAAGGGGCACATCTACATATCTATTCTGCTGAATATGGTACAGAAGCAATTCCGTTTGATGTTTCCAACAAAAATTTACTTGAGCTTTGTATGGACTTTTTTGAACGATTTCACATTGTAGAGCCTCCAACGATTGCCCAAGTAACATCACTTAAAGGATTTTAAAAAGCAGAAAAAGGAGTTGATAGCATGGATATTAAGAAAATGATAGATTCCTATACCGATTGGCTTAACAAAAGTATCTCTTTTGAAAAAATCGGTGAATACTATGAAATAACAACTCCATATTTAGACCGCTTTAACGATTATCTCCAGATTTATGTAAAGCAAGTTGATGAAGATGATGTATTTTTCACAGATGACGGTTATATTATTGGAAATCTTATCGCATGTGGCATGCAATTCAAGAAAAATTCTACAAAACAGCGAATTTTAGAAAGAACAATTCATAATTATGGACTTACACTGGATGGAGAAGCGATTACAGCCGTTTCTAAAATTAAAGATTTTCCGAAAAAAAAGCATATGATGGTTCAAGCAATGTTGCTGATTGATAATATGTTTGAACTACGAAAAAGCAATGTAAAAAGTTTGTTTTTGGAAGATGTTACTACATTTTTCGATAAACATGAAATATATTATACCAGAGATTTTTCAATAATTGGAAAAACGAAAAATATATACACATACGATTTTCATTTTCAACGAAATAAAGCCAATCCAACAGACCGTTTTTGTAGAGTTATCAATCATTTAAACAAATCAATTAGAGATGCTACAATCTTTAATTGGCTTGATACGATGGATGCTAGAGAAGATAGCAGTACTTTAATAACAATTATAAACGATGAAAACAAAATAAATGAAAAAGATATTGTTGCATTTGAAAGCTATGCTATTAAACCAATTTTATTTAGTTCTATTGGTGAAAATCAAAATGTATTTGTATAAGGTATTAAATAAAAAAACCCCATCGAAGCGGTTGATGCACCTGCTCCGGTGGGGATAATCTTATAATAGGAGGGATTTCATATGGCAGGGAAAGTGCTAACCCGTCATCGCAAAAATCGTGCTGGTGTGTATACATCATGGGAATATCGGTTTCAATCTGCCAGCGTTTCCGGACAGCGAAAATGGATTACACAAGCTGGATTTCAAACAAAACAAGAAGCATATCAAGTCGGAATGGCTGCTTATCAGGAATATCAAAATACAGGGGTTCATTTTGCACCATCTGAACGAAGCGTTTCTGATTATATGCAGTATTGGATGGAAGAGTATTGTAAAACCAATCTAAAAGAAACAACCATTCTTAATTATCAGAAAAAAATAAAAAATCTCATTCTTCCAGCAATCGGGAAGTACAAATTGTGTTCTATTTCTACGATTGCATTACAGCAATTCATCAATCGGCTTTTTCAATCTGGCTATGCACGAAATACTTTGGTGGTAGTAAAAGGAATCTTAACAAATGCATTTCGATACGCAAAGCAACAGAAATTGATACAAGAAAATCCAATGGTAGAAGTTGCTCTACCACGAAGAAATGCAGTTTCAAAGAATCCAAGTCGAACGAAACAGCGGTTTTGTGTTCCGGCGGAGGCAATTCAGCAGATTTTTCGCCGATTCCCAGAAGGGCATCCTGTTCACATCCCATTGCTGTTCGGCTATCGCTGCGGTTTGCGGCATGGAGAGGCTTATGCAGTACAGTGGAAAGATATTGATTTTGAAGCAAAAGAATTGCATATACAGCGGCAAATACAATATAGAGAATCAGAAACAGATGAAAACGGAAATTCTATTCTATATTTTAGCACCCCGAAATATAATAGCTTTCGCACTGTGCAATTAGATGATGAAACCATTGCACTTTTAAAGCGGACAAAAGAGCAGCAAGAAAAGAATCGGGAAGCGTATGATTCTTATTATGTGCACTACTATGAAGAAGCACATACCAGAAATTTAAATACAGTTGGAAATGGAGAAGCGTTGTATTTTGTGAACTGCAATGCAGATGGTAGTTTCATTAAACCACGTACCATGCAGCATGCTTCTCGTGTGATTCATCAGGAATTAAATTTGCCATCATTTGATTATCATAGCTTACGGCATACGCATTGTACAGAGTTATTAGAATCCGGTGTTCCACCAAAAGTTGTACAGATGCGGCTTGGACACAAAGATATTCGTACGACTTTGAATATTTATGAGCATATAACAAAAAAGATGGAAGAGAACACACAGGAGATTTTGAATCAGATGTATGCTGTGTCCACATTGTGTCCACGTTTCAATCAGACACAAGAAGAATCAAAAAAAGATGTAGTAGAGTAGGAAAAACGGGAAAAACAGCGGAAATGCGTTGATTTTCATATGCTTTTAGAATAACAGGAAAATACATAGAATTGCAGCGTTGTAATGGGCAACAACCCGATGGTTGGTGCAACCGTAGCAGTTGCTGTATCTGTAGAAGAAGCAGCAAAGGCTGGCAAGTTCTAAGAAATATCGGCGTTTTTCTCATTTGATACAACGAAAAAGGGCGTTTTTGCAGCGATGCAGAAACGTCCTTTTTGCTTGGTGTGTCCACATTGTGTCCACGTCCAAAGAAGAAGTGGACACAGCATAATATAAAAAAAGCCGCCCTATCGAATGTCGTCCGGTAAGGCGGTTTTGCATTAGAATAAAGTAAAATTTGTGACAAGTACAGTATACCATGCTTTTTCATGATTTGTCAATGAAAAACTTAACTGTATTTTTTCTATATTTAAACGAAGAGCAACTGTTCTTCCCAGTTATCTGGAAATCCAATGCACTTAATATCTATATAGTCGTTATATTTTTCTATGATAGCCTGTAAATTAGTGATAATATTTTTCCAATTAGACGGGTTTGGATACAATGACCGAATAACAAATAAATATGTATATAAATACATATATTTAATTCCATTTGCAAATGCTCGCTCTATTAAATCTTTAGACAAATTTGGAACAGATGTAAACTGAAAATAATATATTCTAGAAAAATGAGCACAGATATTTCTTAAATGAGTTAAACACTTGAGGCAACTTGAAATTTGATTGCAATTGCTAGTAATTCCTGTTGTTTTTGAAATCACATTAGCAATTATTTTTTTATCACTTGATAGCATTTGTGAATAAAACTGTGATATATTTCCAAAAGAAAAAAGTTCTACCGCTACCCATAAAGGAAATGTGCCATTATATTTTTGTAGATAATGACTTACGAACGGAACTTTTTTATTCTTGCTTATTTCATCTTCTAATAAGCTTAAAAGTCTATTATGGTTTGCTTTTTGCGAATCCATAAAATTATCAGAATTTAAATATCCAGTTGCACCATGCTTATTTGCATGTTCGTAGGCAATTTGAGCCTTTATGAACGTTTCTACTTCTTGAATAACTTCATATAGAAAAGCACTTACTTTTTTGTCAAATTCGTATATTTTGTATACTTTATAGAGACTAGTGTCAAATTTGTAAGAACCGTCTGGATTCTTAAACGGCAAAAAATAAGCAGACAATTTATAATAATTTATTTGGTTTAAAATTTGTTTTGCTTTATTCTCATCATCAATACAACATCCTTTACTTTTTAATTTTTCGATTTGTTGGCATAATTTGAATGGTTCCTTGATTTGCATTTTTTTTCATCCTTTATATATTAAAAGCCCCCGCATGGGACACATCGTGGAGAGGTGTGCGGGGTTCTATTACTTATATTATACTAAAAAAGCAGCATAAAAACAACCGTCAAAATAAACAAACTTTTTTTATTTTTTTGTTCATTTTCAACACTATTTTTTAGCATGTAATTGTGCTTTAGTGCTATCAACAACTTTTAGAATACTATAGCTTTTCATCCAGCGAAGCCACGTGCTTCAGAATCTGTTGCAACGTGGATTCTTCGGTGTCTGGTTCAGGTGTTGGCTCTGGTTCTGGTTCATTCGGTTGTGTTGTTTTTGTGAAGCCATTCAATCCAGCCTTCTGTATCATAGTCGGGTAATCCTTGTATGCATAATCCAAATCCACATCGCCGGAAATGCCTGGAATACAGCCCGTCCAACTATACTGCCATAGTCCATAAGACCCAGCATAATCTGTTTGCTGTACGCCAATATGGGATAGAAAAATATCATAGCGATTTTTGACTGCCGCACTGAAATTACTTTCCAAGGCAGATTTGAATGTATAAATTGCCGTATAATAACCGGCATTTTCCAATGCAGTGCAAAATGTGGTGCTGAGGGCATCGGCTTGTGGAAGGCTGCGAGCCTCCTCAATGTCGAACGCAACCGGATATTCAAACTGTTTTCCATGAATTGTTTGCAGGCAGACGTTTGCTTCTTGCTCTGCTTCGGCAGCAGTGGTGGCATAGCTGTACCAGTAAGCACCGACCGGAATACCCAGCTGTTTGCAGGCTGTATAGTTTCGACTGAATTGGTCATCAATCTGAGAAGTTTCTTTGCCATAGCCTGCTCGCAGAATCGCAAAATCTACCAACCCAGATGCTTTTACTTTTTCCCAATCAATCACGCCCTGTGCATAGGATACGTCAATCCCTTTTGCCAAGCTTCCAGATGTCTGCTGTGTTTTTGCAATGCCAAAGTACTTGTAAAAGTCATCTGTAACCGTGCCATTGCCTTTTGTCTCGTCACCCAGCCAGCGGTATCCTGTGCGGACATCCAGATGCGTGTACTGGTAACTACTTGTGATGTTGGCGATGCCAGTAAAGCCTAAATCTTGAGCCTTACAGCATACCGTCTTGCTGCTGACTGGTTGACCGTCTTGTCCATAGCAGCAGACATCCGCAGCAGTGCCTTTTGTGTGCTGACCGCTGCTCGTACCGCCTACAGCCTTGTCGTGCTCTGGGCAGCGATAACCGCTTGTCACAATGATTTTACTGCAATTTAGGGCGGTGTAAAGCTGTTCCAGTTTGTCAACCAGTTCGGATGCAATCAAAGTTTCATGGTTACTTCCACAGCTGCACCGAAATTCCCTAACATTAAAATGCGGGGAAAGTTGGGTGCTATTGTTATAATCATAATGATTGACTGACATAGTATCATCCCTTCACTAAAAATATTTTTAGAAAATTTGAAAAAGCACTTGACAGCCACCAAAATATGTGGTACAATTTTTAATCATGAAAGGTGGTGAAATTGACGAGAATGCCAGATAAAAAAGAGCTTCTCGAACTGCTAAACACAGCCGAGAAGCTTACAATCAAAATCATTTCCATTGTCGGGTGGGTAAAGATTTTGGTTGATGTGATTTTCAGCTAAATGCTGAATGGCTGTAAAGCCGGAGAGGGTGAAAACCTTCTCCACTTTACAGTTGTATTATACCATGGCTTCTCATAAATGTCAATGCGTGATACAGCGAAAATTATTTTTAAAATGGTTGAAATTATGGGGCTTTTGTTCTTTCTGTTTTACTTGATTTCTTCCATCATAATGAATGTGGTAAAATGAATCTAAGAAAAATCAGAAAAGAAAAAGGATATTCTGTGCCAAAGTTGTCCGTTTCTGCTGATGTACCGATTCGTACAATTGAAAACATTGAAAAGCGAAATCAATGTACAGTTGCAAACGCCATCAAACTTGCCGATTCTCTCGGCGTCACATTGGATGAACTTTGCAGAAGCAACCCAGAACAGACCGAAACCGAATAACCCGACGCCGTCCGGCAGCTTTTACGCTGTTGGGCGGTTTTCTTTATTTGTCTTTTTTCTGGAGCAGGTCAATCGCTTTTGTCAGTACGTCCGGCAATCGAATACCCATCAATCCTGCATTTTCAAGAATAGAGATCACCTCATTGCACATAAATCCAATGCAGACCCCAGCACGCACATAATCCGTACCAAGCACGATGTCCAGCCGTGCGGCAACCAATACCAGCAGCAAGATGATACACTTTTTTGCAAGACCACGCCAGCCGATTTTACTGGACAGTCCGCCATTGTCGCTCTTTAACGACTTTCCAGATGCCGCCACAATCAACCCCGTTATGTAGTCAATGCCCATAAAAATCAGTAAAGACAACATTGCTGCATCCCAGCCGCCAAACAGCCCGGCAATCAGACCGCCGACCGTTCCGGCTGCTGCACAAATCCATTCTTTCATTTGGTTTCCTCCGTTTTCGTTTCATAGTCGCCGGAAAGCAGTACCAACATTTCCGGCGTTAGGTCACCAGATGCAAAAATCT
>ENA-ORTN01001611-ORTN01001611.1-human-gut-metagenome-genome-assembly--contig:-NODE-1611-length-21750-cov-4.728140_pt1 | contig 21750 bp, 11 predicted proteins | sample MGYA00242070_ERZ509189 | MGnify/ENA primary metagenome ERZ509189 (study PRJEB26280, sample SAMEA2338821) | human gut metagenome | biome: human gut; feature: human-associated habitat; material: faeces...
AGCGATAGCGGCGCGCCATCTCGGCTGCCACCTCGCGCGCATGGTAGCGCGGACTGGAGCCCTGCTTGTAACTAGTCTCGTGCTCCTCGTCGATGATGATGAGACCAAGGTCGCTGAGCGGGCAAAAAAGCGCCGAACGAGCTCCCACGACCACACGCGCGGCGCCACTGGCAACCATGTCCCACTGGTCCAGGCGCTCGCCAGCCGAAAGACGCGAGTGGAAAACCGCGACCGTCTCACCAAAGCGCGAGCGGAAGCGGCCGACGGTCTGGGCCGTCAGTGAGATCTCGGGCACCAGCACGCAGGCAGAGCGACCGGCTGCGAGCACGCGCTCGATGGCGGAGAGGTAAACCTCGGTTTTGCCGGAGCCGGTGACGCCGTCGACCAGCACCACGTCGCCATGAGCGTCCAGACGGGCGCGCTCAATCTGCGCGAGTGCCTGTTGCTGGCCGTTGGTAAGGGAGACCGGCGCCTTGCCGCTTGCCGAGGACAGCGTGGTCTGCTCGCTGCAGCCACGCCAGGCGCGGCGCTCTTCCACCACCACGACGCCGCGTTTTTCGAGCGACTTGATGGTCGCCGACATACTGTTATAGAGAAGGTTGAGGTCGCGCGTCGTGACAGGACCACACTGGAGCGCCTCGATGAGTTGGCGCTGGCGGACCGCGGTCTTGGGTGGCGCGTAGTCAAAGCCTTCGGGCGTAAGCATCACCCAGCGGTTTTGGATGGGTTTGACGGCTGGACGTTCAACCGTCCACACGCCGTCGTCGCCCTTGACCACACGCGGGCTGCCGCCCGGTGGCAAAAACAGGCGCAGGCACTCGGAAAGCGTCGCGACATACTCGCGGCTCATCCAGCGCGCAATGCGTGCAGCCTCGGCGGTAAAGAGCGGTTTGCTGAGGATAGCCTCGACGGCTTTAATGCGCGCGGGGTCGAGGGCGTTGTTACCCTGCAGGTCGCCCAGCTCAGGCGCAATGTCGACGACATAGCCCGCGGCGGCACGGTTACCAAAGTGAACCAGGACCGTGGATCCGATCTGCGCCTCGTTGGCAAGGGACTGGGGAATGCAGTAGGCGAATGGCTCGGACAGCGCTCGGGTAGGAATGTCGAGAACCACGCTCGCGTAGGCGGCAATGGGCTCAGGTGCAGGCTCGGGCTTGGCCGAGGCAGCAGCGGATGCCGGTGCCGCCGGAGACTCCTCCGGTTCCGGTGAACCAAACAGCGACAGTTGTTGAGCCATACACCACCTCTAACGAACAGACCTGAAAGAGCTGGGACAAACACTACTGATTATTATGTCCCAGCAACCCACTCATCGGTACAGAAACAAGAGCCCCGCTCGGGGTGAACGGGGCTCGGATACAAACGTTTGTGCAGCGACTACAGCGCCATCGTGCGGGCGCGGTCGATACGCGCCAGACAGTCGTCACGGCCGACGAGCGCCATGGTCTCGCCCAGCGGAGGGCTCACCATGTTGCCACAAACGGCGACGCGCACGGCCTGGAACACCACGCGCTTCTTGAGGTCCATCTGCTCGGGAAGCGGCTCAAGCGCGGCGTCGATGTTCGCGGCTGTCCACTCGTCCACGCCCTCGAGCGCGGCCTTGGCGGCGTCCAGAATTGAACCCATACCCTCCTTGGCCAGGCCCTTGTTAACGGATTTCTCGTCATACTCGAGCGTCTCGGCCGTAGCAAAGATGGGAGCGGCGACGGTCACGGCGTCGGCCGGCATCTTGGTGCGCGGCTTGACGATGGCAGCGAGTGCGTCAATCCAGTCCTCGCCGTACTCGACGTTGCCCTCGATGAGACCCGCCTCGTGCAGCTCGGGGACCATGATCTCGTCGGCAAACTGGGCATCGGACATGCCGTTGATGTATTCGGCATTGACCCAGTCGAGCTTCTTGGGGTCGAAGGTCGCCGGGTTCTTGGAGATGCGGTCGAGTGAGAACTTGCTGGCCAGGACATCGCGCGGAATGATCGTGGTCTCGCCGTCAAGCGACCAGCCGAGCAGCGCCAGATAGTTGACGAAAGCGTCGGACAGGTAGCCGGCGTCGCGGTACTCCTCCACTGAGGTGGCGCCGTGGCGCTTGGAGAGCTTCTTGCCGTCGGCGCCCAGAATCATGGAGATGTGGGCGAACGTGGGCACGGGCGCGCCGAGGGCCTCGTAGACCATGACCTGACGCGGGGTGTTGGAGAGGTGGTCGTCGCCGCGGATGACATGGGTGATCTTCATCATGGCGTCGTCGACGACGGTCGCAAAGTTGTACGTGGGCGTGCCATCGGAGCGGAAGATGACAAAGTCGTCGAGCTCCTTGGCGTCGAAGGTCACCTCGCCGTGAACGGCGTCGTGGATGACGACGTCGCCGCGGTCCTCGGGCACCTTGATGCGCAGGACGTAGGACTCGCCGGCCTCGATGCGACGGCGGGCCTCCTCGGGATCAAGGTCGCGGCAACGGCGCTGATAGCCCTGGAAGGGGTCCTTGCGCTCCTGCGCGGCCTTGCGATCGGCGTCGAGCTGCTCCTTGGTGCAGAAGCAGGGATAGGCCTTGCCCTCGTCCCAAAGCTTCTGGGCGGCCTGCTTGTACAGGTCCAGGCGCTCGGTCTGGGCGTAGGGGCCAAAATCGCCGCCCACCTCGGGACCCTCGTCCCAGTCCAGGCCCAGCCAACGCATGGCGCGCAGGATAATCTGCGTGTTCTCGTCGGTAGAGCGGGTGGGGTCGGTGTCGTCAATGCGCAGGATGAACGTGCCGCCGTTTGCACGGGCGAAAGCCCAGTTATAGATAGCGGTGCGGGCGCCGCCGATGTGCAGCTTGCCCGTCGGTGAGGGTGCAAAGCGGACGCGAACGTCTGATGCCATGGAAATCTCCTCGATTGCAGGATGGATGTCTAACCGCACCATTATAAAGCATCAAAGCAACCTCCGCACAAAGGGCACCGACCCAGTCATTGGGGACTACTCATTGGGGACAGACTTAAATGACCAGTCGTTGTAGTCATTGGGGACATTCTTGGTTTAAGACTGGTCATTTAAGTCTGTCCCCAATGAGTAATTAAGTCTGTCCCCAATGAGTAGGTGCGGAAAGGGTGTGAATGTTTGATTTACGCGCTATGATGTGCCCTTGCATAGAGAGCCCGGCGGAATGGTAACGGTCGCTGGGACACGTTTTTGAAAGGACAATCATGTCAGAAGAACTTCGTTCCATTCCACCCCAACACGGGTCCTTTGTTTTTACGTCAGAGTCGGTGACCGAAGGTCATCCCGATAAGATCGCTGATCAGATCAGCGACGCCGTCCTCGACGCAATCCTCGCCAAAGAAATAGAGCTCCAGGAGCAGGGCTACATCGCCCCCAACGGCGTGCCTGCCAACGTTGAGAACGTCCGTTGCGCCTGTGAGACCCTCGTGACCACCGGCACTGTCATCGTCGCCGGCGAGATTCGCACCCAGGCCTACGTCGACGTACAGGAAATCGCCCGCGGTGTTATCCGCCGCATCGGCTACAACCGTGCCAAGTTCGGTTTTGACTGCGACACTTGCGGCGTTATGAGCCTCATCCACGAGCAGTCGCCCGATATCGCCCAGGGCGTTGACGAGTCCTTCGAGACCCAGACCGGCGCTACCACCGACCCGATCGACCTGATCGGCGCCGGCGACCAGGGCATGATGTTCGGTTATGCCTCCAACGAAACCAAGACCCTCATGCCCATGCCGCACTACCTGGCGAGCCGCCTGGCCGAGCGCCTGGCCGCCGTGCGTCACGACGGCACCCTCGCCTATCTGCGTCCCGACGGCAAGACCCAGGTCACCGTGCGCTACGAGGAAGGCAAGCCCGTCGAGGTCACGACCATCGTCATCTCCACGCAGCACGCCGCCGAGATCGAGGACATGGGCAAGATCAAGGCCGACCTCATCGAGCACGTCATCACCCCGGTCATGGCCGCCGAGAACATGCCGTGGGACAACGCGGAGATCTACGTGAACCCCACCGGTCGCTTTGTCGTGGGCGGCCCCATGGGCGACACGGGCCTCACCGGCCGCAAGATCATCGTCGACACCTACGGCGGCTACGGCCGTCACGGCGGTGGCGCCTTTAGCGGCAAGGACTGCACCAAGGTCGACCGTTCCGCCGCGTATGCCGCGCGCTGGGTCGCTAAGAACGTGGTCGCCGCCGGTCTGGCCGACCGCTGTGAAGTCGAGCTTGCCTACGCCATCGGCGTTTCCAAGCCCCTCTCAATCATGGTCGACACCTTCGGTACCGCGCATGTTGCCGAGGACAAGATCGTTGAGGCCGTTGAGAAAACCTTCGACCTGCGCCCGGGCGCAATCATCCGCGACCTAGACCTGCGTCGCCCCATCTACGAAAAGACGGCAGCCTACGGTCACTTCGGCCGCGAAGACGCCGACTTCACCTGGGAAAAGACCGGCCGAGTCGAAGAACTCAAAGCAGCCTGCGGCCTGTAAGCTAACGAGAAAAGCCACAGCCAAATAGAAACACGCCAAAAAGAGGTACCGGAACAACCGGTACCTCTTTTATATTAACCGGTGGCGAAGATGAGTCGACATGGGACACAGAATAGGTTCCCAGCTGATGAATTTTGCAGCAAGCGTGCCCCTACCATGTATCCTAAGTTCCGAGGGCTTTGGTATTTGGTCGATCGCGAGTTCCGCACGAGCCGGAGAGCACTTAATGTGCTCTCCGTGCGAGCAGGACTGTCCGAGCAGGCGACTTCGCATGCCGCCGGGCAGCCGGGGCCGACACCCCTCAAAGATTTTCAAAAAAGTTGTTGACGCGCGCGTAACGACTCGTCTAATATATCCCTTGCGCGATGGACCTGTAGCTCAGTTGGTTAGAGCGTCCGGCTGATAACCGGGAGGTCACAAGTTCGAATCTTGTCAGGTCCACCATCAAAACTGTGAAGAGCCCTGGGGCGTTGCCTCGGGGCTTTTTTCTTACCTACTGAAAGTAGTCAAAAAAGCCCCGTCCCAAATTAACTACTTTGATTTTGTGTGCTGTGCGAAAGATTGGGTAGTATAGCTATTCAATGCGGCGGGCTGCCGCGTGTTAACCGCTACGTACCGGAGGTGTTCCATGGTTCGTGTCGACATAGAGACCATCGTCATGGCCGCCGGTCCCGTGCCATCGCTTATCGTGCTTCGTGAGCGCAGCAGCAAATCGGACTCGCCCGCGCCGCTGCGTTCCCTTTCCATTCAGACTGGTTCGTTTGAAGCTGCTGCCATCAGCCGCGGCATCGATAGCGGCCGCGCCGAGCGCCCGATCACCCATGATCTGTTGCTCGATACCGTTGACGCCCTGGGCGCCAAGCTCGAGCGCATCGAGATCGTCCGCGCCGAGCCGCCGGTGTTCTACGCGACGATCGTCGTACTGGCCGATGGCGAGGAGCGCAAGATCGACGCTCGTCCCAGTGATGCCATTGCCCTTGCCGTGCGCAGCAATGCTCCCATGTTTGTGGAGGACGACATCATGAATCGCCTGGGCACTGTTTCCACCCACGCCGAGGATGTCGACGACGAGCAGGAGTTCGAGAAGTTCGACGAGTTCGTCCATACGCTCTCCCCCGATGACTTCTAAATGCGGGGCGGCAGGGTTGCGGAGTGTTCGCTGATGGCCAGCGGTATGTCGGTTGAGGCGGCGGCCATTGCACGCGAGGCCCAGATGCGCTCGGAGGCTTCTGAGGCGGCTCGCATTGCCTATGTGACGCAGGCCCGCACGCTTCGCGAGCGCCGCGGCTCGTTTATCAAGATGGTTGTCGTCTCCGCCCTTGTCGCGGCAATCTGCTCGCGCCTTCGTGGTACAGTTGGTGCGCTTGGGTTTTCGATTTCAACAGGCTTGGTAATCTGGGGTGTGGTCGATGCGGTCATGCTGACCAACCAGATCAAGGTACTCGACAAGCGCGCGATGGATATGATGCGCGCCCGCGACGCTGCCGCCAAGATCGCTGCCGAGGCACAGGAACTGTAACGACGCGAGACTCGATGGGAAGGTCTAAAGATGGCACAGGATATGCAGGACGCCGGTAACGTCTCCGCCGAGCTCGACGCCATGGTGTGCGATCTGATCGGCGCGTTCTTGGACGACCTTGCCGTCGGCGAGAATCCGGGCGTAGTTGTGGCGATCGAGGACGCTGCTTCCAACCGATATCTGGCGGCGCTCGACGAAGATGGCGAGGAGGCATGCCTCGAGGCTGCCACCAACTTTATCTCCGAGCACAAGATGGGTCTTAAGGACGAGGGGCTGGGCCGCATCGCCCGCTATGCCATCGGCTACACCGGTTGTGTCGAAATTGACGGCGGCTATCACGACGCCCTGCTCGTGAGCTTCTTCGAAACCACGCTCGAGAGCGGTTTTTCGGCATACGTGCTGTATGAGGGCATGGGTGCCGGCGATGGTTTTATGTGGAGCGACCCTGAACCTGCAGGTGAGGAAACCCCTCTCATCTAAAATCGCTAAAATAAACGAGTTTTCGGTAAAAGGCTCAATATTCCCGCTGAGCGTTGTGTCGCTGGGCGGGCCGCATACGCGTGCCGTTTGTATATGGATAGAAGATAGGGGAACTACATGCGCGTAGACAATCTGAGGAACATCGCCATCATCGCCCACGTCGACCACGGCAAGACGACGATGGTCGACAAGCTCCTGCGTGCCACGGACGCCTTCCGTGCCAACCAGCAGGTCGAGGACCGCGTCCTGGACTCTAACGACCAGGAGCGCGAGCGCGGCATCACGATTCTCGCCAAGAACATCTCTATCGAGTACAAGGACGTCAAGATCAACGTCATCGACACCCCGGGCCACGCCGACTTTGGCGGCGAGGTCGAGCGTGTGCTGCGTATGGCCGACGGCGCCCTGCTGCTGGTTGACGCTTTTGAGGGCCCCATGCCCCAGACCCGCTTCGTGCTGCGTCACGCTATCGACACCGGTCTTAAGATCATGATCGTCATCAACAAGATCGATCGTCCGGGCGCCAACCCCGAGAAGGCCTACAACGACTGCCTGGACCTCATGGCCGACCTGGGTGCCACCGACGACCAGCTCGAGTTCGCCATGGAGCACGTGGTCTACGCCAGCGCCATGAATGGCTTTGCCCGCCTTGACCCCAACGACGGCAACATGGACATGTATCCGCTGCTCGACATGATCATCGACGACATGCCCGCGCCCGAGGTTGACGAGAACGCCCCGCTGGCCATGCAGTGCGTGACCATCGACCACTCCAACTTCGTTGGCCGTATCGGCATCGGCCGTGTGTACTCCGGCACCATCCACCAGGGCGACCAGATCTTGGTTGTCAAGAACGACGGCTCCAGCGCCACCGCTACCGTCAAGCAGCTCTTTACCTTCGACTACCTGGGCCGCACCGAGTGCCAGGAAGTCGGCGCCGGCGACATCGCTGCCGTCGTGGGCATCGACCGCACCGATATCGGCGATGTCTACACCGATCCCGAGAACCCCGTTGAGCTCGAGCCCATCGAGATCGACCCGCCGACCCTGTCCATCGTCTTTGAGGCTTCGACCTCCCCGCTCGTCGGTCGCGACGGCGACATCGTGGGCGCCCGTCAGCTCAAGGAGCGCCTGTTCAACGAGGCCGAGAACAACGTGACCATGAAGATCGAGGAGCTCGAGGACAAGAGCGGCGTCGAGGTCTCGGGTCGCGGCATCCTGCACCTGTCCGTTCTGATGGAGTCCATGCGTCGCGAGGGCTTTGAGTTCCAGGTTGGCCGTCCCCGCGTTCTGTTTAAGAAGGACGAGAACGGCAACAAGATGGAGCCCGTCGAGCAGGCCGTCGTCGAGTGCCCGGACGAGTACTCGGGCAAGGTCGTTGAGGTCTTCGGTACCTCCGGCGGCATCATGACGAGCATGGATACCTCGGGCATCGTGACGCACCTCGAGTTTAAGATCCCGACCCGCGGCATCATGGGCCTTAAGAACCGCATCATGAACGTCACCCACGGCGAGGGCGTGTTCTACCACACCTTCTTGGAGTATGGCCCCTACGCCGGCGAGATCGGCAACCGTCAGAACGGCGCCATGATCTCCATGACCACCGAGAAGGCCGTCGCCTACGCTCTGGGTACGCTGCAGGAGCGCGGCCAGCTGTTTGTTGAGCCGGGCACCGAGTGCTACGAGGGCATGATCGTGGGCGAGCGCAGCAAGGCCGGCGACATGGTCGTCAACATCGCCCGTACCAAGAACCTGGGCAACCAGCGTTCCTCGACCTCCGATATCTCCGTCCAGCTGGTGCCGCCCCGCACCTTCTCGCTGGAGGAAGCGCTGGAGTACATCGCCGACGACGAGCTGGTCGAGATCACTCCCAAGAACATCCGCCTGCGCAAGCGTCTGCTCAATGCCACCGACCGCAAGAAGGCCGCCGTCCGCGCCGGCCAGGTCAACAAATAAGCGCTGGGCTTTATAGCGACTAACAAGAAAGGGCGCCGACCGCGATGGTCGGCGCCCTTTTTGGTGCAAGGGGACGGGTTCGTTTGCACCACGGCGGAGGAGGTTATCCCCCCGAGCGGCTTTTCAAGCAAAGTTAAGTTGTTTAAACATATACATGAATCATTGAAATACAACCGCTTTAATGCATAAACGGTAACAGGTAAATATCAACTGGTATTAAATTAAAAGACCTATTTACCTGCGGTTTACATGACTGGTATCTATATTGTATTTTATGCATTGTGGCATAGACGAACCGTCTTAGAAGTTGCTCCCCGATGGGTTCTTGCAATGCGCTAGGTAGGTTCTCGTTGATGTTGGGGTTTGTGTTCGATCCGACGATTCGCCGTATTCCACAACGTGTTGTAGGAATTAGGGGACAACTATGGACGCACACCGCTCACGGTCGCTGGGTATGGCGGCCCTGATCTTCATTTTAATTAGCCTCACCGCCGCAGTTTTTCACGGTGCAGCCCCCGTGCGCGCCGAGGATGCGACGACACCAACGCCGATTGAGATCAACGACGATACGGCAACGGTTGAGGTCAAGCTGTATACCGATGAGAACCATAATCAGCCTTTGGGTGATACTGCCGTAACGTCTACTTCGAAGCTCTACGGAGCTTTTTCGGCACAATTTAAAAGCGGTAAGGCGCCTTCGTCTGGGAACAACATCGCTGTCTATGAGCTGCCAGGCACCATCGTCGTTGATGACGCAGGTGGCAACCTCATGGAGGGTTCGGAATCTTCTGCCGCCCAAGCTGGCACGTGGAAGATCGAAGGTAATAAGGTTGTCTTTACGTTTGACAAGGGCTGGCTTGAACGGAATCCTGCGAACATTCATGTCGCGGCAAACTTCTCGTTCCAGCTTAAAAACAAGAATGTCGGTTCTGGTAGCAACGCATCTTTCGTGTTTCCTGGTGCGGGAATGATCAATATCCCCACCAAAGACGGCAAAGTCACAGGGACGAAGTCGGGGACCTTCTTCCAGGGAGCAGATGGCGTGGCCAAGGTTACCTGGACCGTTAAACTCACCGTCGAGTCGTATGCCACGAATGTCAAGTTAACCGACGCGCTGGGCGACAACTTCAACTTTGTGATAGGCAGCTTCGCACTCGACGGCACGAAGCTCGAACCCCAGCCGAAGATCGACAGCCAGGTCGCGACCCTCGACAGCCTGGGCAATCTTTCCCAGGGCGACCACACGATCACGTACGAAACGGAGCTGAAGAGCGGCGTTTCGGCAAACAGCGGCGATTTGATCAAAGCTGACAATACGGCAATGTGGAATTGGGCTGGTTCAACCGACGGCGACAACAAAACAGCTACGGCTGAGCCTGTTACATTCGGCTACGACATGATTGACAAGTCCAACGGATCGGGCACACCGTCGGACATCAAGTGGACGGTCAGACTCAACCAAGGCAAGCTCAAGGCCGACATGAGCGGCTACGTGTTCACCGATTATCTGGACGGAAAACAGACGTATACGGGCAACTACTTTACGGTTTACAAAGGCGACTCGGAGGCGAGCGGAGTCGAGATTGAGAAAGGCAACCTTGACCCAAAGGAACAATCCTTTTCCTATAAGTTCCGGGATAACCTTGAGGATAAGTACGCCACCTACTGCATCGTTTATCACACAAAGATGAACGACACGAGCTCGTACGGCACCGTGCGCAACAACGCGACCATCGAGCGTGAAGGCTCCGTTTCCGGTACCGATGAAGGCAGTTTCACGCCGCAGCTGACGGGTGTTGTGCCGATCACCAAGAGGCTCGTGAGATCCAATGAGGCGACGACGGGCAGGGCGACATGGGAGACGAAGGTCGCGCTGAAGGCGATCGTCAATGCGGTCCATCCAGACGAGGTGACGGTGAAGGACACGTTTCAGTCGGCATGGTCGCAGAAACTTGGTGTCGACGAAAGCTCCATTACCATTAAAATCGGCGATACCGTGCTGGAACGGGGCGCCGACTGGAATCCAACGGCTAGCTTTCCGGGTAATGAAACAAAGGAAAACTACGACCTCAAAATCATCGTTACCAACAAAGTGAAGGACGCCCTCGAGAAAGAGGACTACGCCGTTATCACCTACGACACCACATCAGAAGCGCTGTCGGGCTGGTACTCAAACTTTGCGTCGGTCAGCGCGCCGGGCCTGAAATTAAAGTGGCCGTTCACCGAACCCGTCAAGTACGTTGTCAACCAAGAAACGAAGTCCGCGGTCGAGAAGCCGGAAGCGGAGTCGAAGGTGTCTTGGGTTGAGAACTTCGATTGGCATACCGTTGACGGCTCGGATGAGAAGGGCGCCTGGATCGTCGGCTGGACGGTGTATGCAAACCGCCAAAAGGGTAATAAGGGCGCAAATGGCGAGTTCGAATACTTTGGAGCTGGAAAGCTGGGCGGGAAACCGCTGAATATCATCGACACCCTTCCGGACGGTATGAGCTATGTCGCGAATTCCGCCAAGTTCACGCTCGTGCAGAATCCCTACGATCAACATACGGGGCTTGGGCGCGGAGGCGAGGCCAAGGAGGTCGTTAAGAGTCGGACACTTGCCGCTGGCAACGTTAGCAGCAGAGGCAACACGGTCACTTTCTCCATCCCCACGACGGAACTCGGCGACTACGCCGGTTACGCTAAGCTTACGTATCAGACGGCGGTCAAGCGTGGTGAGCTCGATACCTCCACAAACGAGGTGAAGTTCACCAATTCTGCGCGCGCCGAGTCGGGAAGCAAGAAATTCGACTATGGCAGTGGTGCTGTCATCATTAAGAACAACGTCATCAAGAAGACCGGCGAACAGGTCGACAATAGTAATCGCATCAAATACACCATTTTCGTTAACGAGTCAGCTGTCGATCTTAAGAGTGACACTGGTGTCCTCGAGCTGGTCGATACCATGGATGCCAAGTGCACGTTGGTGCCGTCGACGCTTAAGATCTATGAGCGCGTGAACAACGATTGGTCTGAGCTGGCCGATAAGGATCATTCGTCAAAGATGGAGCAAATCAACAACGAATCTGGCTCATGTACGAGATTGACACTTAACGTGCCCGATGAGAAATACCTCAAGGTCGAGTACGAGGTCATCCCGAGCGGAAATCCTGGCAACAAGGTTCCTCTTTCCAATACCGCCATGCTTACGGGTGTGAAGGACGGTTCTGCGACTGATGATCAAACATGGGAAATCAAAAAAGCTTCTGCCAGCGCAGGTGGCAACGGCTACGGCATCACGATGACCAAATACGATGCGCAGCAGGTCGGTGCGACGCTCAAGGGGGCGGAGTTCGCACTCTACAGAGTGGATATGGGCGGGGAGAGCGCCAGATCGTTGTTTGCCACCGCTAAGACCGATGACAACGGCAATATATCGTTCGGCACGAGCGACAGCGCGATGAACAGTTGCGTGCTCTACCAGCTTGAGGAGACCAGGGCGCCTGTTGGCTACGCCAAGGCCGAGCCTACGTGGATCATGCTCAAGGGCAACGAAAGCGACGAGGATTATCAAACTGCGCTAGCTAAGGCGAAGACCATCGCCGGCGGCGCGGAGATCGTAGGCGATGACAAAAAGGACGAGATTTGGGTCTATGACAATCGTCTAAAGGGATCCGCAACAATCCAGGCTAAGAAAGTGCTTGAAGGTGGCACATTCAAGAAGGGACAGTTCTCGTTTACACTTAAGGATGGCGACGGCAGGGTGCTCCAGACGGTGACCAACGACGCCGAGGGCAATGTCTCCTTCAACGTCGACTACAACAAGGCCGATACCTACACTTACACCATCTCTGAGGTCGTCCCCGAGGGTGCCGAGAACAATGTCAAGGACCATATCGCCTACGACACAACCGTGCACGATGTTACGGTTAACGTGACTATCGACAATGAGCATGAGCAGCTCGACACCGTCGTCACGTATGACGGTGCCTCCCGGGAGTCGCCGACCTTTACCAACAAGTATTCGACCATGCTTCCTGAGGCGGGCGGTGCCGGCTTGACTATGACGTATTTGGCTGGTGCATCGCTGCTGTGTTTTGCTGCGACATGGATGCATGCTCGTCGCCATCGCGATCAAGATCGAGGTGGTCGCCGTGAATAAGGTGTTTCGTCATTTGTTGACCGTTGTGGCAATAGCCATGGTTGCCGTCTTCTCTTTCGCGATTGCCCCTGGGACGGCCTGCGCGGCGGGCACCGGTGCCATTACGGTGGGCGGTACAGTTGCGACGCGGTATGACGCGTACCAGCTCTTTTCGGCGACCGTTGCCGACGATGACGATGCTGGCCAAAAAATTGCAACTGACGTAACGTGGGCGAATGACACGGTTCGTCAAACTGCTCTTTCGGTGCTGCATGATGCGGGGCTTGATAGCTCGGCATCGACGGCGCAAGAGGCTGCCGAGTGGCTGAATGCGGGCGGACATATGTCGACTGCGCTGACGGCAAAGCTTGCCCGTGCGATTTGCAATGTCGGTGTACCTTCTGTGGCCCTTAACGCGGGCACGACGGCCGAGCTGCCCAGCGGATACTGGCTCATCGTCGCCGACGACGACGCCATCGCCCAGGGCGAGGCCGGCACCGCGCCGATCGTGGCACTGGTCGGCGGCAGCGCCGTAACCGTCAAGCCCAAGGCGGCGACCCCCAAGGTGTTCAAGCATGTGCTGGAGGACAACACCGCCGACTGGCAGAAGGCCGTCGACGCCACCGTGGGCGACGATCTGTACTGGCGCCTCTCGGCCACGGTCCCGGCGGGCCTCACGGCCTACGACGCCTACACGGTGCAGTTCGTCGACACTATGAGCGCGGGGCTCGACCCCTCCAAGGTGGCCGCGAGCATGCGCGTGTACGTGGCGGCGGGCGCGGACGGCGGCTTTGACGCCGTCACATGTGAGGGCGGTAACGCCAACTCGACGCTGGCTAAAGGGTGGACGGACATTACTTCACAGTGCAGGGTCTCGGTCGAGGGCAATGCCTTCACCGTGCGCACCGGCGACCTGATCGCCGCGCTCGGCGGGGCCGACGCCTTCACCGCGGGCGCCCGCGTGGTTGCTGTCTACAATGCGCCGTTGGGGGCCAACTGCAATCGAGGCGCCACCAAGGGCAACCCCAACGAGGTCTACCTGCGCTACCCGCGCTCTCCCCTCGCCGACCAGTCCGGCGACGCCGGCTTCACCCGCACGCCGAGCGACGATGCGTGCGCCTACACCTGGGGTCTCAGTCTGATCAAGCGCTCAAGCTCGGACGATAAACCGATCGCGGGCGCCAAGCTGCGCATCATCGATGACCGCGGGCGCATCCTAACGACTGACGGCTCGTGGTCGACGGATGCCGACGCGTGCGTCACCACGGGCTCGGACGGCCATGTGGAATTGACCGGTGTGGACGCGGGCGTCTATACCGTCGAAGAGGTCGCGGCACCCAAGGGCTACACCGCCTTTGGGGGCAAGCGTACGGTGACGGTTACGGCCGAGGGTCTGGACGTTAAACAGGTGGCGGCCGCGAAGCCCAAGGTGACTGTATCGGTCGAAAGCCCTCTGCGGGTTGATGCAGCCGATGCCGGGACGGGTTCGATTGAGCTGTCGGTGCTCAACACCCCGAGCAAAGAAGCAAGTCGTGGCTTTATACCCTCGACGGGAGATAGAACGTTGGTGCTGGTGGCGGCTTTGGCTGCCATCGGAGTGGCGGCTATTGTTGTCGGGCTCGTCATCAAGCGGGGAGGCGGTCGTCGTGAAAAATAATTGCCTTTCATGCTCACTGGCGTACTGCCTCCGTAATGAGTGACGCGCAGGCCTACCGACCTGATGATCATTGGTTTTGAAAAAGTTACTAGAGAACCCTCCAAGAAAAGCGGGGCACCCGGTCGATATGACCGAGTGCCCCGCCTCGTTTGTTGTTGCAAAGTAACCTGACCCCTTTGCACCAACTTGGTGCGATGGGGTCAGGTTGGTTTGCACCATAGCAAAAAGGGGCAAAGCCGTCTGCTGGCTTTGCCCCTTCCTTAGCTTGATTTACTCATCCATAAGGTAGTAGTGACCCAGCGCGTCGGCACCCAGGATGGCGTTTGCGACCATCTCGGGCGTCACCTCAAACGGCATGTTGCACATGGTGTCATCGGGCGCGCAGGCGGCCTCGGCAACAATCATGGCCTGCTCGCGCGTAAGCTCGGCAACGCCAAGTTCCTTCATCGTGACCGGCAGGCCCAGCTCAATGCAGAAGCCCAAGACTTCCTCGAGTTTCTCAGTCGGAGCATCCTCGAGTACCAGCTGAACGATGGTGCCAAAGGCGACCTTCTCGCCGTGATACATGCCGTGGCACTCGGGCAGCATCGTCAGGCCATTGTGGATGGCATGAGCAGCAGCAAGGCCCGAGCTCTCAAAGCCAATGCCCGAAAGCAGCGTATTGGCCTCGATGATATGCTCGACGGCAGGCGTGAGCGCACCCTTCTCCAGCGCGACCTTGGCCTTGACGCCATCGGCCATAAGCGTCTCGTAGCAGAGCTTGGCAAGCGCCAGACCGGCCATGCCGCCTTTGCCACCAGCGCAGGTGCCACCGTCGGCATCGTGCGTCGCCTGGGCCTCGAAATAGGTTGCGAGCGCATCGCCCATACCGGAAACCGTCAGGCGCACCGGGCTCGCCGCGATAACCGTCGTATCCATCAGGACAATGTTGGGGTTTGCCTTAAGGAAGAGATATTTATCGAACTGGCCGTCATCGGTGTAGAGCACCGAAAGTGCCGAGCACGGTGCATCGGTCGAAGCAATGGTGGGGCAAATGATAACCGGGGACTCCAGGTAATAGGCGACGGCCTTCGCGGTGTCGAGGATCTTGCCGCCACCGACGCCGACGATGATGTCGCAACCGTTGTCGCGGGCGAGCGCAACCAGGCGATCGACCTCGCCCTTGGAGCACTCACCGTTAAAGTCCTCAAACAGCAGCTCGGCCTTAGCCTCGGCAAAGCCGCCCTCGATCTTGGCACCGACGCGCTTCTTGCCCGAAGGCGTCACGATGACGAGGGCCTTAGCGCCGAGCGGCTCGACATAGGAGCCGAGCTTGGCCAGCTCGTCCGGGCCCTGGATGTACTTGCTGGGGCTATTGAAAATTGCAGCCATAACTATCCCATTCTCTAAAAAAGAAAGGGGCTCCGTACGGATACGTGCGGAGCCCCTCGTTACGATAACAAGAGTCGATTAGAAATCGATGTCGGTGTCGTAGTAGCAGGCCTTGAGGATCTTCTCGAAGTCGGCAGCCTTGGTCTCACGCGGGTTCTCCGGCGTGCAGGCGTCGGTCTCGGCGTTCGCGGCGATCTCGGGCAGCTTGGCGAGGAACTCCTCCTCGGAAACCATCTGCGGGTTCTCGGCGTCGACCTTCACGCCGCCATTCGCGTAATCCTTGATGGACTGCGGAATGTTGAGCTGGTCGTTGAGGTCGCGGATCTTCTGGACGAGCGCAGCGATGAGCTCCTCGTTGGTCTCGCCGGGAAGGTGCAGGATCTCCTTGGCCACGTAAGCGTAACGCTCGGCAGCACGCGGGTCCTTGGAGTTCCACTGGATGACCTTGCCCAGGTACATGGCGTTAGCAGCACCGTGGATGATGTGGCCGTTCTCAAAGGCTGCACCGGTCTTGTGAGCCATGGAGTGAACGATGCCGAGCAGGCCCGAGGAGAAGGCGATACCGGCGATGCACTGAGCCTCGTGCATGTGCTGACGGGCCTCATGGTCGCCAGCATAGGACTTGGGCAGCCACTCGACGATCTCGCGGATGCCGTGCAGAGCGTTGGCGTCGGTGAACATAGAGGCGCAGGTGGAAACGTAGGCCTCCATGCAGTGGGTCAGAGCGTCCATGCCGGTATGAGCGCACAGCTTGGCGGGCATGGTGTAGGTGAGCTCGGGGTCGACGATGGCGACATCAGGGGTGATGTTAAAGTCGGCCAGCGGGTACTTGATGCCCTTTTCGTAATCCGTGATGACGGAGAATGCGGTGACCTCGGTAGCGGTGCCGGAGGTAGAGGAAATGGCGCAGAAGTGAGCCTTCTGACGCAGCTCGGGGAAGCTGAACGGCTGGATAATGTTGTCGAAGGACTCCTCGGGATACTCGTAGAAGACCCACATGGCCTTAGCAGCATCGATGGGCGAACCGCCGCCGATAGCAACGATCCAGTCGGGCTCGAAGTCGCGCATAGCGGCTGCGCCCTTCATGACGGTCTCGATGGAGGGATCGGACTCGACGCCCTCGAACAGCTTGACCTCCATGCCGGCCTCTTTGAGGTCGGCCTCAACGTCCTGCAGGAACCCGCCGCGGCGCATAGAGCTGCCGCCAGAAACGATGATGGCCTTCTTACCCTTGAGGTTCTTCACCTCGTGGCGAGCGCCCTCACCAAAGTACAGATCGCGAGGATTGGTAAAACGTCCCATACTGTGCCTCCTAAACAAGCCCCTCTTAGACTTGCGTATATAACGGAGCACCCAATTGGCTCCGTTAGGACCGGTTTGCGCGTTGCCGGCGATGACAATGCGCGATGTCTAAACGTCTCAACGCTCAGACAAACACTATTTTACCGTTCTGGTTGGTCAGTTATTCACCTAAAGCCGCCAATGATGAAACGTTTTTTCTATCCCTGAAGACCCTTGTGCGGCATTCATACTCCCAAGCTGGGCAAACGTTTTATCAAGGTTGACTACATATCCCGGGCAGGACCGTGCCCCTCCAAAATATGCACCGTTCGCCGCCAAAAATCGACCGTTTGCGGCACCGTGATACCACTCGGTCGTCCAAGGTGCCGACATTTGTGCGACATCCGTCTTCGTGGTGCAAAGGTGCAAGTCCAAGTGCGGCACCCCCGGTGTGCCACATGCGGGTAAACTAGAACCTTATATAGAGACATTTGAACCCTAACCGCAGCAAAGGAGGCCCCATGGCATTCGATCCCATTCAAGAGGATTGCCATCGCCTCGTTCTTGAGGCCTTGCGCCGCGACAATATCCCGCTCACCGACGGTGCCGCCGTAGAGCGTCTGATGGAACAATTCACCCGCAACCCCGCACCGCTCATCGTGCACGACCGCGACCGCGCCGGGCATCTGATTGCCAAGGTGGTCGAGGCTGTCGACTACCGCATTCCCTTTATCCCCGACGATACCCAGGCAGAGCAAGAAGAAGCTGCAGCCGAGAACATGCTCCGCGAGGCAGCCGCACTCGACCCGGCCAACCGGGATGCCCAGCGCATGCTGACGGCGCTCACCGCCGAATCCAACGAGGAATACGTGCAGTATCTGGTGTCCAAGTGCGACGAGGTGGAGCACGATCTGGCGCTCAAAATCGCCTCGGCGCAGGACCCCTACGAGCGTGAGGCCGCAGGCGACCTTACGCGCCGCCCCTATCTGCGCTGGCTTGCCGCCCTTGCGTCACGCGCGCTCATTAGCGGCCGCTATCGCATGTCGCTCGAAGCCGCAAACCGCAGCCTCGACTTTGCGCCCAACGACCCCGCTGGTGTCCGCCACACCGCGATGCTCGCCATGGCAAAGCTCGAATACCCCGCCGAGGAGCTCAAGCGCTTTCGCTCTGCCCACTCCGTCCCCTATCTCGCCAACACGCCGCTGCGCCGTCGTCCCAAGGATGCGGAGCGCGACTTGGACCCGTGGACGCTCATCGCGCTGATGAGCGCTGCCTGGCGCGAGCTGGACTACGAGGGCGCCGAGCACTATTTGCGTATCCTTGCGCGCTCGTGTCCGCACGCAGCCGAGGCACTCTACTTCCAAACCGAGTTTCCCGATGGCGTCTATGCCCGCGTCAACGTGGGTGTGGGCTCCACCGACGAACTTGTCCTTGCGCTGTCCGAGGCGACGCCGGTACTGCAGGAGGGCCTGGGCGCCCCCGACAACGCCAGTTTTGCCGCTTGGGTCGCCACCAACGATATCGTGCGTTCCCAAATCGATGAGCGCATACTGCGGGCGGCCGAGCAGGGTTTGCCGTTTAAGGGAGGAGACCTCTAATGGATCCGAGCGTCTACATCCCCGCCTACCTGGAGCGCACCTATCTGGCGTCGCACCCCGAACTCACCGATGCAGCACGCGAGCTTGTCCATAACGACGTGAGCGTCAACCCTCATAAGTATGCGCAGACCGAGCATGCCCAGGCACTGCTGTCCTATGCCGGTGTTCATCGCCACCTGCTCGACGAGCTCCATCGCATCGAGGACATGGGCAGTGACGAGGAGTTCGAACAGACGCGTAATCGCCTGTTCGACGACATGCGCGATGAGCTGCTCAAGATCGTCCGCGTCGATGCGCTGGCCGTCGACGCGCAGCTGCTCGCCATCATTTTGGCGGACACGCCCGTCGAAGCCTGCCTGGGCGACCTGATGAAACTCGAGGCGACCACGGCCGATTACCTGCAGCAAAGCGTGCCCGGGTTCGACATGGAAGCCCCGCACTACTGGGCCAACAAAGTGCTGACAGACAGCGTGACGGCGGCCGATCTCACCGTGAGCGAGCCGGCTCTTATCGGGTGGCTTCATACGCTCGAGGCCATCTCGCAGCTGTGCATGGCGAGCGCCCGCTACCGCGCTGCCGCCAACTACGCCCGCCGCGTCCTTAAGGCAGAAGGCTATCCCACCCGAGCCGCAGGCACCGTGTTGCTCGCCCTCGCTCGTCTGGAAGATCAGGACGGCTTTTTTGCCCTAGCCCACCAGCTCGAGGAAGAGATCGGGGCAGACGCACTCGAGAACTCTCCTTGGTATCTGCTCGCCCGCACGATTCTGCTGTTCAAAACGAACAAAATGCGCCCGGCGACACGCGCGCTGCGCGAGTTTGCTAACCGCTGCGAGGGCGGCGCGTTCTTCTTGCTGAACCCCATGTACCAGACGCCGTACCTTCCCTGCCGGCCCGAGCCACGCGATCCCTGGGATCTTTCGCACCAGGCCGTTTGGGAAGCGGACGGCATTATCTCGGATACCCCCGACTTTGCCCCCTGGGCCAATGCCTGCGAAGACGTATCGCAGCTTGCCCAGGAATTTGCGCGCCGCTACGGCTTTTAGCGACGCACTCGACCCGACCATGTCGTTTACGTTAGGAACGGTTTCATGAACCTCCGCTCATCTCTTGCCTGCACCTCGAGCGATATCGCTCGCTGGGGACTGCGCTCTGTCCTCAAACGCCAGGGTGGCGTGCTTCCCGGCCGCATCGCCATGAAAATCGACCCCGAGCTGCTAAGCGACCTCGCGAGCCTGGTCGACCGCAGCGTGGTGATCACCGGTACTAATGGCAAGACCACCACCTCCAACCTCATCGCCGACGCCGTTGCCGCCAGCGGCGCCACCGTGGTATGCAACCGCGCCGGCAACAACATGGAGCCGGGCGTGGTGGGTGCGCTGCTCGAGGCCCGCAGTGGCCTTAAGCACACTGACAGCGGCAAGCGCGTGGGCGTTTTTGAATGCGATGAGCTCTACACCGTGCGCGTCCTGCCCAAGCTCAAGCCGACGTACTTTGTGCTGCTCAACCTGTTCCGCGACCAGCTAGACCGATACGGCGAGATCGACCATACCCAAGACGTCATTGCCCATGCGTTGGAGCTCTCTCCGGCAACAACGCTCATCTACAACGCAGACGACCCGCTGTGCGCCTCGATTGCCGCGCGCGTTCCCAACGCGAGTATTGCCTTTGGCATCGACGGCGCCACCAACACCGAGTCTGACCGCATTAGCGACTCGCGCTTTTGCTCGCAGTGCAACGCGCCGCTGGAGTATGACTACGTGCAATACGGCCAGCTCGGCGCCTACCATTGCCCCTCGTGCGGTTGGGCACGCCCCGCACTGGTCCGCCGTGTGACGGGCGTGGAGCTCGGCTGCGACGGCTACGGCTTTGACCTGGTGTTTGGATCTGATTCCAGCGCGCCAGCCGCACACATCGCCACGCGCTACAACGGCCTGTACATGGTCTACAACGTTGCCGCTGCATTCTTTGCCGCACATGAGTTAGGCGTGGATACGGCGCACCTGCAGCCCACGCTCGATGCCTACGTCCCCGCCGGCGGACGCATGGGCCGCTGGGATATCGCCGGCCGCACCGTCGAGGCCAACCTGGCTAAGAATCCCGTAGGCTTCGATCGACAAATCCAGTCCATCAAGACGGCAGGCGGCAGACTCTGCACTTTCTTCCTCAACGATAACGATGCCGACGGCCACGATGTATCGTGGATCTACGACGTCGACTTTGAGCGCATCGCCGACACGCCGGGTCTTGTCGCCTTTGCCGGAGGCACGCGCGCGCACGACATGCAGGTGCGCCTCAAGTACGCCGGCATCGATGCCGCGATTATCTCGGACGTCGCGCAGGCAATTGACGCCGTGGCAGACGAGGCCGCCGATGACACCTTCTACGCCGTCGCCAACTACACGGCCTTCCCACCGCTGGTCAAGGAGCTCGACGGGCTGAAAGGCGCCACCGCCGACGCTGTTGCTGGGCGCGCCGTAGCCCGTGCCGACGGCAGCGCTCTTCCTGTCGGTATCGCGCCAGTCGAGCTTTCGCGCCCGCTGCGCATCGTCTACCTGTATCCCGATGCCCTTAACCTCTACGGCGACGGCGGCAACGTCATCGCCCTCGAGCGCCGCTGCGCCTGGCGTGGCATTCCCGTGCGCGTGGACGAGGTCCGTATGGGCGAGTCACTCGATCTCACCGATGCCGATATCGTCATGATGGGTGGCGGCTCCGACCGCGACCAGCTAGCCGTGGCACACGAGCTGCTCGCCCAAAAAGACAAGGTCGCGGCCTATGTTGAGGACGGCGGCACACTGCTTGCCATCTGTGGCAGCTATCAGCTGCTCGGCCGTTCGTACTACATGGGCGACGATCGCATTGAGGGCCTGGGCGTCATTGCCGCCGAAACCGTACGCGGCTCCGACCGCCTGATCGGCAACGTAGCCGTCAAAACCGATCTGGCACCTGAGCCCTTTGTGGGATTCGAGAACCACGGTGGCCGCACGCTTTTGGACGCCGAGGCCACGCCGCTCGGAACGTCCGTCGTCACGGGCACCGGCAACAACGGCGACGATGGCTTTGAGGGTCTCATCTACAAGGGCGTCATCGGCACGTACCTGCACGGACCGGCACTGCCCAAGAACCCCGAACTCGCCGACTGGCTGATCGTGCACGCCCTCGAGCGCCGCGGCGATGCGCAGGCCACGGCCCTGCTGCCGCTCAAAACCCTCGACGACACCTACGAGCACGCCGCCCACGACGCCGCCATGAAGCTCCTCCCCTAACGCCCCAACCACCACAAAGGGGACAGGCACCTTTGTGGTGGTTTT
>ENA-ORTN01001613-ORTN01001613.1-human-gut-metagenome-genome-assembly--contig:-NODE-1613-length-21720-cov-15.640942_pt1 | contig 21720 bp, 17 predicted proteins | sample MGYA00242070_ERZ509189 | MGnify/ENA primary metagenome ERZ509189 (study PRJEB26280, sample SAMEA2338821) | human gut metagenome | biome: human gut; feature: human-associated habitat; material: faeces...
GACTCATAAATCTACCCTTAATCGTGTATTGGATGATAGTTGCGGATTTTAGGATGGTATAAAAATGTTTTTTCACGGTGTAAAATTAAAGATATTATGAACATCTTGTTTACACGCCGCCACAAATATCAGCGAAACTTCTGTGCAAACGTTTGTCTTGAGAACTGGATATAAGGATTTTTCAATCCGATAGCGTCCTGTTTATTATGACTTACAGGTATGAATTGCGAATCAAAGATCCTTATATCCGACAGAACAATAGCCTTGTTGCTTCGAAATAAAGACAAGAGTTTCGATTACCACAAGGCATTAGGATTTTTCACTCTTCACTTTTCATTTTTCACTTATTTCAAAGCACATCGAGATATTTCTCCAGAGGTATGCCGCGGTTCTTGTCAGTGTTGTCCTTGTTGAGGTCTATCAGCTTATACACCACGTCCATGGCCTTGCGCGTGCTTGGTTTCAGTTCCTTTCCGCCCAGCAGATAGCCTATGAGCACGGCTGAGAATATGTCGCCTGTGCCGGGGAAATGAACGGGTATCTCGGTGTAGGGCTGTGTGAAATACTCGCCGTTGACGTGGTTGTAGCCAACAACTGACGGTTGGCCGTCTACACGTATGCTCGTTATCAGGGCCGACTTTGTGCCTAACTTCAGAAGTGAGTCGAGCAGTCGACGGGCACCTTCGGCTGTTACTCCGGCAGCGTCATATTGGCTGTCGGTGAGATAGCAGGCCTCAGTATAGTTTGGAAACACAAGATGTGCCACGCTGACCATCTCGCGCATGCTCTTTATGGCCTCGTCGGTAACGCCGTTATACAGCTTGCCCTCGTCGCCCATTATCGGGTCGACATACACCACCGTGCCGTTCTCTGCCTGTTCGCGACAGTAGGCTGCTATGATGCGCGCCTGAGTCTCCGACGCCATGAAGCCTGTGGCTATGGCGTCGAACGAGAAGCCGAGCTCGCGCCATACGGGGAACACGCCCTTGATATACTCTGTTGTCTCGAGTATGTTAAACTTTCCGTAGTCGAGCGTGTTAGACACAAGTGCCGTGGGCAAATTATATGTGGGATGTCCCATATACGACAGTATAGGGAGCATGGCTGCCGTGGCCACCTTTCCGTAGCCTGCCATATCGTTTATGAGCAATATCTGTTTCTTTTTCATAACATTCTAAGTTTCGGCTGCAAACTTACATAAAACTGACGAATTAACGCAAACAAAATTGAAAATATGGTCTGGCACAAAGCATATTTATATGACAAGCACAAAATGAAAACCGCTAAGCCCCAGCCGGCCATTATACCGCATGCTATGTTATACACAACATAAGGCAAAGACACAGGCTGAATCATAACGCCATATTTCAGTTAAAGCCCTGCCGGATATCAGTCGTTCAATGCGAAACCATCTTCAGTCCGATTATTGAGGCTATCAGCGTGGTGATAAAGAACAGGCGCAGGAATGATGCCGGCTCATGAAAGAAAATGATGCCCAGCAGCACCGTGCCAACGGCCCCGATGCCTGTCCACACGGGATAAGCCGTGCCTATGGGCAAAGTCTGCACCGCCTTGGCCAGCAACACCATGCTCAGGACAAGACATACAAGAAAACCGACGCACCACAGATACCACTCCGTGCCGGAGGCTTCCTTCATCTTGCCAAGGCAGAAGGCAAAGCCCGACTCAAAAAATCCGGCAATAACAAGAATAATCCAATTCATCTGCTTTTATTTTTTCTGCATATACAAAATCGCAAACAAAGATACGAATTTTAATCTAAAACAGAATGACATAAAAACCTAATCAGTCGACATACTGCAAATTACGCTGTCACAGGCAACAGTTTTTATTCGCATGCGCAGCTTTATGACGCAAAAAATTAACTAAGATTATCGTCATAAGGCTTAATATTTTCGCATAAATTAATTACTTTTGTAAACGGATTGAGAATACTTTGTCCAAAATATATTTTAAGGATTTAAAGAAGCGTTATGCTTTTCTTGTAAGTTGGAAACGTAGGAAATTTCATAACTTGGCACAAGAGAGGGCATAGTGGTTCTCACGCTATAGCGTGGGCTGTTATTATCATATCTGTGCCAAAGGTTTCCTACGACCTCCAACTTAGACATGATGGCATTGCAGTTCCACGCTTTCATATTGTATAACCGCCCGCAGAGGAGCTTATGGGCACAAAACAGACTGATATATGGAACAACACTTCTGCCAAAGTTGCGGAATGCCGATGACGGCTGAAAACAGAGGCACTAACGCCGACGGAAGCTGCAACGAGGACTATTGCGCTTACTGCTACAAGGACGGCAAGTTTACGCAAGACTTCACAATGAGCCAGATGATTGAATTCTGTCTGCAGTTTCTTGACCAGATTAACCGGCAGGCCGGATGGAATCTGACACCGGCCCAGGCCAGAGAACAGATGCAGAAATATTTTCCGCAACTGAAACGATGGAAAGAGAACGACGGACGGACACTCGCGGAGAAAGCCACCGCCCTACTAAAAAAGTGCGAAAGCGTCACCATTGCTTCTGTAGACGCCAACGGCTATCCACGGCCCGTACAGATGTCTAAAATCAAGGCAAATGGCTTTAATGAGGTATGGACGGCAACTGGTGCCGACTCTGTTAAGGTGTCTGACTTTAAGCACAACGGCAAGGCCGGACTATGCTATGACTGCTACGGCGACAGCGTGGCGCTGCGCGGAACGGTAGAAATAATAACCGACGATGCCATACGGAAGGAAATGTGGCAAGACTGGTTTATACATCATTTTCCCGGAGGACCAAGCGACCCTAACTATGTCATTCTGCATTTTAAAGGTACAGAGGCTACATTCTGGATTAACGGAGAATTTAATCACTCTACAATTTGATTTACATGAAAACAATAATTTCTGATACACAAAACATTGCGGCCTGCGGCCTTTACTGCGGAGCATGCCGCAAATACCTTGCCGGGAAATGTCCCGGATGCAGGCTGAACGAGAAAGCATCATGGTGCAAGACACGCTCATGCTGCATGGCAAACAAATTCAACACATGCGCCGAGTGCCCGCGCGACGTGAACGACTGCAAACTGTATTCAAACTGGATAGCAAAAGTGTTTGCCTTTCTGTTCAACTCTGACAGGGCGGCATGCATACGCTATATCAAAGAGAAAGGCGAAAAGGCTTTTGCCGAAGAAATGAGCAAACGTAAATGTCAGACAATAAAAAGAAGATAAAGATATGAAGAACGAAATATTATATGTCCTGCTGGACAACTATGCCGACCACGAACCTGCGTTCCTTGCCTCGGCCATAACATGCGATGAGCGCGGCATGAAAGAGACACCTAAGTTTGTAAACAAGACCGTTGCCCCCACACTTGACGCGGTATGCTCCTGTGGAGGCTTCCGCACTCTGCCCGACTACTCGTTAGACACCATGCCCGAGGATTACGCAGCACTGATACTTATAGGCGGATTCGGCTGGCTTAACGGGCAGGAAGCCGAGAGAGTGGTGCCAATAGTAAGAAACGCCATCAGTCGGGGCATCATTGTTGGAGCAATATGCAACGCGGCATCATTCCTCGCCAGACACGGATTTCTGAATAACATCAGGCATACCGGAAACGGGCTGGAACAACTGAAATTTTGGGGCGGAAACAGCTATACGAACGAGGCCAACTATGTAAACGAACAGGCTGTGTCAGACAAGCGTATAGTTACAGCCAACGGCACCGGCTATCTGGAATTTGCCAAAGAACTTCTTCTACTGCTTGAGAACGACACTCCAGAACGCACGGAAATGTTTTATCGCTTTAATAAAGAAGGACTTGTAAAGATTACTTCAAGTTCAAGCAAATAAGTCATTATGCAAACGGTCGGCAGCAACAAAAGTGACGTCACGCCGGAATTATTAAATAAAAAAATAATTTAGATGCATACCATTTCGTCACTTTTGTTGCTGCCACATTTTAACCTAAATCGCATTAGGATTCAGCCTTTCGCTTTACCTCATAACAAGATTCCATAAACAAGACATTCTGTTTATTTTAATATACTCAAACCCCACAAAACTCACCTCGTCTCCCTCCTAACCCACTCGCCTACCAAGTATTTTTCATGCCGCGCTATTTTATTTTTGCAACATAAAACAAATTCCGGGTATCTTATACATAAAAACATAAAGGCGCTAAACCGTGGTCAGGATGTTAGCATGAAAAAGTAAAAAGTCAGGACAAAATATTTTTTCAATCTAGGAAATCAACGTATAACGGATGTTAAAGAGTATGCATTGTAGCAGCAAAATATTTAACATCTGTTTGCTTTCCTTATGCAAAAATGACGCAAAAACATGGATTTTCAGAGCTAAAACGGCTGTTTTTGTGATGCAAAAGGGCAACATCCGAACGGTAAACCTATCGGTTTTGAGCGAAAAGTGGCCGAGTAATATTTTTTAACCATTGCGTTTTAGTTCTGCGAAATGTATAAAACATTATAAATCAACGTCTTAACAAAAATGTGCAAAATCAGCCATTTTCACGCCAAACCACGAAACCGTGACGAGCATGGCGATTCTGGAGGCGTTAAACGTTCAATTTAGGAGATATTTTTTTAGGAGTTAAAGTCAAATGCCTTGTAACTTAAAAACAAACGACATATACCAACAAAGCTAATTTTTAGTAGCTAAAGTAGTTATAGAACTTAAAGTCGAATGCATTGTAGCTTAAAAAAACGTGCCGCCGGATATGTAGCAACAACGCTAATGTGCCGGCTGATTTGCAATTGTCGTGCAAGCGAGAGCAGAAGCAAATTATATTAATGTGCCGGCTGATTTGTAATCTGCCGGAATATAATATAAGGATTTTTTTAATCCGATTACTTCCTATTGCTGATTTATAGGTATGTTTTTCGGATCGCAGATCCTTATATTTGATGCTGTCGGATAGCATATCCGACAGAACATTACTCTTGCTGTTTCTCCATAATTCCCTACAAACGGCATAATACAAACAAGACTAATGTGCCGGCTGATTTGCAATCTGCCGGAATTAAGTATAAGGATTTTCAATCCGCTTGCTTCCTATTGCTAATTTATAGGTATGTTTTTCGGATCGCAGATCCTGATACTTTATGCTGTCGGATAGCATATCCGCCAGAACATTAGCTTTGCTGTTTCTCTACGACAATTCCCTACAAAATTTTGTATCACCACAATGCATATGAATTATTCACTCTTCGTTCTTCACATAATTTGTCATATCCGACAGAACAATAGCCTTGCTGATTCTCTACGACAATTCCCTACAAAATTTTGCATCACCATAAAGCATCTGGATTTTTCACTCTTCACTTTTCGTTTTTCACTTACACATGTATAGCATATACAACAAAAAATATCTTGTGGATTCATAACAATGACAGAATCCACAAGATATTTGTTTTAAATCTTTAAATAAGAATATTCTAAAGCTCAACCCTGCCGTCTGACGGATACGTGAAGTTGATTTCGTGGAGCGTGTTGTGGCTGTTTATCACGAGAATATACTTGCCGGCCTTCAACGGCCCAACCTCATAAGAGACGTCGAAGGGACAGATGCAGTTGCAGCTTGTGTCGGTCTCCTTTTCAACAACGCTTATGCGGTTGCCTGTAACGGTCAGTGTAACGTCTATTTTCTCCGAACAGCAGTTGTAAGACACGTTAGCATGGTTGATGTAGACATAACCGTCGCTCTTGCTCTTATACTCTACATACTCTGCGCCAAACGGACTACGTGTTGTTGCGGAGCCGACCTGTGAGGGCTGTCCTTCGGTCTTACATCCCGTAGTGTAGACATTACGGACGTTTACCGTTGTCGTTCCTTCGTCGTCGCTGCTGCATGACGAAACAACGAACGCCGCACACATAGCGGCAAAACATGAACAAATTAGATTTAGCTTCATAGATTAAGGCTTTTTAGTTGAAAAACTCCGATTACTTCCTAATTTTTATTAATAGGTATGAGTCTCGGATCAAAGATCCTGATACGTGATGCTGTCGGATAACATATCCGACAGAACAATAGCCTTGTTGCTTCAAAACAACGCTAAGAACAACGTCGAACTCACATTAATTTAGAACACTCCTTGAATATAAGAAAGAAGTGGCTCTTTGATAATCAATGAACCTTGTGGAGCGGCTTTAAGCCCATTTTCGCACAAATCATTCAATTTAAGAAGTTCTGTAGTGTTCTTTGCGAGCAATTTCATTCTATAAAAGCGATTCAGATTAATACTTGTATCAAAATCTTTAGGATTTACCCAAAATTCTTTATCAGCAATAGTATTCTCTGCTTTAACATTTATATCTATTACTTCTGCTTTAAATACTACTTGCGAAATAGGTCTAGCAATATATAAATATACAATGTCTCCAATTTCATAATTTCTAAATTGACGCCAATCAACCACGTCTCTCTTTTGAAATAGTTCTGTAATCTTAAATATTTTAGGATTAGCAGGTTGCATCCAATACTTCATATCCTATAATTTTTTAAAAGCGAGTTAGATGAATTGTAAATGCTTGTAAAATTGGTGATTAACGAAATTGCCGTATCTTTTGCGGAAAAAGAATAATGAACAATAATCGCTATGATAACCAAAAGCAAAGTTATAGAATTATTTTGTATGACGTATGATTTCTGTAAGTTTTTTATCCTGGGCCAGAGGCGCCGCAAAAAATCAAATGCGCCACGCACTTTGTATTTAAACAATGGTGCATGGCGCATAACACAAAATCTGATATTATTCTGCTAAGAATACAAATTCAGTGGTAATGTCGTTGAAGTAGACGCTGTAGGTACCAGCCGGAACTGTCATGTTGCCGCCGTTATAGTCGGCTTTGCCATAATAGTTGTCGGCAATGTTGGCACCGTTGCCCCAGCTGTCAGCCCAGTCGTGTCCTGCACGGAACTTGAGTCCGCCGTCAGACGGGATGCTGACCTTGGCATACCAGTTGTGAGGAGTAACCTGAGTGAGGTCTACGTCGCCGTTCCAGCTGTTGAAGTCGCCGATGAGCGAGATTGAGGTGTACTCCTTCGGAGCCTGGTCGCTGAGCTTAGTCCATGTATACTTCATGGTTGTCATGTCGATGGTGAAGGTGTAATACTCGGCTGAAGGAGCAGAGATAGACTGTGCGCCGGAGTTTACGATGTTGCCGGCAGGAGAGTTGTCTCCGTCAACTGCACATCCGTAAGCCTTGTCCCAGTTGCCGAAGTCGGCACCTGCCCAGAACTTCAGGTCGTAAGCACCCTTCCATTTTGTAGTGTAGCTCATCACGGTGCTTGTCTGCGGATAGAACAGACATGTCATGCCTGTAGCCGGGTCGTTATTCCATCCCTGCAGGTCGCCCACCATGTAATACTCGCCGGCCATCTCTTCGATGGTGTAAGTATAGTCCATCATGTTGACGGTGAGCTTATAGAAGCCCTGCTTCTCTATCTTGCCGGCCTTAGGAGCTGTGGTTACGAGTGAGCCTGTGAGACTCGGGTCGCCGTCAATGGCAACACCCACAACACCGTCTGTTCCCTCATGCCACAAGTCGCCAGAGTCGATGTTGCCCTGCGGAACTATCTTCCAGTAGCAGTCGGCCTTAGGTGTTGTAAACACTACAGAGAACACAGGATCCTCATATACATCGGCACCTGAATGTGAGAACTTGATAGCTGCATCGGCAGCCCATCCGCACATGTCACCAACAAGATAATAAGCGTCGGCAATGTAAGGAGCCTTAGGCGTAACTGAAATCTGAATCTTGCCGGCATCAACCAGGAACGACTGGCCGCCGATGACGATATCAGAATAAACCTGAGCGTCGAACACGCGGGCTGCCGGACGACGTCCGTAGAACTCAACCACAGCGTCCTGAAGCGCAGTGCTGTCGAGCATGCCGTCGGCGGTTGCCTCGAGCGTTTTCTTTGTTGCAGAAGAGCCGTCAGCCGGCAACAGTTCTACACGTGTATGCTCTATCGTGGCACCCTCTGGCAGGGTTGCAGCCGAAAGCGTGAACGCCTTGACGCTTGTGCCGGGGTTGGCCAGGTCGATAGGGTCGGCAGCCGTTGCCGTATAGCCCGGCAACGTAACTGCTTCTTCCTGCGGATTGCTCTGCGGGTCGGCCCAGTCGTCATAATCGCCGTTACATGAAACGAACGTCATGGCTGAAAGCAACAGACCGCCCAAAAATAATATCTTTTTCATAATGATATTTCTGTTAAATGGTTTAGATTATTGGTTATTTTACTTCTCCTCTGTCGTAGTCGAAGTCTACATAGAGTTTCTGACCCTTCTCGCAGGTAACAGAATAGTCGCTGCCCACGTTCTGAGCCCAGTTGTCAGGGATGTCGCAGTCGCGCCAGTAGAGGTCGCCCTTATAGAGAGTGAACTCTGTGCGCCACCAGTCGAGACCCGGCACCTTGATGCTTGCGCGGAGCTCGCCGCCGGCAAGGAAGGCAGGAGATACCCACTGAGCAGAAGCATCGGCAGGAGCTGTAAGCTGAGTTGCAGCGTCATGTCCCCATGTAACCTGAGACATAACAGTACCGATGACATAAGCCTCGCCCGGATAAACAGTGAGGGCAGACTTAATCTGGTTGTTCTCAACCGAAACGTTCATAAACAGAACATACCATCCGCCGTTGGCCACCTGTATGCCGCCGTCAGCACCCTGAGACAAGCCTGCGCCGGCCTGGTCGTCAAACGAGTTGGTCAGTGCATAGCCCTTGTCCGGTGTGTCTGTGTCGCCCCACATGAATGTTGAGCCTGCAGCAAGATAAGCCATGCCGTAGAACTGGCCCTCGAATCCGTAGACAGCAGCAAGCGGCTTAGCCTCAGAACCGTTGCGGATAGAAGAACCTGCGATATATACAGTCTTAGGCATTGTTGCAACATAAGATACAACAACCTTTGGCAGAGTGATTACGTTAGAGTTGCACCAGCCCTTGTCGCTGTTGGCGATGTGGGCACGCAGACGCACGTAAACAGGCATAACTATGCCGGATGGGTCGGCACCGTTGTTCTTCTCCTGATACATTCTTACAATGGCATTGTTCATTTCGGTAGCATTTACGTTCATGTTGGCCTGATTGTATGTGGTCTCAAGAGTTGTGTAAGTGGCAGCCTCCACTTTGGCAGCATCGCCAGAAGCGAAGTCTGGGTCGATAGAAACCTGCACCTGATAGGTGGTTACAACAGGGAAGCCATAGTCGGGCTGCGATGTCGTAAGGTTGACATATGTAGAGTTAGCCAAGTCGTATACATTGTCGTTGGCATGAGCCGGCACGTTAAGCACAAACGATTCGGGCTGATTTAATATAGGGTTGCTCTCGTCGTCGGTCTCACATGAAGCCATGAAAGGCAGCACGCCCAACACCAGTGCCGGAACGAACAGTTTCTTTATTATATTTTTCATAATCATTTTCATTTTAAAACTTTATTGCAAACTGATTGCCATGTTATCAATAACCGGGGTTTTGTGTAAGGTTGCTGTTGTTGAGCACGTCGGTTGCCGGTATAGGATAAACATTATAGTGAGAGTCAACGGTTGTTCCGTTAGCGGCTCCGCCCTTCCAGTCCCATAGATATTTGCCTGTCGTGAAGCAGCCAAAGCGTACGAGGTCGCTGCGGCGACGGCCTTCGAGATAGAACTCGCGGCACCACTCGTCGAGTATGTCCATGTCAGATGTGATAGAGCTTATCTGCTTTGCGTTGGCACGCTTGCGCAGCTCGTTGATGTCAGAAACAGCCTTTTCGGGCTGGCCTTTGCGATAATAAGCCTCTGCACGTGTAAGATAAACCTCTGCATAACGGAACAGCGGAATGTCTATGTCGGGATATTCGGTGTCGTGTGTGGGCTGACCGTCTGTACGGAAGTTGTTCCACTTAACGATAGAAAGTCCGTCGTTGAAGCTTGATATAGCATCTGTCTGCAGCTTGCGTACACCACCGCCACGGCCGCCGTAGAACAAAGCGCGGTCGTCGCCGGCCTTAGCCACAATCTGAGCTGTTGACGAACCGTCCTGCTGGTCGAGAGCCTTGATTTCGGCCTCTGTAGCTCCGGCAGGAGCCGGCTCTGTGGAAATCGGACAGTCAGACAGTGTGGGGAAGAACTTCTTTACCATTGCTGCACGTGCGAAGATACAGCTCCAGCCGTTAGTTGTTCCCATGTCGGGCATTCCGGCAATACGTGTCGCGCTGACGAGCATGAATGAGCCGCTGTAGCTACGTGTCTTCTGTCCGTCCTGACGGATAGGCAGGATAATCTCCTTCATAGCCTGCGGGTTCTCGTCGTTGTCGGCCATGAACAGCTGTGCATATCCAGAATAGCCGTTCTTGGCTGTCTTTGAAAGTTCGTAGGCTCCGCTGCCAATAAGCAGGTCGCAATAGCTGATAGCCTTGTCATAATCCTTAATCTCGCCCTTGGTGTAGATCTCAGAGTTGAGGGCCAGACGTGCATGCAGCATATAGGCAGCACCGCGGTCGGCACGGCCAAAGTTCTCAGAGTTGCAGTAAGCACCAACCTCGGCCATCTGCGGCTCAATCTCTGTCAGCTCCTGGTCGATCCATGTGTAAAGGTCCTTGCCGCTCTTCTCAACAGGAAGGTCGCTGATGTTGAAGTCGAGCTTGAAAGGTGACTTGCCGAACAGGTCGAGCATGTACCAATAATGGAGAGCGCGCAGGAAACGCACCTCGGCACGGTTGAGCTTGTTGGCCTCGTCGTCGGGCACCTGGCTCAGGTAGCTGTTGAACAGAGTGATGTCGTAAGTAAGGCGTGCGTAAACCCACTGAGTACGGATACTGCTTGAGTTCCATGCAATATTGGTAAGCTGCGGAATGTCAGTATCTGTCTGCCAAGCCCATACACATTCGTCAGAAGGAAGCTCCATGCAGTTGAACGTTGTACGGTAGAAACCCGACTCACCCTCGTCGTCGCTCAAGTCGCCATTGCCGGCTACACCTTTCTGACCGGTAAGTCCGAGAGTGGCATAGCATTTAGCCAGCAAAGCCGTAGGATCAGCAGACGGCTTGGTCTGCGGGTCGATTGAGCTTATGTTAAGGTCGTTGGCACAACCGGTCAATCCGGCTGCAAGCACAGCGACTGCCAATGTTCTAAAAAATATCTTTTTCATTGTTATGTCCTTTATTTATTACTTTTATATAAATGCACAACCATTAGAAATTAAGGTTAAGACCGATCTGAACGCTGAATGGACGTGGGTAAGGATTTCTGTCGATACCGCCTGCAACTTCAGGGTCGAGTCCCTTATATTTTGTAATGATGAACGGATTCTGCACAGTTGCGAAAATACGTCCTGAGAAGTAATCCTGTCCTGCATACTTGAGCAGAGCCGGGAACGAATAGCCAAGCGTGATGTTGGTACACTTCAGGTATGATGCATTGCGTACGAAATAGTCGCTGAGATAATACTCAGTACCGTTTGTTCCGCTGAAGCCGAGGTCAACGGCTGCCTGTGTAGTGTTTGTGAATGCGCTGTTAGAGTAGAGTCCTGATGCGCTTACGGCTGCCCTGTTAGACAGGAAGTCATAGTAAACATAGTTGCCGAGAGATGCGCGGAATGCTGTGCTCAGATCCCAGTTCTTGTATGTGAACTTCATTGTAAGACCCATGAATACGTCAGCTGCCGGGCTCTTGTAGAAGTAACGGTCGTCGTTGTTGATGATGCCGTTGCCGTCGCGGTCAACATATACGCCTTCGAGCGGTTTGCCGTTCTCGTCGTAAACCTGCTGGTAAACCCAGAATGAGTTGGCCGGCTGACCTACTGTGTGTGCCTGAACGTGAGTGCTGTTACCGCGTGAGATGGTTGAACCAGACTCAACATAATAGTCTTCGTCACCGCCGATAAGCTCTGTAATCTCGTTGTGGTTCCATGCAACGTTGTACTGAACGTCCCATACAAAGTCCTTAGTAACGATAGGCTTGGCTCCTACTGTGAATTCAACACCGTAGTTCTCAAGTGAACCGATGTTCTGTGCCATACGCTGACCGAAGTTCATAAGTGTAGGAAGAGTAACCTCCTGGATAAGGTCTGTTGTCTCACGATAGTAAGCATCGATGTTTGCAGTGATGCGGTTGTTCAGGAATGCAAAGTCAAGACCTGCGTTCCATGTTGTTGTTGTCTCCCATGTCAGGTCGGGGTTGTATTTGTTCGGACGCATTGTGTAATAGTATGTGTCGCCGAAAGGATACTGAGCATAAGAGTTGCTGTTTACGTAGAGCGGAGTGTAGAGGAAGTCGTAACCGATATCCTGCTGACCTGTCTGACCCCATCCGAGACGGAGCTTGAACTCGTTCCACCACTTGATGTTCTTCATGAACTTCTCGTCATTGATCTTCCATGCAAGAGCTACAGAGGGGAAGTAGCCCCACTTGTGTCCGTCGGCAAAACGTGAAGAACCGTCGGCACGGATTGTGGCTGTAAGCATATAGCGGTCGAGCAATGTATAGTTGAGACGTCCGAAGTAAGACACAAGAGAGTTGTGTGTGGCCCACTCTGTCTCATTTCTCAGAGCCGGGTTGTTGGCCTCGCCTGTATACGGGTCTGTACCCTGTCCGATGTTGTATCCGCTGCGGTGATAGTGTGACTCCTCGGCACCGGCCATCACGTCGATGTAGTGAGCGCCGAAGGTGTGTGTATACTGTGCATAGGCATTAGCCGTGATGCTGTATTTCCAATAGTAAGTACGGCCGTCCCAGCCATAATAGTTGTTGCTGTAACCGTAAGGAGAGTTTATGTCGCTCTGACGGCTTGCAGTATATTGTCCACCATAGCTTGCATGCAGGCGCAGGTCCTCAAATCCGTGAATTTTGTAGTCAACCTCAACGTTTGCCGTGAAGTCGTTAGAGTGAGCATAGCACTCGTTCTGCTCAAGATATGCAACAGGGTTCTGAGGAGCGTTAGGATTCTTGGTGTAAGCCCAAGAAGGATCGCTGAAGTTTGCCGAAACGATGTTCTGCCAGTAGCCGCCCAGCCACTTGTAAGGCTCGCTGTCGTCCATTACAGGGCGTGTCGGGTCCATTGAAAGCGCACCGCCGATGGCTGCGCCGCTGTCAACATAGCGGTCTTTCTCGGCCATGTACTTGGCAGTGATGTTGAAGTTAAGGTGATCGTCAAGGAATGACGGCGCAAGGTTAACAGAAGCGTTGAAACGGTTCATGAAAGAGTTCTTGATGATACCCTGGTCGCTCTGATAGCCGATAGACACGCGGTAAGGCATGTTCTTGAGTCCGCCGGTCATTGACAAGTTGTGAGATGTGCTGACTGCAGTACGGAAAATCTCGTCCTGCCAGTCGGTGTTTGCATTGCCGAGCATGGCAACGCCGCTCTCGCCGATAACCTTGCCTACGAGTGCGCGGTATTCGTCGCCGTTGAGCACTTCATAGCGTTTCTGAGTTGTTGAAACGGTTACGTCGCCGTTATAAGAGAATTTAGGACCAGAGCCCTTCTTTCCTTTCTTTGTGGTGATGATGATGACACCATTAGACGCGCGCGAACCGTAGATGGCTGTAGCTGAAGCATCCTTAAGGATGTTGAAAGTCTCGATATCGTTAGGGTTGATCATAGCCAGCACGTTGCTCATACCTGTAGCGGTGTTGTTGTCGATGGTAAGACCGTCGATAACGAGCAGCGGGTCGTTGCTTGCATTAAGAGACGAACCTCCGCGGATGCGGATCTGAGATCCTGAACCCGGGGCACCGCCGCTGGTGATAACATCCACACCGGCAACTTTACCGACAAGCATGTCGGCAGCGTTGTTGGTGATACCTTTACTCATATCATCAGGCTTCATAGCAGAAACAGAACCGGTGAGGTCGCCCTTCTTGACAGTTCCGTAACCGATAACGACAACGTCCTCAAGCAACTGTGAGTCGTCCTGAAGGGCTATCTTCATATTCTGCGATGCTGCCGTCTCCACCGTCTTGTATCCGATGTATGAAACCGACAGCATGCTGCCCGGCTCAGCCTTGATACTGAAGTTTCCGTCAATATCAGTTATCACACCGCCGCCCTGACCTGCAACACGGACAGTAGCTCCGATGATCGGCTCTCCGGAAGCATCTGTAACTTGCCCGGTAATAGTACTTTGGGCAAATGCTCCCACTGATAGGAACAGACCAAACAAGATGGCCAGAATCCTAATAGAGGTTTTCATTTTTACCTGCTTCATCTTCTTGTGGTTTTAAAGTTAACATTAATGATTTATTAATTAAATTGTTTATATTTGCAGTAGTTCAAAAAATAGAGCTTTAAGGTCATTTTTTCTAGCTGCAAAAATACGTTTAGATATGATAAAATTATCTTTTTTTTAGCTAAAAAATACGTTTTGCTCTGTGCAAACGTTTACACAAATAAAACGATATAATAATAATAATGTGAAAGACAAGATAATTGTGTTTTGACTACTTTTGCTTTGTAAAATAAAATCCGATGCCAGAAAAGAACACACCCATAACGATGAAAGACATTGCCAGAGAACTTAAGGTTTCTGTGGCAACGGTTTCGAGGGCACTGAAAGACAGCCCGAGAATCAGCGCAAAAAGGCGCGACGAGATAAGACGATATGCCGAGGAACACAACTTCAGCCCCAACATAATCGCCGAGTCGCTGCGCAACAGACGGGTAATAAAAGTCATTGGAGTGATTGTACCGCAGTTCACCCACTTCTATTTCTCGTCAGTTTTGAGCGGTATCGAAGAGGAGGCCGACAAATACGGCTACCGCATACTTGTGGCGCAGAGCCTTGAACAGTATGACAGAGAGGTGGAAGTGTGCCGCTCGTTCTATGAAAACAAGGTGTGCGGCATACTTGTGTCGCAGGCTATCAACACATCAAAGTACGACCACTTTACCGACCTGATAAACAAGAACGTGCCGCTGGTGTTCTTCGACCGCATCTGCACGGGCATGAACACGTGCCGCGTGGTGGTGGACGACTACATGGGAGCATTCTCGGCCGTGGAATATCTCATCAAGACCGGATGCAGGCATATAGCCTACTACGGCTCGAGCATGAACCTCGAGATATCGAAGAACAGATACAACGGATGGCACGACGCGCTGCGCAAGCACGGCATAGACCCCGACAGCTGCGTGAAAAGATTCTGCGACAACCGAGAACATGCCGAAAGGATTACGCCCGAGGTGCTCAACATGGAGAATAGGCCCGACGCCTTCTTCGCCGTCAACGACGACACGGCCATCGGCATAATGTACACGGCAAAGCACATGGGACTGCGCATCCCTGAGGACATCTCGGTGTGCGGATTCACCAACGGACAGCGTGCCATTGCCTGCGACCCTATGCTCACCACGGTCGAACAGAACGGAAAAGAGGTGGGCAGACAGGCTGCATCTATTCTGATAGGCAAGGCCGAGGGCAGAATACCGCTCGACAAGATTGAGAAAAGAGTGGTAAGAACAAGACTCGTGGTGCGCGGGTCGACAAAATAACAGCTGAATGCACTGACAACTGCGGCACATTAGCCGCGACAACAGCAAGCATATAATAACATAAATAAAAATAAACGCCTTAAACTATGAGTTCTAACTTGAAGAAGAAACCCGACCTGAGTTTCGCAACGCTCTGGAATCTGAGCTTCGGCTTCTTCGGCGTGCAGATTGCCTACGCACTGCAGAGCGCCAACATCAGCCGAATTTTCGCAACGCTGGGGGCCGACCCTCACAATCTTAGCTACTTTTGGATATTGCCTCCGCTTATGGGCATCATCGTGCAGCCTATAGTGGGCACGCTGAGCGACAAGACGTGGTGCCGCTTCGGACGGCGCATACCTTATCTGTTTGTCGGCGCACTGGTGGCCGTACTCGTCATGTGCCTGCTGCCCAACGCCGGCTCTCTCGGCATGGCTGTCAGCACGGCCATGGTGTTCGGTCTTATATCGCTGATGTTTCTCGACACGAGCATCAACATGGCCATGCAGCCGTTCAAGATGCTCGTGGGCGACATGGTGAACGAGAAGCAGAAAGCCCTGGCCTACTCTATACAGAGCTTTCTGTGCAACGCCGGCTCGCTGGTGGGCTATGTGTTCCCATTCCTGTTCACGTTCCTCGGCATAAGCAACGTGGCTGCAAAGGGCGTAGTGCCCGACTCGGTGATCTATTCGTTCTACATCGGAGCCGCCATCCTCATCCTGTGCGTCATCTACACATCGGCAAAGGTGAAGGAGATGCCGCCGAAGGAGTATGCTGAATATCACGGACTCGACAAGCCGCTTAACGAAGAGAAGGTGAACGTCGTGAAACTGCTGCGTAACGCGCCGAAGGCTTTCTGGACCGTAGGTCTGGTGCAGTTTTTCAGCTGGGCTGCGTTCCTGTATATGTGGAACTACACCAACGGTGCCATAGCCGAAACATGCTGGCAGACCACCGACCCTACGTCGGCAGGATTCCAGGAGGCCGGCAACTGGGTCGGCATTCTGTTTGCGGTGCAGGCAATAGGCAGCGTGGTGTGGGCTATGGCTCTGCCGCGCTTCTCTAACCGCAAGATGGCCTACGCCCTCAGCCTCGTGCTAGGCGGCATAGGCTTCCTGATGATTCCTTACATCAGCGACCAGTATGTTCTCTTTATTCCTTATCTTCTGATAGGATGTGCCTGGGCTGCAATGCTGGCCATGCCGTTCACCATTGTCACCAACGCCCTCAACGGCAGCCACATGGGTGCCTACCTCGGTCTGTTCAACGGCACGATATGCATCCCGCAGATCATAGCGGCAGCACTTGGCGGCGTGGTCCTCACGCTTGTAGGCAGCGCACAGAGCCACATGATGATTGTGGCCGGTGTGTTCCTCATCATCGGTGCGGCATGTGTCGGAATAATTAAGGAGACTATAGGCGAAAGTGAATAACAAGGACATGCTGCGCCACAGCACCGGCATGAGCCAAATAATCAGCCTGCGAATAATACACATAGGGTATACATAAATCGTAAACAGCATTATTCGCAGGCATAAATAAAGCATTTCGCGATTTTACACTAATCGCAGACAAAATCACTTTTTAGGAGTGATTATTCAAGATTTTGCCGGAGCCGGCCTGCTGTTACACTGCATAAAAAGCATGTAGCAAGCAGACCTGCTCCGGCAAATTTTATATAATATCCCGAGGTTAAACTAAAGTCTGTCATCAGTATCCGGCAGGAATGCTCTCACGGCAATGCCGAACGCAGACACAACAGCCTGCATGCTGCCATGCCGACAAAGCCGGCGCGGCAGGGCTGTAACAGATAAAAGAATAAAGATGTTGCAGGGCTACGGCACATCAAAGGGCATCATCGTGCATCTGCCTGCCCTCGCTGTAACCCTCGTCGTAACCTTCCTCATAGCCATCTTCATAACATTCCTGAAGCTTGCCTGGGTAGTCTGAAGCGTTTTCGCTGTAGTGAGTTTCGTATTTCTCGCCCACTTCGCCGTCTTCCATGCCGTCGTTATATCCGGCCTCAATTCCCTCGCGACGTGCCGTTTCCTGCGGCGTCTCCTCTGTACGGGGCAATTGTCTTGTACTTACGGCAGGCTTGTCTGCTGCTGCATTATGGCGCAGCTGCCCGGTGTCGCGCATGATTATCGACGACGGCTGCTGCTGATGCACACTGTCGCCACATCGGTCGAGCGCAAAGACAGACACCAAGACCACAACAACGGCTATAATCGCAATGGTTTCGCCAGTTTCTCCATACCACGGCTTGCGGCGTTTACCATTGCGCCCACGCGTTTCTTCGTCGGCATTATTATTTTTCATAGAACTGCATTTTAAGGTTTTGTCGGTGGCAAAAATAGTTATTTTCAGCAATATACGCAACCACTTAATATTAAAACATAGTTAAATGAGAAAACTTAACATATCCCGTATATGCATCATGAGATATAATCGGCAACGATTATCAGCAGCTTTCCAAACGTAAATTTTAGTTAAACCGACATCTTTTATATTAACACTTTTATGCCTACTTTTTCATTCCGGAATCAAAACATCGGTTCAGGATACGAAAAAGCGGGCATAAACGTTATTTACACATAAGAATCTGTATATCAGCGGTTTACAATAACCAAGCCGTAAATAAGAGTCGTCTAGAACCTGAATTTGCGCCTGGAATCATGCAAAAAGCCACGTTTCAGAGCGCAAAAGGGTGCGTTTTACATCACAAATCAATGCCTTTTAGAAGCTAAAATAGTGCTTTTAGCGGTGCGAATAGTATATATAATCACAGCAACTATATATATTCTCACATTTCAACAGGCAAAATTCATAAACAGAAAGCGCATTATTTAATTTATTAGAGGAAAAATACTGCTCATTAAAATGTTAAATACAGAAAGAATAAAATAGCCTATATGCAAACTAACGTTAACAGAATTAGGCATCAACATAATGTTTCTTTGGCAAGAGAAGGCATGACGGCAGCACTAATGCAGACAAATTATGCCACACAACACACCCGTACCTTCAGTACGGACAGAAGACCGGCACGGCACTAAAGGCAAAAAATAACCTTAAAGCATGGGCTTGTCTCAGTTTTTTTTAGTAAGTTTGCACAAAACAAACAGCCTCCGCCAAACCGGACGGCAGATAACATAAAGATAACGTAAAAAGAAAAATCAATATGCAGGAAACAAGACAAAACCGCATTGCAAGACTGTTGCAAAAAGAACTGAGCCTGATATTCCAGTCGCAGACAAGAGGCATGAGGGGCACGATGGTGAGCGTTACGCGCTGCCGCATCAGTCCCGACCTTAGCATCTGCACGGCATATCTGAGCATATTTCCGCCCGAGAAGTCGGAAGAACTGATAAAGAACATCACGGCTAACGAGAAAACCATACGCTACGAACTGGGTACGCGCGTGAGAAACCAGCTGAGAATTATCCCCGAGCTGCGCTTCTTCATCGACGACTCTCTTGATTATATCGAGCACATTGACGAGCTGCTGAAGAAATGAATTTTCCATTCTACATAGCACGCCGCTATCTCTTTTCAAAGAAGAGCACGCACGTCATCAACATCATCAGCGGCATCAGCGTCGTAGGTGTGGCCGTGGCCACAATGGCGCTGGTGGTAACTCTCAGTGTGTTCAACGGCTTTCACGATCTCGTGGCGTCGCTGCTGACATCGTTCGACCCGCAGATTGAGATTGTACCTACTAAAGGAAAGACAGCCCCGGCAGACGACCCTATACTGACAAAGATACGCAACCTGCCGCAGGTCGACGTGGCAACGGAGAGCGTGGAAGACCAGGCGATGGCCATATACAAGGGCAGGCAGGCCATGATTAAGGTGAAGGGCGTTGAGGATAACTTCAGCGAGCTGTCGCACATCAACGACATTCTGTATGGCGACGGCGAGTTTTCGCTGCATGCCGCCAATCTCCAGTTTGGCGTTGTGGGCATCCGCCTTGCCGACAACCTTGGCATGACGGCCGACTGGGACGGACAGCTGAAGATATATGCTCCGAAGCGCGAGGGACAGCTCGACCTGATGAATCCTACCGAAGGATTTGTTGAAGATTCGGTGATTTCGCCCGGTGTGGTGTTTTCCGTTAAACAAGCGCGCTACGACCGCGACTACGTATTGACTTCGATAGCATTCGCACGCAATTTGTTCGGTCAGCAGGGCATGCTCTCGCAACTTGAAATCAGACTCAAGCCGGGCAGCGATCTTGACGCCGTAAAGGCAGAGATGCAGAAAATTGCGGGCAGCAAGTATCGCGTTCTCGACCGTATGGAGCAGCAGGCTGACACGTTCAAGATTATGAAGATAGAGAAGTTTATCGCCTATATCTTCCTTACGTTCATCCTTGCCGTGGCTTGCTTCAACATCATTGGCTCGCTGTCGATGCTGATTATCGACAAGAAGAACGACGTGGTTACGCTGCGCAACATGGGCGCAAGCGACAAGCAGATAGTAAGGATATTCTTGTTTGAAGGCCGCATGATATCGGCAATCGGAGCCATACTCGGCATATTAGTCGGTCTGTTGCTGTGCTGGCTGCAGCAGGTTTACGGACTTGTTTCGCTGGGACGCAGCAGCGGCTCATTCATTGTGGATGCCTATCCGGTGAGCGTTCATCCTGAAGACATCATCATAATATTCATCACAGTGCTTGCCGTTGGCTTTGCCTCGGTGTGGTATCCCGTAAGATATTTCGCCAAAAGACTCATTCAATAAAAGATTCTACACTAAGAAAAAATAAAAAAGGAAAGAGAATGTTCAGGATTTTTATACCTACATTCATGTTTCCTTTTGTTTATTGTCAATTATAAAGGTCTACTGTTATTTTATTTTTCCTGCTGTAAAACCGGCAGCAACATTCCCTATGCGCCTCCGCGCTCGGCCCAGTCGCTTCTGTCGAGGTTACGATAGCTTATGGCTTCAGCCAGATGCTGCGGCAACACACGCTCAGAAGCCTCAAGATCGGCTATGGTGCGCGCCACTTTCAGTATGCGGTTATAGGCACGTGCCGACAGGTTTAGCCTCTCCATGGCCATGCGCAGCATCTCTATGCCGTCTTCGCCGGGCTCGGCATACTGGTGTATCATGCGCTCGCTCATCTGCGCATTGCAGTGAACTCCCTTGCATTCCCTGAATCTTTCCTCCTGTATGTGGCGAGCCTTGATAACCCTTTCGCGTATTACGTCGCTGCTCTCGCCCGGTGCTGCACGAGATATGTCTTTGAAGGGCACGGGCGTTATCTCTATCTGTATGTCGATGCGGTCGAGAAGCGGACCGCTGATTTTGTTCATATAGCGCTGTATCTGTCCCGGCGTGCACACACAATGGTGGGTAGGATCGTTGTAATATCCGCACGGACACGGGTTCATCGAGGCCACAAACATGAACGAACAAGGATATTCTATTGTGTATTTTGCTCTCGAAATGGTTATCTTGCGGTCTTCCAACGGCTGGCGCAGCATCTCAAGAGTTGACTTGTTAAACTCCGGAAGTTCGTCGGCAAAGAGCACGCCGTTGTGTGCAAGCGATATTTCTCCGGGCTGCGGATTCATTCCTCCGCCGACGAGTGCCACCTGAGATATGGTGTGATGCGGCGAACGGAACGGCCGCTGTGATATCAGCGACATGTTTTTACCCAGCTTTCCGGCAACAGAATGCACCTGCGTAGTCTCAAGACTTTCGGCCAGTGAGAGCGGAGGCAATATCGACGGAAGTCGCTTGGCCATCATTGACTTGCCGCTTCCGGGCGGACCTATCATTATCATATTGTGGCCTCCTGCAGCCGCAACTTCCATAGCCCGCTTAACGTTTTCCTGCCCTCTAACGTCGGCAAAGTCAAGTTCGAAATGACTCTGATGCTCGTAAAACTCGCGCCGCGTGTCGACAACGGTAGGCTTATAGTCGCCCTCACCGTTCAGGAAGTTCACAACATCCATTATGCTCTCCATGCCGTAGACGTCAAGGTTGTTCACCACGGCAGCCTCTCTTTCGTTCTGTTTGGGCACAATCAGTCCCTTAAACTTTTCCTTGCGTGCCCTGATAGATATCGGCAAGGCACCTTTCACGGGCTGTATCATGCCGTCGAGCCCAAGCTCACCTACTATCATATACTCCAACAGCATATCAGGCTTCACCTTTCCGATAGCAGCCAAAATGCCTATTGCCAGCGGCAGGTCGTAGCTGCTGCCTTCTTTACGGAGATCGGCGG
>ENA-ORTN01001618-ORTN01001618.1-human-gut-metagenome-genome-assembly--contig:-NODE-1618-length-21665-cov-4.529801_pt1 | contig 21665 bp, 19 predicted proteins | sample MGYA00242070_ERZ509189 | MGnify/ENA primary metagenome ERZ509189 (study PRJEB26280, sample SAMEA2338821) | human gut metagenome | biome: human gut; feature: human-associated habitat; material: faeces...
TCTATATAAAAGCCGCGTAAAATCCAAATAATTGGGCATTTCACCACTTGAATAAACCGCACTGTTACTGTATAATTACTATTGTTTTGCAATTGGAATAATAACAGACGCGACCTCTGAAAGGAGATAAATATATGGCAAAAAGTACAACAAAGGATCTCACCTCCGGCTCACCGATGAAGCTTATTCTCGGCTTCATGCTGCCGCTGTTCCTCGGAATGCTGTTCCAGCAGTTCTACAACATGGTGGACACCGCCATCGTCGGGCAGTACCTCGGAGTAAAGGCGCTCGCCGGAGTCGGCTCCACCGGCTCGATAAACTTCCTGGTGCTGGGATTCGTGCAGGGCGTCTGCACCGGATTCGCTATCCCGGTGGCGCAGATGTTCGGCGCAAAGGACTACAACTCCATGCGCAAGTACGTCGGCAACACCATCTGGATATCCTCCATCTTCGCGGTTGTGCTCACTGCCGCCACCTGCCTGCTCTGCACAAATATCCTCGTCTGGATGGACACCCCTGCCGACTGCTTCCAGCAGGCATACGACTATATATTCGTGATATTCCTCGGTATACCGGTCACATTCCTGTACAATATCCTGTCGGGAATCATTCGCTCTGTCGGGGATTCAAAGACGCCGCTGTACTTCCTGCTCATCTCCAGCGTGCTGAACATCGGTCTTGACCTGTTCATGATAATCGTACTGGATATGGGCGTCATGGGCGCAAGCTGGGCGACTGTGATCTCCCAGCTGGTTTCCGGCGTGCTCTGCCTCATCTACATGATAAAGAAGTTCGACATACTCCATCTCAGCCGGGAGGAAATGCAGTTCAATCCCTTCTACATCAGCCGCCTGTGCGGCGTGGGTATCCCCATGGGACTTCAGTACTCCATAACCGCCATCGGCTCCATTCTTATCCAGACCGCGGTCAACGGACTCGGCTCCACCTACGTTGCGGCGGTGACTGCGGCGACAAAGGTCAGCCAGCTCCTCTGCTGCCCCATCGACGCAATGGGAAGCACCATGGCGACCTACGGCGGTCAGAATGTCGGTGCAGGAAAGATAAAGCGAGTCGGCAGAGGTCTGTTCGACTGCTCCTGCCTGGGCGTGGGTTACTCGATCGTGGCGTTCCTGATAATACTGTTCCTCGGGCGGACCATCTCAATGCTGTTCGTCAACGACGCCAATGCCGGCAGCGTGGAGGAGATTCTCGCACTCTCCCAGCAGTTCCTGGTATACAACGGCGCGTTCTATATCCTGCTGGCGTTCGTGAATATCGTGCGGTTCCTTATCCAGGGCATGGGATTCTCCCAGATCGCGATATTCTCCGGCGTGTTCGAGATGATCGCGCGCGGAGTCGTGGCGCTGGCTATGGTGCCCACCCTGGGATTCAACGCGGTTTGCTTCGCGAACCCTGCCGCATGGCTGTTCGCGGACTGCTTCCTGTTCCCGCTGTTCTTCTGGAGCTACAACAAGCTCAAGAAGAAGTTCGGGCTGAAGGAAGCGGAGAAGGAAGTTGTAAAGGAAGCGTAATCGTAACATAATACAGAAAATGGCGGAGTAAAAACTCCGCCATTTCAGTTTGTAGAAAAAGTATCTTCCCAGACTGCCGAGAAAGGTGCAGATGCTAGGAAACGCCAGTTTGGCTAGGCTTATTGCCTGCCAAACTGGCGTTGACAACGCAGATGTGCCTTTATCGACAGTCTGAAATGGCGGAGTAAAAACTCCGCCATTTATTATTATACCTTGCAGTAAATTACCGCGTAATCGAACGGTGCTACCTGCACCTTTCCGTCCTTTATTCCCCTGCCGTAGCGGTCGAACGCCGGCACGAAATCATAGAACATGTCAGTCTTGTCGTTGACTATCTCAAACGTATGCCCACGGGTGCTCTTGTTCAGGTAGATTATCGCGGCTTCACGGGTTATCTTGTCGTAGCGCGCGAATACGCACACGTTGTCGTCCACCTCAATGAACATCATGTGTCCCTGCTCGAAGGCGTGAGTGCCCTTGCGGATAACTCCCAGCTGGCGCGTGAACTCGATCAGGTCGAGATTCTCGTTCCCCCACGGATAACACCGGCGGTTGAACGGGTCGCGGTAGCCCTCCATGCCTGCCTCGTCGCCGTAATACACCGACGGGATACCCGGCAGGAAGAACTGAAGCACCATCGCGCACTTCATCAGCGAAATCCCGTACATGTACTGCTGCCCGTTGAGGTAGCGCTCCGCCTGCCAGTCCTTGCCGTTCCAGCCGATATCATCTCCGGCAAGCCTCGTCAGAGCACGCTCCGTGTCGTGGGTGGAGAGGAAGTTCATCAGCATGTCTATCGCAGGCTTCGGATAGTGGTCGAGAATTGTCATCACGCTGTCCGTGAACGCCTTTGCGTCCGCGTACTTGACGTAGTTCAGGATAGCCTCCTTGAACGGGTAGTTCATTACGCTGTCCAGCTGTCCGCCGTTGAGGTAGCGGCGGCGCACGCCGTAGCTCTCCTTGTTGGAGGCGTCCTCCCAGACCTCGCCGTAGACTATCTTGTCGCCGCCCATGCCCTTGACCGCCTTGTTGATGTTGTCAAGGAATTCGTCCGGGAGTTCGTCCGCGACGTCCAGTCGCCAGCCCTGCGCGCCTAACGCTATCCACTTCTGGAGTATTCCGCCCTCGCCGCAGATGTACTTCGTGTAGTCCGGGTTGTTCTCGTTTACGTTGGGCAGGGTCGTGATCCCCCACCAGCTCTCGTATCTGTCCGGGTAGCCCGTAAAGCTGTACCATGGGAAGTAGGGGCTGTTGCGGTCGCGGTAGGCTCCGGTGTGGTCGCCGTATCTGCCGAACTTGTTGAAGTAGATGGAATCCGCGCCGGTGTGCGAGAACACTCCGTCCAGGATAACGCTGATTCCCATTTCCTTCGCCTTTTCGCACAGCTCCCTGAAATCCTCCTCGGTGCCGAGCATGGGGTCTATCTTCTCGTAATTCGCGGTGTTGTAGCGGTGGTTCTCGTGCGCCTCGAAAATCGGATTCAGATACAGCACGGTGGTGCCCAGGCTCTTGATGTAGGGCAGCTTCTCGATGATTCCCCGAAGGTCGCCGCCGAAGTAGTCGTTGTTGCGGACAACGCCCTTCTCGTCCGGCTTGTAGTAGGGTGTTGCATTCCAGTCGTCGCGGATAATGCGGTCGGTGGGAACTCCCTCGTGCTCCACTCCGCTCCTGCAGAATCTGTCCGGGAATATCTGGTACATGATTCCGCCGCGTATGAACAGCGGAGTATACAAATTATCATCAAATACCGTCAGCTGGAAAAGATCCTCGCCCTCGAACACGCCCTCGGAAGCGCCGCGGCGCTTGATGTAGCGCCGTCTGCCGTCAAGAACGCAGGTGAAGTAGTAGTGGTGCAGTCCCACGTTGTTCGGGGTGAAGCAGCAGGAATAGATATTGTCGTCGCCGCTCTCGTCCTGGAGTATCAGCTCGATGAAGCGCTCCTTATACCCCGGGCGGAACATGACGAGGGTCAGGTCTTTCACCGCCATGCTCTTGGGGAATCGCAGGTTGTAAATACTCGGCTGTCCCTTGCGCAGCGCGCCGAACGGGTGCTTGTAGCTACTGTCGAAGCAGTCAAAAATCGGTTTTCCCATTGAAATCTCCTTGTTGTACGATACAGAAAAAAGGCGGTTTGCCGCAGCCGAAAAGCCGCGGCATGCCGCCTGATTATTACTGATAACAAAGGCGCCTGCGTGCCTTTATTCAAAGTCTGATCACTTGAGGTTCCAGATATCCCTTGCGTAGTCGGTAACAGCGCGGTCAGCAGAGAATCTGCCTGCGCCGGCGATGTTGTACAGGGACTTCTTGTTCCAGTCAAGCTGGTTCTTGTAAACCTCGCTGATGTAGTGCTGGGTTCCCCTGTAGCTGTCGAAATCCGCCAGAGCCATGTAGAAATCCTTATTTCTGATGGAGTTTGCGACTTCCTCAAAGGTAGCGCCGTTGATGCCGTTGTACATGCGGGACAGTACATCGCGGATAACCTGGCTGTTGTTGATGTAGTCCTCGGGACGGTAGCCCTTCATGCGCAGCTCGTTCACCTCGGGGGTTCTCATGCCGAAGATGAAGATGTTGTCGGTGCCGACAGCCTCGTGGATCTCGACATTCGCACCATCGTAGGTTCCGAGGGTCAGCGCGCCGTTCAGCATGAGCTTCATGTTACCGGTACCGGAAGCCTCAGTACCTGCCAGGGAGATCTGCTCGGAGATCTCGGCCGCCGGCATGAGTATCTCGGACAGGGTAACGCGGTAGTCCTCCAGGAATACAACGGAGAGCTTCTCGCGGATCTTCGGGTTGTGCTTGATCTCCTCGCCGATGCACCAGATCATCTTGATGATCTGCTTTGCGATGTAGTATCCGGGAGCGGCCTTGGAAGCGAAGATGTATGTCTTTGGAACAAAGTCAGCGTCCGGATTCTGGAGCAGGTAGTTATAGTCAGCGATGATGTTCATCGCGTTCAGCTGCTGGCGCTTGTATTCGTGCAGGCGCTTTACCTGAACATCAAAGATGGAATCCAGGTTCAGCTTTGTGCCGGTGGTCTTTTCAACGTACTCAGCGAATGCCTGCTTGTTCTGCTTCTTGATCTTGCCGAGCTGCTCGAGGACATTCTTGTCGTTGGCGAATACCTGGAACTTGATAAGCTCTGCGGCGTCCTTCTTGAAGCCGTCGCCGATGCACTGGGACAGCAGGTCGGTGAGTCCCTGATTGCTCTGGAGCAGCCATCTTCTGTATGCGATACCGTTGGTGACGTTCTTGAACTGAGAGGGTCTGTCGAGAGCCTGGAGTCTGAATACGTCGTCCTTGATGATCTGGCTGTGCAGCTTAGATACGCCGTTTACGCTGTGGGAAGCAGCGCAGCAGAGATATGCCATGTGGATCTTGCCGTCCTGGATAATGGACATCTTGGAAACCCTGTCGCTGTCCTGGGTCCTGTTGAACAGGTCCTCGCAGTAGCGGCGGTTGATCTCGCAGATGATGGAATAGATTCTCGGGAGGATCTTCTCAACAAGGTTCTGATCCCACTTCTCAAGCGCTTCCGCCATAACAGTGTGGTTGGTGTAAGCGAAGGTGTTGGTAACGATGTGCCATGCCTGCTCCCAGCCGTAGCCGCAGTCGTCGAGGAGGATTCTCATCAGCTCGGGGATAGCGAGGGTGGGGTGAGTATCGTTGATGTGGATAGCTACCTTCTCGTGGAAGTTCTCCAGTGTGCCGTATACGTTCATGTGGCGCATTACGATATCGCCGACGGAGGCAGCGCACATGAAGTACTGCTGGCGCAGACGGAGCGCCTTGCCCTCGAGGTGGTTATCGTTAGGATAGAGCACCTTGGAGATGGCGTGTGCGATATTGTTCGCGCCCATAGCCTTAGCGTAATCTCCGGTATTGAAGCTGCCCATATCGAAGGACATGCTCTCAGCGCTCCACAGGCGCAGCTTGGAAACGCCCTTGCTGTCGTAGCCGGAAACGTACATATCATAAGGAACAGCGTTTACTGTAGTGTAGTTGACATGCTCAAGGTGGTGGTAGTTATCCTCCCAGTACTCGTTGATCTGACCGTCGAAGTGTACCTCGATAGCCTGGTCGGGAACCGGAACCAGCCATGCGCCGCCGCCGGGGAGCCAGTTATCGGGAAGCTCTGTCTGCCAGCCGTCAACGATCTTCTGCTTGAAGATACCGTACTCGTAACGGATAGAGTAACCGGTAGCAGGATAGTCACAGGTAGCAAGTCCGTCCATGTAGCATGCTGCGAGTCTGCCCAGACCGCCGTTGCCAAGACCTGCGTCCGGCTCTTCATCGTAAACGCTGTCGATCTTGATGCCCATATCCTTGAGGGCGTCAGCGGCAACGTCCTGCATGCCGAGGTTGTACAGGGAGGTCTTGAGGGAACGTCCCATCAGGAACTCCATGGAGAGGTAATAAACCTGCTTCCTGCCCTTGGAGTTGCAGTCGCGCATGAAGTCGTGGCGCTTTTCCTTGAGGTAGTTCACAACGATAGAGGAAAGTGCGCGGTAAACCTGCGTGATGGTCGCGTTCTGCGCGTCAGTTCTGAAGTCGAATTCGAGTATGCCGTCGAGCTGTCTTTTCAGCTCCTCCTTAGTAAACGGAGATGTCATCTGATAGTTACCCCTTTCATATACACGGCGCTTTGCACCTTTAGCTATTTTACACCATTTATCATTATACTATTTTTCCGCAGAAATTTCAAGGTTTATGCGCAATAAACGTGAAATATAACAATAGTAACCTATTGAGTTTGATTAATTTAGACAATTTTTATAGTAATATTTGGTACAATTTACGAAGATAATAGACGATTCCAGAAATGCGTCTGATAATCCACGAAACGTGCCGCAATGCGCTCCGCCGGGACTCCCGTAAAATCACACGGGGAGAGTCCGCTGACGTGGGTAGACCTTCCCCTCCCGTAGCAGCCGGAGGTAATCCTCCGGGCCGTTTATAGGCTCCGGGACGTCGATTCCGCCGCCGAAAAGCCTGTCCAGATGGTGGCTGTCGGAGCCGCCGGTCTTTATCAGCCCGTAGCTGTCTGCATAGAGCTTCGCGCGCTCGTTGTATAGCTTCCTGGGGTCGTGGCTGGCGTTGATGACCTCCACCGCGTCAATGTCGTGGGGGTAAAGGCTGATGTGGTGGATATAGGTGTCGTCCCGGAAGGGGTGCGCGTGGACTATACAGCAGCCCATGTCGCGCAGTCCGCGGAACAGCTCGCGCTCGTCCATCTCCATGAGGGCGTGCTCGTTCTTCTTCATCCACTCCTTGGTCATGCCATAGATGAGGAAATCCGCGTTGTACACCGTGAATTCACACCCGAACCACACCTTCAGTCCGATCTGGTCGCCGACCTCCTTGGCGTGCTCGTATCCCAGGAAGTACCTGTCGATGCGCTCCTCCCAGGGAAGGTCCCGGGGAACTGCGGTGTTCGCGTTGAAGAAGTGGTCGGTCACGAAGATTCCGTCGTAGCCTGCCGCCTTGTGCGCCCTCGCCATATCCGCCGCCGGCGCGCTGGAGCAGGCGCTGCCCTCCTTCGTGTGCATGTGGGTTTCGTATTTGTACATTTCATTACCTCCCGTTATTGTTCTGCATTACATTGTATCACAATCCCGGGGATTTTGCAAGGTTGGGGGAACAGAAAATTCCCCACCGTTTCCGATGGGGAGATCTCTTATTTGAGCTTAGCACCGCAGCCGCCGCAGAAGCCGGCGGTTTTGTTATTACGTCGTCCGCATTTCGGGCAAATTAACGATTTTTCTAGTGGTATCCACAGTATAATCAGTGCTGCTATAAGAAACAATTCCGGTATAATGCCGTATCTTATACTACCTGCTATATCAAAATATGTATTGCTTTCACTACCATATTCAATAGTAAAAACAATATAATCTGTTACAAGTGATACTATTCCGGACATCATAACAAAAGATATTATCATGAACGGTGCAATGAAAATTTTCTTCTTTGCTCTTAATCTCAGAAGAATTATTACCGTAATGCAAGAAACAGAATATAACAAACCTATAATTGTACTATAATCAAAACCATATGTAAATAATGTGAATATTCTATTTATAACAAACGAAAGCGATAAAAGTGATAAGATTATTATGAATGTTTTTCTTTTAAAACAAAGCCAAAGGCTGATTACGGATAACACCAAAAACGTTTCAATTAATATATTAGATACAATATGTATAGAATCAACAATTTGTGGAAACTGAAATAAAAAAACCAAATACTGAGATATTGTTACCAGATAGCTAAGAGTGTATATGCCCATTAATACAACAAATGATATCAGATAACCTTTTTTGCCACCAAAATATTGTAATGCTCTGTTCATGATTATTACCCCTTTTAATTATTCTTAGGATTACCGCACTTTTCACAAAAATCATTGATTGATGCATTGGGCTTCATACACACAGGGCAAACCCACTCTTTCTTATCATTATCCAAAGCACTTTCTGTATTTTTCTCTGAACCTAATTTGATAATATTCTTTGACATTTCAATGAGCATTCCCCAAACAGCATGAACTACTAAAACGCCTATTGCCCCCAGCAAAACCACTGCCCACCAAAATTGTCTACCTAAATAAGAGAACGAGATAACAGCTATAAAATCTGCCACCATGCTGATATACATAAGCACGTTGTTAAATTTTGTCCATTTGTTACGCATACTAATACCTCCACTTAAAATTCTATTTTGGAATTAATTTTATTATAATTCCATTTTAGAATTTTGTCAAGCGCTTTTTCCAATATAATTTGTGTTAGTGTTATAACAAATAAAGCGAGGAAGAAGCAATGAAAACACGTAAGCAGGATTACGGAACTGCAAACATAGTCGGCAGAAATATCGAGCGAATTCGCAAAAGCCGCAACATCAAGCAAAAAGATTTCATCGCAATGATGCAGACCGCCGGCTGCGACATAAATCCCACCAGTTATTCGAAACTTGAGGGGCAAGTAAGAGCTGCAAATGACAAAGAACTATTCGTAATAGCAAAGATACTGAACACAACGATAGATTCCCTATTCGAATCCGAATAACACAAAAACTCCCCGCCGAACCCGGTGGGGAGTCTTATTATTCAGAAGTATCTGAAATTAGTCCTGCTTGAACTCGTCGCCGTACATATTCTGGAGTTCTACCAGGTGCTTGTACTTAGCGGCAGCATTCTTGACAGCCTTGTCGAACAGAACGGTTGCTCTCTCGGGGTTAGCACGCATGAGGGAGTTGTAGCGAACCTCTCTCATCATGAATGCCTTGTAATCGCCTGTCGGAGCCTTGCTGTCGAGGGAGAACGGGTTCTTGCCCTCGTCTGCCAGAGCCGGGTTGAAGCGGAACAGGTGCCAGTAACCAGCCTCTACAGCTTCCTTCTCGACCTGCTGAGCGATGGTCAGACCGCCCTTGATACCGTGGTTGATGCACGGTGCGTAAGCGATGATGAGGGACGGTCCGTCATAGGCCTCCGCCTCTGCGATCGCCTTTAGGCACTGGTTCTTGTCGGCGCCCATGGAGATCTGTGCAACGTATACATAGCCGTAGTTCATTGCGATGCCTGCCAGGTCCTTCTTCTTGACGTCCTTACCGCCGGCTGCGAACTGAGCAACTGCGCCCACGTTGGTAGCCTTGGAAGCCTGTCCGCCGGTGTTGGAGTAAACCTCGGTATCGAATACCAGGACGTTGACGTTCTTGCCGGAAGCCAGAACGTGGTCAAGTCCGCCGTAGCCGATATCATATGCCCAGCCGTCGCCGCCGAAGATCCACTGGCTCTTCTTGGAGAGGTAGTTCTTCGCTGCGAGGATCTCGCCAACGAGTCCGTCCTTTGCAGGGCACTGCTCAAGGGCGCTTACCAGCTTCTTGGTAGCCGCTGCGTTTGCCTTGCCGTCGTTCTCGGTTGCGAAGTACTCGTCGATGAGCGCCTTTGCGTCATCGTGCGCTTCCTCGCGTACTGCCTGGAGCTTCTTCTGAACTCTCTTTCTCAGGGTGTCCTGAGCCAGGAACATACCGTAACCGAACTCTGCGTTATCCTCGAACAGGGAGTTAGCCCATGCCGGACCCTTGCCTTCCTTGTTGGTGGTGTAAGGAGTGGACGGCTCGGAACCTGCCCAGATGGAGGAGCAGCCCGTTGCATTTGCAATGTACATTCTGTCGCCGAAGAGCTGAGTTACAAGCTTAGCATACGGAGTTTCACCGCAGCCTGCGCATGCGCCGGAGAATTCAAGCAGCGGCTGCTTGAACTGGGAGCCCTTGACGGTGGTCTCCTTGAACTTCTCGTGAACCTCGGGCTTGTCGGAAACCTTGGAAACAGCGTAGTCGAATACCGGCTGCTGATCCATCTGGGTCTCGATGGGCTTCATCACGAGAGCGCTCTTGCTCTTGTCCTTTGCGCCTGCCGGGCAGATGTTTGCGCATACGCCGCAGCCGGTGCAGTCCAGGGTGGATACTGCCATGGTGTACTTCATGCCGGGCAGCTGCATTGCGTCCTTGACCTTAACGGAAGCAGGAGCAGCCGCAGCCTCGTCAGCGGTCATGATAACCGGACGGATAACAGCGTGCGGGCAAACGAATGCACACTGGTTACACTCGATACAGTTCTCGGGGATCCACTCGGGTACGTCAACAGCGATACCGCGCTTCTCATATGCAGCGGAACCCTGGGGGAATGTACCGTCAACGATATCCATATCAACAAAGGTGGATACGGGGATCTTGTCGCCGCGCTGTGCGTTTACGGGGATCTGAACCTTGTTGACGAAATCAACCAGGAACTTGTTGTCGCCCTCAGCCTTGTGCTCGGGGAGCTTACCCTCGCAGTCAGCCCAGGAAGCAGGAACGTCTACCTTGACAACCTCGCCTGCGCCCTTGTCGATAGCGGCGTAGTTCATGTTGACGATATCGTCGCCCTTCTTGGCGAAGGACTTGTACGCCATCTTCTTCATGTAGGTGATAGCGTCCTCGGGCGGAATGATGTTCGCGATGGAGAAGAACGCGGACTGGAGCACGGTGTTGGTCTTGTTGCCCAGACCGATCTCTCTTGCCACCTTGTTAGCGTTGATGATATAGAAGTTGATATTGTTCTTTGCGATGTAAGCCTTTACGGGAGCCGGGAGCTTCTCGTCCAGCTCGTCAACTGTCCAGTGGCAGTTCAGCAGGAAGGAGCCGCCGGGAACAACGTCCTCTACCATGTCGTACTTGTCGATATAGGACGGGTTATGACAGGCAACGAAGTTAGCCTTGTTGATGAAGTAGGTGGACTTGATCGGGGTCTTACCGAAGCGCAGGTGGGAAATGGTAACGCCGCCGGACTTCTTGGAGTCGTAAGCGAAGTAAGCCTGTGCGTACATGTCGGTGTGGTCGCCGATGATCTTGATGGAGTTCTTGTTCGCGCCGACGGTACCATCGGAGCCGAGTCCCCAGAACTTACAGCAGGTGGTTCCCTCCGGAGTGGTGTTCGGATTCTCGGTGATATCGAGGGACAGGTGAGTTACATCGTCGTTGATACCGAGGGTGAATACCGGCTTGGTGGTGTTGTTGTATACTGCGATGATCTGAGCCGGGTTGCAGTCCTTGGAACCGAGTCCGTAACGGCCGGTGAATATCTGAGCGTCCTGGAACTTGTTCTCCTTCTTGAGGGCAGCTACTACGTCGAGGTAGAGCGGCTCGCCGAGGGATCCGGGCTCCTTGGTTCTGTCGAGGACGGAGATCTTTTTTACGGTCGCAGGGATAGCCGCTGCAAATGCGGAGGATACGAACGGTCTGTACAGTCTTACCTTAACCAGGCCGACCTTTCTGCCCTGCTTTGCGAGGTAGTCGATGGTCTCCTCGATGGTGTCGCATACGGAGCCCATGGCTACGATAACTTCCTCAGCGTCGGGAGCGCCGTAGTAGTTGAACAGCTTGTAGTCTGTGCCGATCTCCTTGTTCACCTTGTCCATGTACTCGGTGACTACATCGGGGATATTGTTGTAGTAGGTGTTGCAAGCCTCACGAGCCTGGAAGAAGATATCCGGGTTCTGCGCGGTGCCGTGGAGCACGGGCTTCTCAGGATTGAGCGCTCTGTCGCGGAACGCCTGGACAGCGTCCATGTCTACCATGCCCTTGAGGGTCTCGTAGTCCCACTTCTCGATCTTCTGGATCTCGTGGGAGGTGCGGAAGCCGTCGAAGAAGTGCAGGAACGGAACTCTGCCCTTGATAGCGGACAGGTGTGCGACTGCGCCGAGGTCCATAACTTCCTGGGGGTTAGTGGAGCAGAGCATAGCGTAGCCGGTCTGGCGACATGCGTAGATATCGCTGTGGTCGCCGAAGATGGACAGCGCATGGGAAGCGACTGCTCTTGCGGAAACGTGGATTACGGACGGCAGAAGCTCGCCTGCGATCTTGTACATATTGGGGATCATCAGCAGCAGACCCTGTGATGCGGTGTAGGTAGTGGTGAGGGCGCCTGCTGACAGGGAGCCGTGAACAGCGCCTGCGGCACCAGCCTCAGACTGCATTTCAACGACCTTTACCTGCTCGCCGAAGATATTCTTCACGCCGGCAGTGGACCAGGAGTCAGTCACCTCCGCCATAACGGACGAGGGGGTAATGGGGTAAATTGCCGCTAAATCTGTGAACGCATAGGACACATGAGCCGCAGCGTTATTACCGTCCATTGTTTGCTTTTCTCTAGCCATTGGATTTATCCTCCTTAATATTTCGGGCAGCTTGGCTGCCGTTATGACAGCTATCGCCCTCATGGGCGCACTGCCTTAGCTTATCTTTTATTCTACCACAAGTTCTTCAATTTGTAAATAGGCAATGCGTTTTTTTCAGATTATTTGTACACAATGCACCAAAATCTGTCACATTTATTCACAAATTGATATTAGGGCATGCTAACCTGATATAGGTAAGCGTAATTGACCCCCCGCCGGCGATGTCATATGAAAACGGCACCCGATCATTCCCAGGTGCCGACACACTATAAAAAAATCGCGATCAAAGTTGCTTGTTCCCTTTGGACGCCGCGCGGACTTCCATGATCCCGTTCTCCGGGTAGAAGAATACGGTTCTGCCGTAATTCAGCCCGGTGTCCTCGGCGATTATCGGGATCCCCTCCTTGCGGAGGGCGGATTTTACGGCGGCAATGTTCCGCTCGCCGATGTTGAATCTGTCGCTGGTCGCGGCAAACATTACCGCGCCGCCGGCTATCTTCGCCCTGATTCTTGAACGGCTAGCGCCCATCTTTACCATCTCGTTCACCAGCATGGGTATCGCGGTGTCCGCGAATCTCATCGGGGTCGCCGCACCGTTCGTCGCCTGGGTGCTGTCCGGAAGCATAATGTGCGACATTCCTCCGACGCCCGTGGCGCTGTCCAGCAGGCATATCCCCACGCAGGAGCCGAGCGCATATGTCACTAGTACGTCCGGCGGTCTGCATACCTTCAGGTCGGATATACCTATCGTCAGATTTGCCATTACATAACACCAAGTTTCTTCATAAGCGTTTCGAGAGATTCCATCTCCGGGATAAGGATAATGTTCGACTTGATATCCACGCCGTCAATGGCGAATCCGTCGTCGATGAACAGAACCTTATCGCCCACCTGCGAAAACTCGATTATCGGCACGCTCATGATCGCACCCAGCATGTCCACCGTCATGGACGGAATGCTCATGTCGATGGTCAGCCCCGTCAGAGTACCCAGGGCGCGCAGGTAGCTTCCTGCCATGATATTGCCCATCTCGGTGATGACGGAAAGCTGCATGTCGTCAAGCTTCGTCACCTGCACATTCTCCGCGCTCATGAATGTGGAGAGCACCACCTGCGCAAAGCTGTCCTCCAGCAGGAACATCATCATGCCCTTTATGTCGCCCTCCAGCCGCACCAGTATACCGGTGATGACCTTCTCCGGACCGCCCATCGTGTCGATTATCTGCTGATATTCCAGGACGCAGACGTTCGGCACCTTCATTTCAATGGGCTTACCGAGCATTTCTGACAGGGAGGAAGCCGCGCTTCCCGAGCCTATATTTCCTATCTCGCGCAGGCAGTCTATCGCCACGGGAGATAACTCGTCGTAATTCTTCAGCATTATATACTCCTAGTATTTATCTGAGATTATTCGCCAGTCTTGAGAACTCGTCGGAGGTAGTCACCACCCGGGAGCTTATCTGGTAAGCGCGCTGGGTTTCAATCAGCTTCACCATCTGGTCCGCCAGGCTCACGTTGGAGGTAATGAGCACCCCCTGGAGCTTCTCCGCGGTCCTGTCGGCGGTCGCTGCGCCGCTTCTTGCGGTAGCCGCATAACGATTGGTGGCAGCCGCTTCGATTCCGTACACATTGTCGAACGTGAATACGCCGATCATGTCGCTGAGCGCCTGGTAATCCGGAGCCGCGCCGTCCGCGTCGAACGGAACGACTATGCGGTTGTTATCGTAATCCAGGACGTACTCGCCGCTGCTTGAAACCAGGTACCACTCGCCGGTTTCCGCCTGGGTCATGGCGAAAGCGCCGTCCCGGGTGTAATTCACATCGCCGTAGCGGTCCTCGACAGCAAAGAATCCCTCGCCTGCCAGGGCGTAATCCAGCGGACGCTCGGTGTAATAGAACGAGCTTTCGTCGAACATCACGTCCGTTTTCTGGACGTACGCGCCGTGCCCCGTCTGCCAGTCCTCCTCGGTAGCGCGCTGGGTGGAGTAGAGGCAGTCCGCGAAGGAGGGGCGGATAGTCTGGTAGCCGTATGTATTTATGTTCGCGATGTTATTGCCGTATACGTTGAGCGCCTTGGCCTGCTCGATCATCGCGGTCTTTCCGGTGTGGAACGATATATTCATTGTTTATTCTCCTCAGATCTTGCAGATGGAAGATGACTTCTGGTTCATGCTGTCGAGCAGCTTTGCCAGGGAACTGGACGCCTCGTAGATACGGTTGGCGTTCATCATCATGGTCATTTCGTAGTTCACGTCTATGTTGGAGCGCTCGTATGCGCCCTGGATTATCTCGAACCGGGTCCCCTCGGGAACGTCCCCAGCCTGCACGGAGGTGAACATGTTCGCGCCGAACTTGTCCACATTCCCCTCGGGGTCGATGTAGGAAAGGCGCAGCTTATCCACAAGCTCGCCGTCCTGGTAGATGGAGCCGTCCGCGTCGATGACGAAATCCTTGCTGCCGAGGTAGATCTCGCCGTTCTCGCCGAGGATCCTGCCGGAACTGGCCAGGCAGAGGTATCCCTGCTCGTCAAGCTCCCACTGACCGTTCCTGGTGAGCATTGTGTCGCCGTTGTAGGAGGCGATGTTGAAATACACGTCGCCGTTTATCGCCACATCGAACGGGGACTCGGTGAACTCGAACGTGCCCTGCCCCAGGTCGGTGTAGGAAGTGTCCACATATGTCTGCGCGAAGGTGCCGGAGGTTTCCTCCCGGTGCTTGACCAGGATCATCTGCTCCTGGAAGCGGTTGGTGATTATCGTATCGCGCTTGTATCCTGCGGTGGACATGTTGGTGAGGTTGTTGCCTATGCAGTCCAGCTTGCGCTGGTTCATTATCATGCCGTTGCAGGCGTAGTAGTATCCTCTGTTCAAGACTGCTCCTCCTTCTCCGGGGAATTCCCCCTGATATAAGGCTCCAGCGCTGCTTTCAGCGCCAGCATGGCTTTGGTGTTTATCTGGCACACACGGGATTCAGACACGCCGATGACCTTTGCGATGTCGGAATACTTCATGCTCTTGTAGTAGTAAAGGGTGATGACCTGGCGCTCCTTCTCCCTGAGGGAGCTTATGGCGTCGGCGATGACCCGGCGGCGCTCCTCCCGGAGAAGCCTGGAATCCGTGCCGTCGTTGGCGGTGGGGGCGTCCTCGAAATTATCCTCGTACAGCAGCTCCTCGAACGATAGAGTGACTGCGTTGGCGGCGTCCGCCATGCCCCGGAGCAGCTTATCCTCGGACATGCCGAGGTACTCCGCCAGCTCGCCATTGGTCGGCGCCCTGTTATATTGATTATACAATATACTGTTCGCCTTGTCAAGGTCGCGGGCGAATTTTCTGACAGGTCTTGGAACCCAGTCCTGCCTGCGGACGTAGTCAATGATTGCGCCGCGCACCTTGAGGGAAGCGTAGGTCTCGAACTTCGCGCCCTTTGCCGGGTCGAAGCTGTCGATAGCCTCCATCAGGGCGATAACGCCCTCGTTGACGACGTCGTCCACATCGCCGTATTTCATAAAGGTGTTTCGCAGGGAAAGCGCGCAGGCGCGCACAAGCCCGAGATTCTTGAGCACTATCTCATTACGGAGCGCTTCGCTGCGGCTCATGCCGTACTCCTCCAGGAGCGCCGCATTGCTGCTTTCCATGCTTATCCCTCCTTCTGAGTGAGCTTACGCCGTCAGTGCACCGCCGCCGGCTGACCGATGGGTGAAGTGCGCTGTCCCGGCATATTCAGGGAGATATTCCCTATCGCCTGTATCTGGGCGGTGGAATCTATCTCGCTGTAGGAAAGTACCGTGATATTGGGAATGAACTGCTCGGTGAGCTTCTTGTAGTAAATACGCACCACCGGGGAAGTCAGAATAATGACCGTCGGGATAACGTCCTTTATCTTGTCTATCTCCTGGTTGGAAGCCGCGACTATCCTCTGTATAAGGTCGGGAGCCATCGCGAGGTAGCTTCCCTGGTCGGACTTCTTCACGGAGCTTACGATCATGTCCTCTATCTGGGTATCCAGCGTGATCACGCGCAGGGAGTTCGCCTCCGCAAAGCGGTGGGTGATGGTGCGCTTGAGGGACTGACGGACGTACTCGGTGATGATGTCGGTATCCTTGAGCACGTTCGCGTGGTCGCCGATGGTTTCCAGGATAGTTTCCAGGTCGCGTATCGGGATACCCTCCCTGAGCAGGTTCGAGAGTATCTTCTGGAGATAGCCCACGGAGATGACCTTGGGTATCGTGTCGTCCACCACGATGGGGTTGGTCTTCTTGACGTTGTCCAGCATGGTGTTTACGTCCTGGCGCGAGAGGAGCTCATGCGCATAGCGCTTCATGATCTCCGACCAGTGGGTTATCATGACGGAAACCGGGTCGATGAGGGTGTATCCGGCGACGTCCGCCATTATCTTCTTGTCCTCGGATATCCACTTCGCCGGGAGTCCGAAAGCCGGCTCCACGGTGTCGATTCCATCAATCTGCTGGGTAACGTCGCCGCTGTCCAGCGCCAGGTAGTGATCCACCAGTATCTCGCCGCGCGCGACTTCCTCGCCCTTGATCTTGATGATGTACATGTTCGGGTTGATCTCGGGATTATCCGTCATTCGCACGGAGGGGATCACCATACCCATATCCAGCGCGAACTGCTTTCGGAATATGACCACGCGCTCGATGAAGTTTCCGCCGGATTTCTCATCGACCAGCCGCAGCAGGCTGTAGCCGAACTCCATCTCGATAGGCTCGACGTTGAGCAGCTTGAACACGTTGTCGATATCGCGGTAGTAGTCGTTGTCCGCCGGGAGCTTCTCCATCTCCTTTTCTTCCGCCTTCTGGCGCTGGGCAAGCTCCAGCTCCGCCATCTTCTTCTTGTTGCGGTTGAGCAGGAATGCCGCCAGGATAAGCAGCACGCCCAGGATAAGGCATACCACCGTCGGGAATCCCGGAATGACCATCATGACGATCATGACGATGCCGGCGATCATCAGCACGAAGGGCTGCGCCGTGAACTGGCTCTTGATGTCGTTGACAAGGCTGTCCTCGCTCGCCGCGCGGGTAACAATCATACCGGTGGCAACGGAGATCAGCAGCGCCGGTATCTGGGAGCAGAGTCCGTCGCCGACCGTCGCCAGGGAGTAGGTGTTAAGTATAGAGTTGAAATCACCGCCGCCGCGCACCATTCCGATGATAACGCCGCCGATGAGGTTCACGAGGGTCGTCACGATGGACATTATCGCGTCGCCCTTTACGAACTTGGTGGCACCGTCCATGGAGCCGTAGAAGTCCGCCTCGCGCTGTATGTTGTTACGGCGGCGCTTGGCTTCCTCCTCGTTGATTATGCCGGCGTTGAGGTCGGCGTCTATCGCCATCTGCTTACCGGGCATTGCGTCCAGGGTGAATCTCGCAGCCACCTCGGATACTCGCTCGGAGCCCTTGGTGATTACGATGAAGTTTACCAATACGATGATTATGAATATCAGGAAGCCGACGATGGCGTCGCCGCCCATTACGAATTGTCCGAAGGCGGCGATTACGCTGCCGGCGTATCCGCTGGAGAGTATTCCACGGGTGGTGGAAACGTTCAGCGACAATCGCAGCACCGTGGTCAGCAGCAGGACTGTCGGGAATACCGAGAACTCCAGCGCCTCCCTGATGAACATGGTCATTACCAGAATGATAAGGCTCAGCGAGATGTTGAGCAGTATCAGGAAGTCCAGCAGCCAGCTGGGGAGCGGAATAATGATGGCGATGACGATGAATATAACGAACAGCACGAACGAGTTGTTCAGTATCTTCCGTATCATTCCATCATCTCCTCTCTGTAATATTTTGTCCGTATTATACGGTTGGTGTCGGAATTAAGCATGCAGCGTCTTGTGCTTTTCCCGGTATACCACCGTCAGCACCTCGGCGACTGCGTTGTAAAGCTCGGCCGGGATCTCCCTGCCGATATCCACCATGCTGTACAGCGAACGTGCCAGCGGCGGATTCTCTATTGTCATGACGTCGTTTTCCTCGGCGATCTGGACTATCCTCAGGGCGAGGTAGTCCTTTCCCTTCGCGAGGACCTGCGGCGCGTTGTTCTTGTCCTGGTCGTATTTCAGCGCAACGGCGAAGTGGGTAGGGTTTCTGACGACGACGTCCGCCTTGGGGACGTCCTGCATCATACGCTGCTGTGCCATCTGCTGCTGGCGCTGCTTTATCTTGCTCTTGATCTGGGGGTCGCCCTCCATCTGCTTGAACTCTTCCTTGACCTCCTGCTTGGACATCTTGAGCTTCTTCTCGAACTGCCACCACTGGAAGAGGAAGTCCGCCGCCGCGACAAAGACCAGCATTATGCATATCAGCATGACCAGGTCGAATATCGTCAGCATTGCGTAGGTGACGCCCTGCATGACGCCGGTGTTCATCAGCGCGATGAACTTCGGCATGCGGTTCTGTATCTCGTTGTAGATCACGGCGCTGATTATGATGACCTCGATCAGCCCCTTCAGGATACTCACGATGGACTGCATCGAGAACAGCTTCTTTATCCCCGACAGCGGATTAAGCCGCGAGAACTTGGGCTTGAGCGCCTTCATGGTGAACAGTCCCCGGGTCTGCGCAACGGTGGGGATTATTCCCAGAGCCATGGCGATCAGGCATATCGGACCGACGCAAATCCCGATGACGGTGATCACGTCGGTGAATATCGTCATGATGGTATCCCGGCTGACGGTGGTCTGCCCGATGTGCTCGTACAGCGAGCCGGAATACGCCAGCACGGATTTCGTCACCAGCCCCAGCAGAAGCCGCATCGCCGCGAAGATACCAAGCACGGAAGCGGCGGTGACGATCTCCTTGCTCTGGAGAACGTTGCCCTCCTTGCGCTGGTCCCGGCGCTTTTTCGGGGTGGCTTTTTCGGTTTTTTCTTCTCCTGCCATCTTACCGCCCTTTCAGCCGGAGTTATGTAACTGCCGTCATCTGCCCGAGTAATCCGTTGAGGTTGGTGAACATGAGGTCCATGATGTCCTGCATGAATCCGGCGGTCATGGAGCAGCTTGCGGCAAGCACCACGAATCCGACCAGCATCTTGATCTGCACGTTCAGCACAAAGACGTGGATAGAGGGCACCGCCTTCATCAGCACGCCTATGCAGAACTCCGTCACAAGCTCCGCCGCGAGCACCGGCATTGCCAGCTTTATGCCCAGGGTGATGACCGTTTCGAAATACTGCACTATGAGATATGTGAAGTTAATGTTGAAATCGCTGAACCCTATCGGTATCGTTTCATAGGACACCGCGAACAGCTTGATGTAGGACAGGTGTCCTCCCACCAGAAAGAAGTATATCATGAACCACCAGCTATAGTACTGCGTGATAAGGCTGGTCGTTCCGAACGTCGGGTCGTAGCTTTTCGACATGGAAAAGCCGATCTGAAAATCCGAGATCTCGCCGGCGTAGGTGAACATCTGCAACATGACGTTCACGAAGAATCCCAGCGTGAAGCCCACGAGGAGTTCCTTGGCGATATCCAGGACGAAGGGCAGCAGCCCGTCCGGCACGGTGTAGCTGAATCCCCCGGCGGAGGTCATGACCACCGCCAGCATGAGGGACGCGCCCGCCTTGACCATGTTGGGGACGCCGTTGCGCGAGAATATCGGGTTGAACGTGAATATTCCGCTGACCCTTGCCAGCACCATGAGCACGATAACGAAGTTGTTCTGAATGATTCCCCAGATCTCTGACATGGCGCCGCCTTACGTTATCGGCACTTGGGAGACCTTCTCGAAGATGAGGTTCACGAAGTCAATACACTCCGAGGTCATCCAGGGTGCGAGGAAGAACAGCGCCAGGCCTACCGCGACCGCCTTCGGCGCGAAGGAGAGCGTCTGCTCGTGCACCTGGGTCGCCGCCTGGAGAATTGCGACAACCAGTCCGACGATCATCGCAATGAGGAGTATCGGCACCGCCAGCTTGAACGCCAGCATTATCGCCGCCAGGAACACCTCCATCATATCGTCCTGAGTCATCTGTCACACCCCCTCCGGAATCCGCTACAGGTTATAGCTTGCCACGACGGAGCCTATCAGCAGGTTCCACCCGTCCGCAAGCACGAAAACTAGGATCTTGAACGGCATTGAGATCATCGCCGGCGGCAGCATCATCATACCCATGGACATGAGGGTGCTTCCGACAACGAGGTCGATCACGAGGAACGGCAGGAATATCAGGAATCCCATCTGGAATGCGCGTTTAAGCTCGCTTATCATGAACGACGGCACGATGACCGTCAGGCTTAGGTCGTTCTCGAGGTATTCCTCGGTGATCTCCTCCGGGACCTCCGTCTTGGAGAGGTCAAGGAAGAACCGGAGATCGTCGTTGCTGGTCTGCTTGAGCATGAACTTCTTCAGCGGTACTGAAGCCGCGTCCAGAGCCTCCTGCGTGGTCAGCTCCTCGCTGACGTAGGGCTGGTACGCCACCTCGTTTATCTCCGAGAACACCGGCGCCATGATGAAGAAAGTCAGGAACAGCGCCATGCCGGTGATGACCATGTTCGGCGGAGTGCTCTGCGTCTGCATTGCCGTCCGCAGGAATCCCAGGACGATGACGATACGCGTGAAGCAGGTCATCATGATGAGGATAGACGGAGCCAGCGCTATCAGCGTCAGCAGTATGATTATCTCCAGGGGCTGGGAGGCGTCCACGCCGATGAGCTCCTGTATCACCGAGGAACCGGTGTCGTTGCCGACGTAGGTGGGGTCGGTGTCGATGTAGTCCCCGGGCTGCTTGTCCGTTTCGATGGGAGCCTCCGCAGTGGACTGCGCCTGCACCGCGGATTCCGCGCTGCCCTGCTCCGCGTACGCCGAGAGGGTGCACAGAAGTACCGCCAGAATGACCGTCACCAGAAGCGAAACGGCGAATCTCAGCACGAGCCGCTTATTCTCTTTTGTCAGCTGATACTGTCTGAACACGCTGCCGTTCCTCCTGCCTACTTCTTGTTCATCATGTCCCTGAAAACGGTCTTGAAGCTCTCCTTGAAAGTGGGATTGCCGCCGTTTTCTTCCTTTTTCGCGAGAAGCTGCTCCTCGCTCTCCTCCAGCTCGTGGATCTTCTCCACCCTGCCGTTGGTGACGCCGACCACCATGCACTTTCCGCACACGCTGATCAGCAGCAGCATTTTATCCGGGCCGAGATTTATCCTCTCCAGCACCTTCATGTGCCTGCTGTCGCTGACGGTCACGCGCCGGTTGAGCTTCTTCATCGCCCAGAACAGCAGAAAGACCAGTGCCAGAACGCCCAGCAGAGCCATTATCATCTGAAAATATTCCACCGAGTGCCCTCCTGTAGACTCACGGCTGCGCTAGGGCAATACCGCACAAAGATTGTGCGTGTATTGCGCAGTCAGTTTTGCCAATATTACGCTTCGCTTATTGGCAAAACTCGATTTTTCGTCAG
>ENA-ORTN01001626-ORTN01001626.1-human-gut-metagenome-genome-assembly--contig:-NODE-1626-length-21486-cov-4.867762_pt1 | contig 21486 bp, 27 predicted proteins | sample MGYA00242070_ERZ509189 | MGnify/ENA primary metagenome ERZ509189 (study PRJEB26280, sample SAMEA2338821) | human gut metagenome | biome: human gut; feature: human-associated habitat; material: faeces...
TTTGTGCTTGACGGATATCTTCCGCAGCGTTTATAGAACTCCGAAACCGCTTCCAGAAGCGAAAGTCCGGAGGACATAGGCTCTGTGGCGGCATAGCCATTTTCTGCGTCTAAGCTGGTTACATAGAAATCAAAATCGCAATATTTTCCGTGAGTGGTCATTCATAAATTCTCCTTTAGATATAAAAAGGCACAGCATAATTTAATTACGCTGTGCCTTAGTTGTTTGTTTTTTAACTGTCTCACCATGGGGCAAATACGACATCATTGTCCCCATTCATTTTCGTCATAGGATTCTGTTTCCATGCCACTTGCATTAAGAAGTTCCATATGTTTAAGTTCCTGTTCACAGAACAACTTCAGATGACTAATATCATCATGTGCAATGCTGAATATCATTTCAAAATCCACTTCGCCATATGAATGAGCAACTATATTCCTTAGCCCACGAATTTGCCGCCAGGGCATTTCAGTAGTACTTTGTCTGTATTCATCAGAAAGTTTTCCAGCAAGCTCTCCAATCTGAAGAATGCTGAGAGATACTGATTTTCGATAATCTATATCATTGATGAATGTATCCAGATTATCCCCGAACCGTAACATTGTTGTTTGTATTTCATTACAATACGATAAGATGTGCTCAAGGATTGACTTATTGCTTTTTGCCATAAATCTGAATACCGTCCTTTCTTGCATTCATCAATAGCTGCTTGGAGCTAACTGAAGCGTAACTTGCCGTTAATGCTCGTTCCGAAACAATGTCAACTGGCTTGTTAAAGGCGTCCTCCATATCGGAATAAACACCACCCAGTGCAAACATTCCAATAAGATTCTGATACGATATCAGCAAGTCAACATCGCTTTTTTCCGTAGCTTCACCCCGGGCATAGGAACCGAACAGCCATACCTTATCAATTCCGTATTTTTCAGCTATCGGCTTTACCGCAGCAGTTATCTCATCGACCGTATAGATTTTACCCATAACAACACCACCTTTCTAATTACAGTATATCATATTCAAAAAGAAAAATCAAGGCTTTGTCGGCGCGATGTGCCAGTCGTCATAAACGTTGCCATTAATGAATATCTGGTCTGTAAGCCTTACCGAAAGCTGACCAGCCGGACACCACACGTCGAAAACCTCGACATAGACGGTGTAGTTTTTCCTGTCCGGGAACCAGATCGGAGTGAAATGCACCCGGTCATTGTAAGTCGAATATTTATTCTTCTTGAAAACAAAACTGCCGCCCGATTTTTCAAGCAGGCGGTTGTAAAGTGTGGTGCTGTGGCGGTTGTAGTTAAACTCCGGAAACAGCACGTTTGCGGTCTGGCTTCCCGTGCAGTACTGCGTATCTCCGGAGAGGTGGGCGTCAACGCTTATCTGTATTCCATAGCCGGATTTCATTGTGTATTTTCCGCTGGATTCGCTGTATGTGGCGGTCTTGCAGTAATCCGACGGGGATATCGCGGCTTCTGCCGACATGGATACCGAGTAGGTCACTTTTTCAAGCTGGATATCCGAGGTCGAGATATACACGGCTCCGGTATGGAACGAACCTATCGTTTTTGAGGCAGTTTCGCTTGGGTAATACCGGTTATCCACGCCCCATTTGTACAAGGTCACGTCTTGGTTTTCGGTTTCTGCGCCCCAGTACGGCGTCTGGCTGGAGGGGTCGGTCATGCCGCCGGTTATGATTTTCACTCTGCGCCTGTCGTAGTCTGAATCCTGCGACCAGCCTGCACCTATCGACCAGGTGTACCAGCTAAGTTCCTGAACACTGTCGCCGGAAACATATCCGGAAATACGCTCCTGCACCGAGGACTGCGAATATACTTTCTGCCATGACGGTTTGGTATCCGAAACCAGCGGGTCCGGCGGCGTGGATTCCTTGACCTTTGCGATGTCCGCATTGATGGTCAGCTTGTCGCACTGGTTTCCGTCCTCATCAAGAAGAAGCAGTGTGTCGCGCTTGGATTCCAGCGTAATTACAACGGACTGCTCGCGGCTGGGAGTTCCGGATTCTTTCTAGGCATGGTTTTCCTTTCTGAAAATGGTGACACTAAATCAAGTGTCTTGATTATGTCGGTACACCGACGGCAGCACCTTTGGTGCTGCACTGTTCAGTAGTGCGGTACACCGCACTATTCCTGCCGTACAAAGTACGGAGTGAAAATTCCCGAAAAAAGAATGCTTTCAGGTGCGACACGATGTCGCAGTTGAAGCTGAGCTGCGCGGCATCCATGCCGCGCTTGGGCTTCGACAGCAACAACGTCCTGTTGTCGCACTACGGCTCAAAATCAAATTCGTTCTCATCATAGTCCGGGGGCGGAATGCTCCTAAACTCCGTGGGAGCAAGAAATTCACGGACCGCGACGCCGTGGCTCTCCAAAACCCGGAAAAGTTGGAGTGCTTCGTTCCAGTCCTTGTTTTTGACAGGAGAGCAGGACATCACCGATAATTCTCTGTCCGGGAAATCCTCGAAAATCCTACTGCTGGAAGCTTCCGCACCGTCGTGTCCGGCTTGGTCGCTGTCATAGCAAAACCACACGGATTTTATTTCCGTGTGGTTCGTAAGGTATCTTTTTATGTTCTCATAGTTTCCACTGCCGTTCACGCTGAGCCGGTGGTCGGCCGTCCAGTCTTTTCCGAGGAGCTTTGTAAAAGTGGCGTGCGACATTGCGTCAATGGGGCTTTCAAACAGCCGGAGCACATCGTTATTTCCCGCCATAGCGAATGTGCAGGACTTGTCGCCGCCGGGAGCTTCACCGCGGAATTTCAAGTCAGTCGAACCACGGAGCGCGCAGGAGCGTATCATTCCGTTTTCGTCACGCCCGAAAAACAGGCAGTTGTGATGAACGGAGTCCTCGGCAATCATCTTTTGCTGAATCATTGCTTTCACGATTTTATCTTCCAGCTTTTGCGGTCGCTCTCCCTTTCGTTTATCTCCATTCCGAGAGCCCTGGCAACGTCCAGGCAGGGAGCGTTAGTCAGGCGGTAGTAGTCGTCACGGGAGTATTTATACTGCGGCATAGGTTTCCTTTCTGGAGGTGCGGCACGGTGCCGCGCTTCTACATCTCCGTTTTGAATTATCAATTATATAGGAAAACCTCCCACGGCTATGTTCTGCCATGAAAGGTTTTCTGTTTATTATATGGAAGCGCTTTCCGGACTTATTTCATCGCAGCGACAATGCTCTCCACAAGCTTATTTGTCAGCTCGTTTTCGGAGCAGATGGAATAGGAATATGTTCCGTTGGTCCATGCCGAGGAGCTTACGCCGTCGCCGTTTCCCTTTAACGTAACGGTATTCCCGCCGATCTTCTTTTCGGAAACGTTCTTGTATACGTTGTAGTCGCCGCTGATGTCATCGGTTCCCTTGCCCTTGCGGACGCATATCTCATTGCTGCCGTTGGAGTATCTCACTTCAACGATGCCGTCCATCGCCTGCACATATGAAACCTTGTAGCCTTCGAGCTTTTCAGGAGCGCTGAAGCTGATTCCGGTAGCCTTTGCAGCTTCGGAAACGGTCTTGTATTCCTGCCACGGGTTCGGGATCTGGGTGTTGTCGCCTGTGATTTCCTCGTCGGTATTCCCAAGCTCCAGGGTCTGTACGTCGCCAAGCTTTACCTTACCCTTTGCGGACTTGCTGACTGTTACCAGCGACCACTCGTATGGAGCGTTCGGATAGACCGCATGGCTGCGGCAGAGTATCATATAATTGCTTCCGGATTTGTTCTGACTTCCAAGATAAAGAACAGGCTTGTAATCAACGCCAACAAGCTCCTTCATTGCCTTCTTGTACGCGGAATATACCGCCTTGTTCTTTTTGTTCTTTATCGCGAATTTCCCGGTGTTGGCTTTGAATCCGCCCTCGTCACCGCCGCTGATGATCGTCTGGAAGCCGTCGATATCAACGGTACCGTCAACGCTCTCGTAGATGTACATTATTGTGATCTCAGGCACCGCGTCAGGATATACCGGAGTTGCCCTGCAGAGTATCGCGTACTTCATGCCTGCAACGACCTGAGTTCCGAGGACTGCTATTGGCTGATAGCTTACGCCCAGAAGCTCTGCGGTAGCCTTTTTGAAAGCTGCCTTTGCAGCGGCGTTCTTGCTGATAGATGTGCTGCCTGTGTTTACTTCCCAGCCTCCTGCGAGGAATTCTGTGTAGCCGGAGTCGTCAGCCAGCTCTGTGGAGTCGTCTGCAAATGCGGAGAATGTCGCGCAGGACATTGCGATGAGTGCTGCCATAGCGGCAGAGGTGAATCTGATAGACTTTTTCATGATGTTATACTCCTTTGAAATTTCTTTTGTACTGGCAGCTGTTTCACTGCCTTTCACCCTAAAGGACAGCATTGAAATCGTCAGGTCACACCTTTTTGAAAAAATTTATTTGATTTTTTCGATAATTTCTTTCAGTGCATTTTCAGAAATACCGGAGCTTACCGAAACCGAATAGGAATAATCCCCGGAAACCCAGAGCGCAAGGCTGAATTCATCGCCGCTGCCCTTTATCGTTACTGTATTTCCGTTGACTTCTGTTTCAGTGATGTTGTCAAACTCGTTGAAATCGCCGCTGATATCTTCACTTCCGCGGGATTTCCTTATGATCATTCCGCGGTCGTCGCCATTGTAATACTGCACCTCGAGGATTTTCCCCTCGATAACCGCATAATAAGGCTCGGTGTATTCGCCGTAGCTGTCGGGTACGCTGATTTCAAACCCGACCGTATTTTCTGCTTCTTCAAGTGTATCGTATTCTGCGTAGGGATTTCCGGACTGTGCAAAATCGGAACTGTCAGCTTCTTCCGACTGAGCAGGGGTATCAATGATATTACCCCTATGCTGGGTAATGGCGAATATTCCGATGCCGATAACCAGCATTGCGCAGGCGGCTATGCTGGCATATCTGACCCACGGTGTGAAGCGCATTGCTTTCTTTTTCTGCTCGGCGGGAGCAGCTTCGTCAATGTATTTTTCGTCGATATCGCCGATTATCTGCATTAAGCGCATTTCTTTCATACAATTATCCCCTCGCTTTCAAGATGTTTTTTCAGTTTGCTGCGCGTGCGCATAAGGCAGGTCTTGACCTTGCTCACACTGAATCCGTATTCCTGCGCTATCTCCTCAATAGGGCTGGCGTACCAGTAACGCCTTACGAATATCTTGCGGTTGTCTGCTGAGAGCGTGCCAAGAAAATCGTTTATGCTGTCGCGTATTATCATGCTTTCCGCTGCCTTTTCCACGTCTGAGCTGGGGTCGGGAATACACTCCGAAAGCTCGTCAAGAATGGCTTCAGTGCTGTTTACATCTCGTTTTTTCCTGTGCATATATTCGTACATATTCAGTGCGATGTTCCTCGCTATCTTTCCAAGGTATGCCCGGAAATTCTCCGGCTTTTTCGGGGGAATCGCGTTCCACGCCTTGATGTATGTATCATTCTTGCATTCCTCGCTGTCCTCGTTGTTGTGCAGTATGTTGTAGGCTATCGTCAGGCAGTACCGCCCGAATTTAAGGTCGGTTTCTTTTATTGCCTGCTCGGAGCGGGCAAAGTACAGATCAAGTATCTGTGCGTCTTCCATAGGTATCTCCTTTCGGAATATTTTTTTCTGATATAAAAGACAGCGTTTTTTGATCAAAGGTCACACGGTTTTTATAAAAATATGTACGGCAGCTTTCAGATAAATGATAATCTAAATTTGGCTTATTGTCAAGTGTTTCTACAAAATATATCACATCTCCGGCTGTTCGTCATATTCCTCGGAAACATCATCGCGGGCTTCTCTTGCCCACATCGGAATGTGTTCCTCACGCATTGCGCCAAGGAAGCAGTCGCTTGTGACGGAGGCTTCCTCGCGGTCGTACAGGAATACGCCGTTTACCGCGCCGCCGTATTCTTTAGGGTCACAGCCTGGTCCGGACTGCGCAAGGAATAACTGTTCATCGGGAGTGAAGCTCCGCGAACTGAAATATTCCGGACGGATTATCATAATCCTGCCTGTATAGTCTGAAGCACTATTGTCAACGTACACATCGCCGAAACCGAAATCTTCGCGGTACTGCGCCGCCATTTCGGTAATCACTTTCTTTACATCTGCGGAATTTACATCAAATCCGTTTTCGCTGAGCAGGTCTGTGAAATGGCTCTCGACATTCTGCTGTTCGACCATGTCCCAGATTCCATTGCACTCCTCGTCAGTCAGCTCAAACTGCATATCCTCGCCGTTTACGGTTCGGATAATAGAGCCTGGTTTTGGGGTGAGTTCTTCAAAACGGGTGTGCTGGTTTACGTCAGAAAGCGCTCTGGAGAACAGGTCGCGGTATGCTGAAACAAGATTATTCTGCGGATCGTTTGAGGTGAAATAATGTCCCCATACCGTCGAAAGTCCGCCATTATGGTCGGCGTTGTACCAAGTCACATAACAGCCCGGCATTTTCTTATTCTGCCCGAGGATAAATTCAGAATTGGGAGTCCGGATTCTCTGAACAATGCGGTAGCCTTCGATTTCCTGCTTGTCCATCTCGCGGAAAGCAGACCTTAATTCTTCCGTCACAGCGTTAAGAAGAACCGGGTGAGCCGTTCCGAGCGTCCTGTCTGCTGTTTTCCGGATTTCCTCGGCATTGGGATAGTCGGCAAGAAATTTATGCGCCCATTCCTTATTATCGGCGGTGAAACGCCCGTCATATTTCAGGCTGTCAATGCGGAGCGCAAGCATGAGCATTGCACGCTCAAAGCCGTATTTCCCGGCGGCTTCCGCAGTAACTTTTTTAACATCGAGGTAATTATTGTTGAAATTTTCGGCGATGAAACGGCTTATAAGCGTCCCACGTTCATCGCACAGATTCATGCTTTCGCGGTACTGTTCAAGCTCGCCGTTTTCCTTCGCGTAGTTAAGACTGCTTTTGTAGATATCCATTTTATTTTTCTTTCCGGAGGTGCGGCACGGTGTCGCACCTGACCCTACATCTCCATGCCGAATTCTTCCTCGTCCTGCTCTGATTCAAAGTAGCAGACGGTCTTTTCGTGGTACGAATAAAGGTGGACATCACTCGGCTCGCATTCGAAACACTCGGCGATTTCCCTGCGAATGCTGTCCATATCGGTATCGTGGCAGTAAATATATCCGCCGCATATCTCGTTTGGAGAATCCGGCTTTTCGTCCGTTACACACCACTCTGTACCGAGATTAAAAAACTCGCATTCAAAATTTCTGATATCCTGCTCTGAAAATCTGCTCTCCGGGTAAATTACGCGGTTGTATTCTCCCTGACAACAGCCGTGGATCTCCTTCCAGTCAAATTCTTCGCCTAAAACCAGACTGAGCGCCTTGCAGATTCCCCACATTTCATCGTATATTCGCGAGTAGGGATTGTAGCCGTCTGCTTTCGGGAAATTGTACGATTTTGCGGCGTCATCCCAGCCGGTGAGCTGTTCCTCCATGTACGGTTTATTGTCCTGCCGCGGTGAAACATCATTTATGTATTCCGCGATTGAATCGTACTCGCCGCACCTGCTGTCCGCAATGTCCTGTGAAACATCAAAATAGTTCTGCAAAACCTCAAGAATGCTTTTGTAGTGCGAATCTACTGCATATTTTCTTACTGGCTCATAAAGAAGAATGCCGTCCCACGTTTCGGCGCTGTCCCAGAATGGAGAGGTCTGTTCGGACGGGCTTATCTGCCTTGCGTATAGTGCCATTTTAAGATATTAGTCATATTCCGGGTCGTAGGGCTTGAAATCCCCGAACGGCACGTTTCCGATAATCACATCAAATGTGCCGTTTTCGAACTTTGTACGCTCAAATCCACGGTTTTGTATTTTCGCTTCGGGGTAGAGTTCCTTTGCGATACGCGCGGTCAGGCTGTCGAGTTCAACGCCGTATAAACGGCTGTTCTCCGCCATTTCTGCCGGGAGATTCCCGAAGAAATTACCCGTTCCCATTGCCGGGTCGAGTATCTCGCCGCCGGTAAATCCCATGTTTCCGAGCGCCGTGTAAATGCTCTTTATGATGTACGGCTCGGTGTAAAATGCGGTGAGCGTACTTTCACGGGCGGCGGCATATTCCTTGTCCGTGAGAAGGGCTTTAAGTTCTGATTGGAAGATCCAGACCGCAGGCGGCGATTTCCTTACGAATGTAGTCCAGACGGTCATTGTACAGACAGTGCGGATATTCGTAGTGAATCGCGAACCGCTGTGCGTCAAAAAGCGTCATTCGGCGGCGCATTTCTATGTCGGATTCGGTAATGTACTTCCCGCTGTTCACAGCGCTGCGGACGGCTTCGGCGACTTTCTTCCAGTTGAACCGAATGACCTGCCTATTGCTGAGAACCAGCTCGATTCCTTTGCCGTCGTGGTTGCTGAAGCTTACTGGGTCGTCATTCCGGGAACTGCCGCCGATCCCGTATTCATTTTTCAGGAATTTCGCGAGTTCGTCTTTGTTTGGTGAGTTCTCGGAAACGTACTCACTTATGCGGAATTTTCCGTTAGAAAAGCCGCTTCCGCGGATAATTTCATCTTCAAGGAGCTTCTTCGCGTAATCGCTGTCCGGGCTTATTTCCTCCGGAATATCCGTAAAAACAGAGATGGTATCTGATTCGTCGTCAGATACCATCTCATTTAGTTCTTCGTCATCAGGCTCATCGAGATTTTCTGGATCTCCGTCAGATTCGCCCGGCTCCGGACTTCCGCCGCCAGCCATGCTACGCTCGTCCTCAGAGATTCCCAAGCCGCTTCCTGCGCCGCCATGTCTATCTCCGTCCGCTGGCTCACGCTCTCGGAGTAATCCCGGCTGAGTTGGGTTTTCGCCAGCAGAGAGCGTGTTGTGCTGTTCCGGACTTTCTCTGCTTTCTTCCCGATTTCCATCCAAATTCGGAGGTACAGTCCGCTGATGTTCACCATGTCCAGCGCTGTCGGGTCGAGTTCGTTCATCAGGTCTACCGCCTTGCGCTCCAGCGGAGTCATCTGCGCCCTGCCGTAATTCGTGAATTTCGGGTGGAACAGTCCGTTCTGATCTTCCTCGAACGGGATATCGTAGATGTCTTCCGCATATTCCAGCTTCATAGCGCTCATATTCTTTCCTCCTTATAATTCCGTCTATCTCGCGCAGTACTGCCTGTGCGAGAGTCGTTGCGGCGTTGCCGATTTCGACTATCGAAAGGTCGGAATTTATCTTAGTTACGTCCGAGAAATCACTGTCGCCTGGAATGCCGCACCTTGTCATGCAAATAAACTCTGCGCTTGCCCGAATGAACGCCGCCGTTCTGGGGTCATTCGAGATGGCATTATTTAATTTGCTATTATAATTATATACCATATCTATATTTTTGTCAAGGCTTTTCTGCAAATAATCTTCAAAAGAAACAGCGTTTTCTGCGTTCTCGGAATTGAATTTACCGACTATCCCGTCAGCCATTCGCTCGGAGAGCTTCCACTTGGAATTGTACGCCTTTCCGTAGGTCTGGCGCACATCAAAAAGGTACATGAGCTGTGTGTCCGTGCGGCTTTTGAAAACCGCTGTGGAATGCTCGCCGCGCCTTATGTACCGCCCGATATTGTTCCACTGGTCGATGGTTCCGCACATTTCCGCTTTCGGATTCTGGAGCGTAAGGAGCATTGCCTCGCAGAAATTGAGCCTCCAGAAGCTGGAGGTCATTCTGAGCGTCTGCTCCCATACCTCCGGACTGCGGAGCTGGGGAAGCCGGTGGTCGTATATCTGGGCGATTTCGCTGAATCTGCTCATGGGTACCTCCGTATAATGAAAATGGAGCAATCTATTGACCGCTCCATCCGTCGTCAGGCATTTCGGAAGGTTCATCGTCCTCAATGGGAATGTAGATAGCTTCCGGCTGGTACTCAGGTTCGGCTGACTTCGGGGCAGGACGGATCTCCGTGCTTTCCTCGGATTCCCGTTGAGCCTGCGCGAATGCTTTCATCTTTTCAATGTTCATGCTGTCCTCCGGATTATAAAAGTTTGGAGCGTATCGCGGGTTTAGCCCGTTGTTACGCAGATTTGGGGCGCATTTTACTGCGCCCCGGAGGTAATGTATGTGAACCCTGTGGCAGGGAGGGTTGTATAGAAAAGCGGAGATCTTTCGGTCTCCGCTTGGTTTTATTCGGTTGTGGAGGCAATCCTGTCAGCAAATAGCTCTTTCACTTCTTCATGAGGGAGTTCTGAAAAATACGCTATCTTTTCTAAATCGTGAACACCATGGTTCCATATATTGTTTGCAAAATTAACAGATACTTTATGAACTGCTTCCTCAACTGCCTGGTTAACACGCTTTTCAATGTACTCGTCAAATGTCATACTCATCAGGCTGTCTTGCCTTCGAAAAGTTTCTTTACTTCGTCCAGAGGGAGCTTGCTCATTTTAGCGATTTTCTCCATATCACGAATACCATCGTTCCAAAGTTCAATTGCAAAGCTGATTGCAAGTTCATTTTGCGCTTGCTTTGCTCTCTTTTCGCCGTAATCTTCCACTAATTTACACATAGTATCAACACCCTCCTTGTCTTTCTTGAAATAACCTGCCCGGTCGGACAGTACCTTGTAGTGCATTTCGCGCGGATCCTTACAGAAGAAATCCTGCATAAGCTCGCCCAGAGCCGTGCCGTTTCGAATCTCACCGTTCACATATATTATGTGCGAACCGTCCGTAAATATTGCGTGGTCAAGCTCGGAAATCGTGCGGTTGACCGTGTAAAGCGGCTTTCCGCCTTTAAGCACGTCATGCTCGGTAATAAAGATTATATAACTTTCCGGCAGTTCATCGAACTTATCGCCGGAATTGAGCAGATTTGCGTCCAGCAGACTGCTGTTATATCTTGCGCGTCTGGGAGCCGCGCCGTCATCGCTGCGCTGAACCTCAACGTCGTACTGCTTGCCATGCTCGTCAACTGCGTAAATATCCAGCCTTGCTGAACGTCCCTGCAAATTTTTCAGTTCGAACTGCGAAACCACACGGACAACCGTCAGGTCGTCGCGGTTCAGAATTACTCTGAGCAGAAGCTCCGCGCAAGCCTTGTCCTCGAAAACCTTGCTCATGAACGTGTCGTCCATCAGCCGGAAGTTCTCAATGATGTTAAGTATTTCAGCCCGGTTTTCGGCGCTGATATCGCTGGTTTTTATCTCGTCCACAGGAATCACCGTCCCTTTCTTGAATTATAGCATATTCCCCGCGAAAAATCAAGCATTTGAGCCATCTGTTTTGCCCTCCGTGTACATTTTGTGCCATTCCTCTAGGATATCCCGGCGCTGGAGGCAGAAATAGAAATACTCCGAAATCTCCTCGTTGGAAAGCTCGTCGCCGATGAGCTGAGTAACTTCCTTGCGCTGGAGGGTTATCTGTTTTGACGGCTTTTTCACGGTCTGTTTTGGCTCTGCGGGAGCGCTCTTTTCAGTCGGTTCAAAGCGTTCTGCCACGACTTTCTTTCCACCACAAATCTCCGCTATGTCGGACTCCGAAAAGAATTTCAATTCTGCAAGCGTATTTGCCTGCTCGACTGTGAATTTTCTTTCAGAATCACGGCTGAGATACGCCGCGATCTCCTCCTGACTGCTGTTCGGAAGCGCCGAGAATTGGCAGGCTATCGCAAGCGTAAGTCTGCCGCTGTCGAGCAATTCCATAAGCTCCGAAACAAGCCGCGTGCAAGCTATGTAGCGCTGGATAGTGCGCTTAGCTTCGCCGTATTTCTCGGCTATGTCCTTGGTTGCACGGCGGCTTCCTAGGGCTGTCAGAGCCTCCTGCTGTGCCTTGTACGCAAATGCGCGCTCGGACGGCAGAAGCTCGGTGCGCTGGCAGAGGTTTGTATCTGCCATGATTAGCTTCGCGCGGTTTTCGTCAACGTTCTTGACAATGCTGGGAACCGCCGTAAATCCTGCTCTGCGGCAGGCTTCAACGCGGTTGTGTCCGGCGATTATACGGTACTTTCCTCCTGTGACAGGGGATACGATTATCCGCGACAGAAGTCCATTTTCCCTGATGGATTCCACCAGCTCGTTCATTTTGAAGTCGCTGTACATCTTGAACGGCTGATTTTCCCACGGAACAAGCAGGTTTATCGGGATTTCTTTTTCGTCATTCTGGACTGTCGATTCATCACTAAGGAAGTCGTTCATATTCAGCTTTCCGGTGTTGTTGGAAGCTCCTAGATTGAACGCCATTTACACTCCCTCCTTTTCGAGAATTTCGCTTACAAGCTTGCGGTACTGACCGCCTATCACGCTGTTTTTCTTGGATATCAGCGAACGCTGTTCTGCTGTGCTATTCGCCGCCTCAATGCGCTTGCTTATCGTTGTTTCGTAAACCAGACTGCCATAGCGCTCTTTTAGAACAATATCCACTGCCTGAGCCATCTGGGTGTTGTCGGTCATGGTTTCAAGTATTCCACAAATTTTCAGGTCGTGGTTGATTTTTTCCTTGATGAGATTGAAAATGTCCTCGAACTGGACTATGCCGTTGAGTGCGAATTTCTGCACCTGAACCGGAATTATCACCTCGTCAGCCGCCGCAAGGGCGTTCATGACCAGTATTCCGAGCGAGGGCAGGCAGTCGATGAGGAGATAATCGTAATCCTCCGATATGCTGTCGCCGGAAATCGCCTTGTCAAGAATCTGCTCACGGCACATCGTCTGTGCCAGAAACATATCCGCAGTCGCCAGAGAAATATCCGCTGGGACATAGTCGATAGGCTCGTTTTTCGCGGTTTGAATGCACTCCGAGAGCTTCGCAGTTTCTTTCAGGACGTCAACGATGGTGCGCTTACCCGTGAAATCATAGCCGAGGTAGTCGCTGAGATTTCCCTGCGGGTCAAGGTCGATACAGAGGACTTTCTTGCCAAGTTCCGCAAGTCCTGCGGCGATGTTTACCACGGTCGTTGTCTTGCCAACGCCGCCTTTCTGGTTTGCTATTGCTATAATCTTTGCCATAATTACCCCTCCTGCCAGTATTCTTTCATGTCGTGATTTACCCGGGACTGCCAGTAGCTGTTGAGCGTCAGCCGGGAATTGTACAGCGCCGTTATCAGGTAACTTCGGATATTCCGGACGTCGCTGGTGTTGGTGTCCATGGCTTCCAGAACATACTCGATGTGGCTGCCGTTCAGCTTCAGGAACGTACTTTTTACCACGTCATGCGGGACGTCTTCACCGTTTACCCGTATCGTAGGCCTTGTGGAGCAGATTGCGTCCACCATAATGCTGATAAGTTCGTTGATGGTATCCGCCTTGCCTGGATTCTGCTCGATGAGGAATGCTGTTAAAGCCTTTCGGCTGTTAACCTATATAAAAAAGCGCACAGATTTTCTCTATGCGCTCTTGTTGTCAATATTAATAACTCTTTTTGTGAAAACGCTAAAGAAATCGGATTTTCTGCCGATATATAATAATGGTACACAAATTGAGCATCTTATTTGAACTGTATATTGACGAAAGCGCGTTAGAAAGTGTGAAATGCACGTCATGTCGTCAAATTAAGTTGTCCATTTTCTGTCCATTATTTGTCCTTTATTCAGAACTAAAACGGGCTGAAAAAGATGTTTGAAAAAATAATACTATGTACGTTGGTACCGCATTGCTATGCGGTATGGGGGATTTTTACCGGCTGAGCTGTTCGATTCGTTGCCGAATTCAATTCCCCTCGGCTCCACCACAACAGCCCGGAAAACGGGCAAACCACCCACCACCTGCCAACCAGCAAGTGATGGGTGGTTTTTTAATTATCTTGAAATGCATAGAGAAATCATATATGAAAAACATTTTCACCTCTTTACAAATGTCACTTTTTGTGATATAATATATAAAACGTTTGGAGGTGTAAATTATGAGGAAACCAACAAATTTAATCAGCCAAGCCAAAACCACAAAAAAACATATCGGTAAAAAGCAGGTTATAATTGGTGCAGCTGTTCTCGCAGGCGTAATTGCGATTGGCTCAAATGTCGCTAAAAATAAAACTCCAGATCACACTCAAATTTCTGATATGGAGTTTCAAAACGGAGTATATACCGGACAGCTTTCCAAAGATGAGATAGACGGAGTAGGGACTTTTACATTCAAAACTGGTGAGGTTTACTCCGGAGAGTGGAGCGGCGGCTCCATGAACGGCGATGGTACATACACCTATGCAAACGGAATTAAAGTATCCGCAAAATTCAAGGATAATGCAATCTCCGACGGAGATTGCATAATAACATTCGAAGATGGCACCACTTATTCCGGTACACTGAAAAATGGAAAAATCAGCGGGTCCGGTTCGATGACATATCCAAATGGCGACGAATACACCGGTGACTACAAAGACGGCACTCGGAATGGCACCGGAACATACAAATGGAAAACTGGCTGTCAGTATTCCGGCAACTGGGATAGTGACGTAATGTCCGGCGATGGTACCTATACTTTCTCCGACGGCTCCAGCGTATCAGGAAATTTCAGCAACAACGAATATCAGAGCTCAGAAAAAGGAACCTACACATTCAAAACACGGACCGGAAATTCCGTTACCGTGGATTTCTCCCAGAGCGCACCGATAATGGACGCTGAATACTCCGTTGCTTACTCAAACGGAGACACATTTGTAGGTACTGCCGAGGACGGAAAGTGGACCGGACACGGAAAATACACATGGTCGAATGGAGCGTACTATGACGGCGAATGGGCTGATGGAAAAATAAACGGCACAGGCGAATTATATTATGCAGAATCCCAGAAGGGATATAAGCTGACTGGCACATTCAAAGATGGCAAACCCAACGGTACCTGCAAATATTACCCGGATGAAAAAAAGCCGGCAGAATACTACACCACAACATGGGAAAACGGAAAATGTACAAAGGTGGATTGACATGGAAAATGAATTATTCCCCAGCGTAAAACGCTCTATACAGGATTTTATAAATGATGAGGAAGCCGCAATACCAAGAGGAAAGCTGCTTGCGGTAGGTTCGCTTATGCTGGTTTTAAGCGTGATATTAGGCGTGAACGCAGCGGCAAAACATACATCTCATCGGTCGCATTCTTCACACTCCTCTTCATCATATCACAGGTCACACACCAGCCATTCCAGCCATAGGTCGGGGCATGGCAGCCACTCATCGCATTCTAATCACGGCTCGCATTCCAATACTCACGGAAGTCATTCGTCACACTCGAACACGCACAGCAGCCACTCTTCACATTCCAGCACCGCCATAACTACCACTAAGCCGGCTGTTACCACGACATCAACACCAGCAACGACAACAACTGCTGCTACAGTATCAAAACCTGCATTATCATCAATCCCATCACCCGCTGCTATTGCTGATGTATCACCTGCTGAGATAAGCACCGACGCTATTTCTGCAAAGCTGAGCACCGTAAGCGCTCCGACAGCTACTCCGGGTACAGACGGAGTTTCGGCGGCTCTTTCAATGCCTCTGCCAACTCCGGAATTCAGCGCTGATTCTCCCGGAATACAGCCACCGATTGATGGTAATAAAAAATAAGGAGCGTCAAAATGCACATATCTTTCAGCAAGGAACTATACCCCAAATCAGCGCTGTTAAAGGCAGCTTATGCATTCACTGACAGGGCGTATGTATACCTGGACGCGAACGCCACACATTATGAAGTCGATATCGAATCCAAGAAAAACGGCAACATCACCGAAAAGGAATTCATGAACGAACTCCTTAGCCAGACAGTCCGGCTTGATGTCTACAACCGAACAAAGAATATCCGTGAACTGCTTCTCGCAAGGTCAATTGCTTCCACTGTAATTGAAACACCATCCGAAGAAGCTATCGAAGAAACTGACAGCGCTGATATTGACGGAATACTCCGGGATTGGTTTGAAGATGAAAATAAAGCTGAATAAAGAAATATACTCCGCCGAACATATACAACAGGCGGTTTTGGATTATTCGTCTCTTGCTGATATAAGATTGACAGAGGAAAACGGATATTTCGTCTGTTTATTTTCAGCGTGCAGATATGATGAGCAGCGTACTGCAAAAGAGTTCGTGAACTACGTCACCGACCTGATGAACCACATAAATTCATGAAAATCATTGAAATAATCATGCTCATGCTAACCGCAGGATATTCCATCTTTTCGATGGTCTCGGATATTCGCCATGGCAGGATAAGCAACCGCTCCGTGCTGATATCCGGCATAGCTGCGGTTACTCTTGACGCATTCTATTACAGCATGGTTCGCCCTGACCTGTTGGCTTCATTCGGCATAACATTAGGAATTATGACGACGATTTGCGCTGTGATGTATATATTCAACATCTGGGCCGCCGGGGACTGCAAGCTGCTTTTCGTACTCTCACTGAGCTACCCGGCAGGACTTTACTTCTGCCTGAACGACTACAATATTACGCTCTGGCTGAGCGTTGCGGCGGCATTCTTAGTGGGATTTGTGTATATCATTGCAGAATCCGCCGTCACTGGAATACGTGAAAAACGCGCTGTCAGCCGGAATATCTTTTTTGCCAGAATGAAGCGCTTCTTGATGACTTATGTTACTGTGCTTATTTATACTTCGTTCATAAATGTCATAATTGCAATGTTCGTGAAAGCTGATCTGATCAGAATTCTTACTCCGGTGTTGGCCTTTGCTGCGGCTGTTTCGGTATCTAAATTCAAACCTCTTCAGAATAAGATAGCGGTCGCAATACTGCTTGTTGTTGATATAGCCCTTGCGATACATTTCACCTATATTCCACTATCGGGAAGCTGGCTGAGTTACGTTGTGATAATCATTACAGCAGCCGCACGGGAATTCATGGGCGAATACAACTACCGCACAATGTCAGCGGAAAACGTTGAACCCGGAATGATACTTTCCTGCGCTTCTTCGGTGCTCATGCAGTCCTCAAATATCAAGGGACTTCCGCCGATTTCTACGGAGGATCTCCGCAGCCGGCTGACACAACAGCAGGCGGACAGCATAAAGCAGTGGAGCAAAGGCTCTCCGCTGTACGAAAAAATCAGCATAGTAAAAAAGATCCCTTTCGCTGGACTTATCGCCGTGGGAATGATGATCTATATTCTGTTGGGAGTGTTTGTTCATGCTTATTTATTTCAATAATTATTCCTCCGGGTACAGAATAGTTTCGTTTTCACGCTGCCGGGAAAGCGCGGAATATTTCCGGGAACACGGGTTTGACTACGTTTCTTTCGATGGAAGTAATGCAGTACTGTATCCGGACAATACCCATCTGGAATTCAACGAAAGATCCGCTGAGAAACTCGATATGTGCAATGATTTCGACGTACTGGAGATATCTCCGCAGGGCGTCGCATATCAGTACTACAATGCGGAATCCGATGACAATGCGTTTGTTGTTACCGGGAAGTGCAACTCCAACTGCGTGATGTGTCCATCACCGGAAAGTCAGCGCAGGAACAGCGGAACTTACAGCGCAGATACGCTTATCGAAATAGCCCGGCATATACCGTCGGATGCCGTGCATTTCACGATAACCGGCGGTGAGCCGTTCCTTATGGGCAAGGAAATTTTCAGATTTCTTGAGTACATAAGGAACAATTTTACTGATACCACAGTACTCCTGCTGACGAACGGGCGTATATTCTGTTCGGCTGAATACTGCAACCTTCTGAAAAAGACGATACCCCAAAACACCATACTTGGAATACCGCTGCACGGTTACAGCCCGGAAACTCATGACCTTGTCACGCAGGCTCCCGGGAGCTTCTCTCAGACGATTGCTGGAATAAAGAACCTTATCCGTCTTGGTCTGAGCATTGAACTGCGTATTGTTGTCAGTCAAATCACTGCCGCCTACATGGACGAAATGGCAAAGCTCATCGTGCGTGAAATACCCGGAGTTTCCTGCGTGAAGATCATGGCGATGGAAATGCTCGGAAATGCCGCAGTCAACAAGGACAAAGTGTGGATAAGCTACACGGAAGCATTCAGAAGCACACGTGACCTAGTCTGCAGACTTGTGGAGCATGGGATAGACACGGCATTCTACAATTTCCCGCTGTGCACTGTTGACCGTGATATGTGGAGCATTTGCAGCAAAAGCATATCCGACTACAAGATACGTTTCCTCCCGCAGTGTGACGAGTGTTCTGTAAAGGACGCTTGCGGAGGTATGTTTGCAGGCACAGTCCGGCTGGAAAAAGAAGATATAATCCCTGTGGCGGGAGGTTTGGCAAAGTGATAAACTACTTTAATTTCAAACAGTTTGGCGATGAATTCTTAGTAACAAACGACCTGGGGAAATACGCTTTTCTGGATAAAAAGGACTTCATCGACCTTGTAAAAGATCAGGTGGATCCAAATTCTGAAACCGGACAGATACTCACGGAGCGCGGATTTATCCACGACGGCTCACAGCAGGGATTCATTGACGATACGATCCATCTCATGCGCGACAGCAAGAATTATGTCTTTCTGCCAACATCACTGCATATTTTCGTTGTAACTAACGCCTGCAATATGAACTGCATTTACTGCCAAGCAAACAACGGAACTGTCAAACCACACGACATGATGTTCGCTGAAACTGCTGAAAAGGCGGTGGATATCGCACTTTCCGCTCCGTCAAATTCTCTCACGTTTGAATTTCAGGGCGGTGAGCCACTACTGAATTTCCCGGTTATAAAGCATATCGTGGAATATACAGAAGCCCACAAGGGCTACAAGGACATCGAATACACCATCGTCACAAACCTTACGCTGATACAGGACGACATGATAGATTTCTTTGAGAAATACAGTATCAGCGTTTCCACCTCGCTTGACGGGTTCAGAGAGCTTCACAACAGAAACCGCCCGAATATTTCCGGGGAGGGAACATTTGACGATGTACTTCGGGGAATAGAGAAAATACGCTCCCGAGGAATCAGGCTCGGCGCTATCGAAACAACTACGCGGCATTCGCTTTCAGAGCCGGAAAAGCTGGTGGATACATACTACGACCTGGGATTCCGGGATATATTCATACGACCGCTGACGCCGCTCGGCTGTGCGAATAAGTCCTGGGAGCAGATAGGCTACACTCCGGAGGAATTCCTGGATTTCTATAAAAGGGCGCTGCTGCGGATAATATCAAAGAACGCCGGGGACGGTCATATGCGCGAGGGTCACGCTTCCCTTTTCCTGGCGAAAATACTCCACGGCAGACCCGTGAATTACATGGAGCTTCGCTCACCCTGTGGGGCTTCTGTCGGCGAGATGGCGTACTACCCGAATGGTGATGTTTTCACCTGCGACGAGGGAAGAATGCTCTTTGAAATGGGCAATGATTCTTTCCGGCTGGGAAATGTACGCACCAGCACTTATGACGACATCACGCATTCCCCTACCTGCTGCACCGTCTGTAGGGCAAGTATCACAGAATCACTGCCGACCTGCTGCGACTGCGTATATCAGCCCTATTGTGGAGTATGTCCTGTTATAAACCTAGCGCTGGAAAAGGATATAATCCCGAAATATCCACACAATTACCGCTGTCGGCTGTATGGAGGTATGCTTGATCTGCTGTTTTATCTGATAAAAAACGAAAAGTACACTAGCATAATGAAATCATGGAACTAAAGTATACCGCATCCCTCAAAAGGATGCGGTATACTAATTTCATTTGTACTCTTTATTAAGCTCCTCCCGCCCGATATTCTCCCGAACCTCCAGCGCATTCTGAGCAGCCGCGCCGTAATTCCCGACGGTCTCATCAGCCCCGACCGCTCTCAGAGCCGGCAGGTAATTGAGCGTTGCCGAGATATGATCCGGATAAACCTCTATCCGTGAAACATAAAGCTGAATAAGCTGCCGGAGGTGCGGGATAGTCCCGGACAGGAGCATTTCACGACCACGTTCGAACGCCTCGGCTATATCCTCACGGTTCGTTTCGATGGTCACTCGCCTGGATTCGATCTCACGGCGCTTTTCCTTGAGCACGGCAAGCCGTTCCTCGCGCTCGCTGACTGCCTCCGCAAGCGAAGCTGAGCCAGTGGCAGCCAGTATTCCAATGAGATTATCTATCTCGCCTTTGGTCTTTTTTATCATGCTCTTGACGGATCTCAGCTCGCTGTCGTACTCAGATTCGTTTGAATTGACCATCTTGTTGTACTCGCTGATAACGCCCTCCAGGCGCCGCTCATCGAACATAACTTCCGCAAGCAGTTTCCGTATGTAGTTCTCCAGATAATCACGGTTCACGTCCTTATTGCGGCAGTTCCCGGAACCTTTTCCGGAGTGAGAATTGCAGCGGTAGGTTATATACAGCGATTTATTTCTGCCACCGTGCATTCGGTTTCCGCAGTAACTGTTGCCGCATAATCCGCAGAACACCTTGCTGGAAAGCAGGTAAACTTCCTTGGCGTCCGAGCGGACATAAGGCTCCATCTTGCGCTTGTCCATTATCGCCTGAACAGCGTCGAATATCTCCCGGCTGATTATCTGCGGAACTCCGCCCTCGATGCGGATAATATCGTTACGGGAGCGGTCAGCATGATTATTGCGTTTCCCGAACTTGTCAGGCAGGGCGCTCCGCCGGTAAATGTACACGCCCGTGTACTTCTCGTTGCGGAGTGCCAGTTTTAGCACGGTCGATGTATTCGCTGACTATCTGATATCCGTTTTCATTAGCAAATTTGTGTATTGCTCTGAGCTGAGCGTCGATACTCTCGTCGCGCTGATTGTCGCTGGAGTACCGTGCGTAGGCTGCTGCCCTTATCATACTGCCGCCTCCTCGCTGTCAGCGTTCATTATCTCAATAAGCAGAGAAGCGACCATTCGTTCCGGCGGAACATCTGTGCAGTCCGCCTCGGTTAATGTAATAATGTCGTCCGGCATTATGCCGGTATCCTCAGCGTTTCTGGGAAAGAATACGACTGAGTTTATCTTGTAGTTGTGTTTCATCTGGTTTCCTCCATCTTCTCGGGAGCTTGCGTCCCGATATTATGTGATAGTCGATCACCAGATAATAATTTATAGTTGAAATCTTTAACGATACGAGACAGATATAAAATGATCCTGCACATTTTCATGCGCAGGAACGGAAAGAAAATAACACAAATGAATGTAGAATGACATAGAAACGCTGAATAATATCGACAAATTCAGACGAGCGTGCCTCAAATTATTTAATAAGCTTGCTCTTCTTTATTGCCTTTAACAGATCATCGATATATCTGCCATCGCTGTATTCCAGGATTTTAAGGCAATGGAGGATTTTGCTCTTATAATACTTGAAACGTTTGCCATGCTTCTTTTTTCTTGCCTTCATACGTTCAAAATAAAAGACAGCAAATGAGTCATAGGCTGTGACGTGTTTCACCAGGTCTCTGAAATCCTCTTCTGAAAGCTGTTCCTGATCATACAGCAGCTTAACACATAGAAGTTTATATTTGACCTGGCTACTTTTGTCCTGCGCCTGAGCGCTATTATAATATCTCTCAGCCAAAGCCAGATTGCCTTGTTGTGCTTCATTCGATCAATAAGACCTTTGCTGACGCCGTAGCTGT
>ENA-ORTN01001629-ORTN01001629.1-human-gut-metagenome-genome-assembly--contig:-NODE-1629-length-21432-cov-9.833513_pt1 | contig 21432 bp, 8 predicted proteins | sample MGYA00242070_ERZ509189 | MGnify/ENA primary metagenome ERZ509189 (study PRJEB26280, sample SAMEA2338821) | human gut metagenome | biome: human gut; feature: human-associated habitat; material: faeces...
GAGGAGGCCTGCCCATAGTACGAGAGGACCTGGGTGGACGAACCTCTGGTATGCCGGTTGTCACGCCAGTGGCACGGCCGGTTGGCTACGTTCGGAAGGGATAACCGCTGAAAGCATCTAAGCGGGAAGCCTGCTCCAAGATAAGCATTCCGTGGAACCTTCGAGTTCCTGTAGTCCCCATGCAGAACACGTGGTCGATAGGCCGGACGTGGAAGCCCCGCGAGGGGTGGAGCCGACCGGTACTAACGGACGAAAGGCAACACCAACATTCCAACCCCTGGCGGTTGGACCGCATCTTCCTCCTGCAAACGGCACCAGACGGCAATGAGCATTGTCTGGCCACAAGACGAAACATCGACATATCCGCGTCCGCTGTCCGGTTCCCAGGCCGCCACAGGCCGGCAGACCCCAGCGTCTGACCGTACAAGAGAAGATTTGCGGCGGCCATGGCCCAGGTGAGACGCCCGGTCCCATTCCGAACCCGGAAGCTAAGGCCTGGCACGGCGATGGTACTGCACCCGACAGGGTGTGGGAGAGTAGCACGCCGCCGCACCACACGTACAGGAAGCCCCTCGGAGCACACGCCCCAAGGGGCTTTCTCTATATCCGAAACCGGCCCCGGCCCGAACCCGCACGGGCACCGGGACCTCCCCGCATACCCATGAGACCCACGCCCGGGACCATTCCCGGCCAGCCCCGACGGCGAGGCCGAACGACGCGGCGCGTCCGCGACCGTGGGAGCCCGACGCCCGGGCCCCCCGGTCCGCCGCGCAGACAGCTCCCCCTCAAAGAGGGGAGCCAGAAACCTCTTGGGCCCCGACGGGATACTCCTGCCGGGGCCCAGTACGTTTTGGGCGGCAACCCGCTGAATACCCGGTAAGATGGCTGAGGTATCAACAAACAGGTCAGGAGGTGACGCGCATGGTGGCGTCAAGCCGTGATGACCGAAGCGTAGATGCATTGGTGAAATCCAAGGCAGTACTTGATGTATTGGCGGAACTGGGGCCAAGCACCGCAAAAACCATAAGCGAACGTACTGGTGAACCCGTAAGCTCAACGTATCGTTTGCTGGATAATCTCGTCGCAGTCGGTTGGGTGGAACGGGGCATCAATCGTGGCGAGTATCGGCTTGGCATCGATTGCGTACGTATCGGCGGCCAAATCGAAAGCAGACTGGACATTCAGCAGATCGCTCGCCGTACCTTCCGCGCCCATCGCGGCCAGTTCGGCATCTGGGGTCTGTTCGTTCGGAGGCGATTGCGCACGGTGTGCATCGAGACACGCACCCGTGAGGCATTGCAAAGCTATGCACAGCTGGTGGGCAATAGCTTGCCTCTGAGCATGAGCGCTCCCTCTCATGTACTGACGGCCTGGCTTCCCCCGGCTCGCTACGAGCAGCTGTTGGAACACTATGCCTATAACAACGAGCTCGGCGGCACATTCTCCACGATGCGTACCACAGCAATGGGACAGGCTCGTCATATACGCGAATGCGGCTTCACCTATGACGTCGGCCAGACCATGGCCGGCTCCGTGACTATCAGCGTACCGGTATTCAATCACGCCGGAGAGATTCAAGCGGCAATCGCCCTGAGTAGCCTTTCCCGCTCCTTGGAACCTGAGCTGGCCTGTCTGGTAGATGGGAAACCGGCAACGGCATCGGCTCAAGACATGGTGCAATTGGTGCAGACTGCCGGCCGCGAGGTGTCGCGAGGCCTTGGATACAGTGGTGATTATCTTGGCCTGAACAGTTGAATACGATGAGTCAGGGATAAGTCAGGGGGGAGGAAGGAACGTCGGCGATGGCGGAAGACAAACGTGAACCGACCCGCGCTTTAGACAAGGCGAGTCGTGTGATGGACGCATTGGCGGCGGAGAATGGCCTGTCTCCGGCAGATATCGCCGACGCCTGTGATATCCCGCGATCCTCCGTATACCGCGTGCTGGATGGACTGGTCGATGTGGGGTGGGCCGTAACGGATACGGATGGCAACTACTCATTATCACTGGACTGGCTGCGATTGGCTGATGCCGCTCGCACGTCTCGTACCGAATGGCAGCCTGCGATTGCGGTCATGCATGCCATCACCGCGCAAACCGGCATGACCTCATTCCTCAGTGTGGTCTCCGGCACTGAATTGGTATGCGTGGAATGCGCGCAAGGTCATGCCATCGATTCGCTGATCCTGCGCCCGGGCCGCGTGCTGCCTCTACATGCTGGCGCGGCCGGCCGCGTGGCCTTGGCGTATTTCGAGGATGCCGATGCCGAACGCTATCTTGCAGGAGCGCCGTTCCCGGCATATAACGAGAACACGCTGGTCAGTGTGGAACAGTTGCGCGAGGATATTCGCTTGACTCGCGAACGTGGATATGCACTGTCGGATGAGGATGTGACGTTGGGTGTCGGTGCCGTTGGTGTACCGATTGTGGACAACGAGTCCGGTCGCGTGATCGCCAGCCTGTCCGCCGGTGGATTCGTGGACGAAGTGTTAGCCACTCAAGAATCCTTGGCCGCGTTACTGCACGATGGCGTACACGAGATTCAGGCAGCCTGATTCGGCCCGCTAGGCTGTCGGGCTGGACGGTTATGCCCGGTCAGCTATGGCCTTTGCCGGCTACGGTTCTGCTGGTTATGCTTCTGCCCGACTACGCTGCGGTCCGCTGCGCTTCGGCCACACGACCCAACGCGATGGCGGTGATCAGCACGTACGCCTCGCGCGGGTCGGTGGCATCCCAGCCGGTGGATTCGGCGGCACGCTTCAAACGGTAGCGGATCGTATTGGGATGTACGTTGAGCTCCTTGGCCGTGGTCTCGAGCGAACCGCCGAACTTCAGGAATGTGGAGACGGTGAGCAGCGTCGGATCATCAGGGCCTGCTGCTGTCAGGCTTCCGTAGACCACGCGGACCAGTTCGTCACGGGCGTCCGCGTCGCCGATCAACGCACGTTCGGGCAGGGCGTCGTCGGTGCGTAACGGGCGCGGCAATGGCTGCACGGTGGCGGCCAGAGCCGGCGCGGCCTGAAGACAGTAAAGCGTGGCCTGAATCGAACGCATCGCGCCATCGGCACCGGTACGCTGCGGACCCAAGGCGATTGGCCGATCGGCGGCGAACGACGGGGCGATGGTATTGCAGATGATTTCCGGCGTGGCCGCACCGACCGGACGAATCAACGCCACTACGGCGGTGCTGTTGCCGATCGGGCGCTTGGCGGTCAGACACACACCGCCGAAATCGGCCACGATTTTCTCGATTTCCTTGGCCGTACGTGCGGCGGACCGGGCAGGGTATCCGGCGATGGCGTAACAATCGAAGTCATGCTCGAAACCGAGGATGGTGAACAGGGACTCCACTCGTTCGTCGGCCAGATGATTGAACAGGCACTCGAACAGCACGGTGCGTACGCGGTTGGTCGCGGCGATGCCGGGTGCGGACGAATCGGCAACGTCGGCAGCAAGAAGTTCGAGAAAATCTGACATAGTCACTAGTGTAGCGTCGCTGATTGGCGTTGCCTTTCAGCCAAAGACTCTCGCCAATACGTCAGCACCACGAATCCGAATACAAACGCAACCGGCAACATGTGCCGCTCGAAATTATTGGCCGGCGCGGTAATCATCACGCCCATCAGCAGTAGCAGCGGAATATGGGTCATGAGGGTGAGCCAACGTCGGCGAATCACCTCGGCCGCGCCGATCAGCAATGTCATCACCACGTAGAAATTGCCGTGCGTAGGCCAGCCGAGTACGGGAATACCGCCCCATACGCGAGTGAAGCCGGCGATGTGCTCACGCCAGTCATGGTTGTAATCCTTGATCCATGTGGAGTTTTTCTGCACGTAATCGCTGGTCACGTAATAATCCATCGATACGTACGGCTGATCGTTCACATTGAAGTATCCGAAGCATTTGGCCAGCAACGCATCCAGCGCGATGATTGGATTGTCCTTGACGATTTCGAACCATGCCTTGTTGAAATTGGTCATATCCTCGGGCGTCACCGTGCGCCACTTGTAGCTGACCTTCTTGGCCTGAATGCCGGAGGATTTCACCGGGTCGGCGTCCTGCTGGGAGTAAGCGTCGGCCATCTGATCGAGATTGAAGACGGGCGCGAGGTTCTTTTTGGCTTCGTCTGAAATGCCGTCCGGATTGCGCTGGGCCACGCGGGCGATCATTTGCAGCTGTACGCCGCGGCTTTCGATTGGGTCGCCGCCGATGATCGCGCCAGAGGAGATGGCGAAGGAGATGCCGCCGTGAATCAGTACGGTGGGGATGAGCAGCGCCACGACGTAAGTCGCCCAGCGCTTGCGGTCGGCGATCAGAGCCAGCACGATTTGTAGGGCGATGATGTACCACGCATATTTCGCGGAAATCAGCATTACCGACGTGGCCAGGATAAAGGCGATGAAACTGTGACGCGGCAAGTGGACGGGCGTGGCGATGGCAGGGGTCTGAGGATGTTTGCGGGTGCCGGCGGGGTGCCAGGTCTGGACGAGTTCATACCAGACGCTGAACCACCAGACGAACGAGAACGCGAACAGCGGCGATTTGGTGATGGAGATAGTGGAAAACACGGCCAGCGGGCAGACCATAAAGAACAGCAGAATCAGGAATCGAGCCAATCCTCCGGCCTGTGGGGGAGCGGCGGAATCCGTTGCCGTTTTTCCTATCCAAGGCCGGTTCAGGAATCGATTGGCGGCGGCAGCGCAGCAGAACACGGCGAACAGCGTCTGCAGGGCAGCCAACGTCACGATACCGGCATCGTTTGAGCCGGTCAGATGCCTCGCAAACGTGACCATCGCGCCATAGAACACAGTGAGTACCACATTGTGCTGGTCGGTCAGATACGTGGGATCGGACGGCCACATGTAGTGCGCAGTGGGGTAGATGTCCATCGGCACGAAGGAGAAGAAGCCGATATAGGGCTGTTTCAGGCCGGTCCACTGGTTCCAGGCCCAGCTGAATTCACGGATCTGTGAGCGGAGGTCCGCACCGAATGCGGCCAGCAGAGTGGTCGGCACCCAGAGCCAGCCGACAAAAAACACCAGCATAAGCTTCCAGAACCGGTTCGTGCCGCGTGTGATCCAGCGGTCCAGAACAGTGACGGTGGACGTGACGATAGCGCGAACGGTACGACGGGTCTTGGCTGGTTGGCTGGCCTGCTGATCGGCGGCGGGCCGTGATGTTTCGCTATTCCGCTGATGTTGACGTAGTCGCTCGCCGATAGCCCTCGGCAGTATGCGCTGGCCTGCTGCGAATCGCACCATCAGCGTGATGATTCCGAGATATATCAGGAATGACACGACGAATATTGCGGTATTGGCCCAGTTCCAATGGGCGAGGGTGCCGTTCTCCTCGTCCCAGTACAGCGGGCCGACCGCCGTGCACAGTGCAAGCCACAGGCCGGCCAGCACGGCCAGTGTCCAGCGCGCGGCAGCGCCCGCGCGCGCAAGATGCGGGTGGGACTGGCGGCTGGATACGGCGGCAAGCTTCGCGGTGGCTGGTGACGTCATGACAATATATGGTAGCCGCACAGGTCAACGGTTGATATTCGATGTCTGCCGGGCATCGCCATTGTTCGCAAGCCAATATGACGGCCGGGTGCATGCGTGGGGTCGGCGAATGCGGAATTTCCGAAGTTGTGAACGTTAACATGGGCTATGTGGGTGAAAATAGTTGATTTTGCGCGCTTTTCCATGGAATAACGCGGGCATATCGCGCCAAAATCGAGGTAACGTAGTGCCCATGATGATTGCGTTGAAAGCTGCAACGCCGCAGCTACCCAGAACTACAGCCGTCGCAGATCATGTGGTCGCCGTGGACGAAACCGATTCGACCAACGCGCTGGCCGTACAGATGATTGGCGACGGGTCGTTGACGTTGCCCGACCACCAGGATGGCGAACTGGCGGTGGCCGTGGTGGCCGCCGACCGGCAGACCGCCGGCCGTGGGCGCAATGGTCACAAGTGGGTCAGTCAGCCCGGCCGTTGCTCGACGATGTCCTATGCCGTGCGCATTCCGCGCGCGATCGCCACCGACGAATCCGTCAATGGCTGGCTGCAGATGATCGCCGGACTGGTCACGCTGGACGCCCTGAACGGCATGATCGAGGAATACGGTGCCGCGCCGAACCAGCCGGACTGCTCGCTGGAACTCAAATGGCCGAACGACGTGTTCTGCCACGGGCTCAAGCTGGGCGGGCTGCTCTCGGAACTGGTGATTCCGCCGTCGTCCGGTACCGGTACTGATGCTGATGCCGATGACGACGTCGTCATCGTGTTCGGCGTCGGCCTGAACCTGGCCTTGGGCGCCTGTCGGCTGCCCACGCCGCAATCGACCTCGCTGCAGCTGCATGTCTCCGGGCTGCCGTCGTTCGGCGAGATGCGCGATGCGGTGGCCGAACGTCAGGTCGAGGGCTTCCGCGAGCGGTTGGTGAAGTTCATCGCCGACCCGAAGGGCCAGGCCGAGTCGTTGCGCGAGGAGGTGAAGGCGGTGTGCTGGGCGCGCGGCCGTCAGGTCGAGGCGCACTTCACGGACGGCACCACGCTGACCGGCGAAGCCATCGGCCTCAACGAAGACGCCTCACTGATCCTGAGAACACAAGACGGCACGGACCATACGGTCCGCACCGCCGATGTGGGAGTGCTGTAATAGCCGGCCAGTAGCTAGCTAGTAGCTCAGGTCAGCGACCGAGCTTGGACAGGCCGGCGGCGGCCAGAGAGGCCACCACGGCCTTGATGGCGTCGCCAACCACGAAGCCCATGGAGGCCAGGGCCACGGCGGCGAGCGGCGCACCGGTCAGCGCGGACTGGATGACGAAGCCGAAGGCGTACACCACCACGACGCCGCCGACCAGCGCGGCCAGCAGGTAGCGGCCCGCGGTGCGCGCGGCGGCCGCGAAGGACGAAGTGTCGGACTTGCCGCGCAGCAGGGCGATGGCCACCACACCCGGCAGGAAGCCGAAGAGGAAGCCGGCGCTCGGGCCGACCAGGGCCAGCGTGGAGGTGCCGCCGGCAAACACCGGCAGGCCGACCGCACCGGCCGCCAGATAGGTGGCGACGGCGGCACCGGCCTGACGCCACGGCAGCATAAGACCGGCGAGCATCACCACGAACGTTTGCAGCGTGATCGGCACCGGCGTGCCCGGAATCGGAATCTCGCCGGCGGCCGCGGACAGCCACATCAGCACGGCGAACAGCACCGGCTTCCAGGATGCGGCGACGATACGACGGGCGAGCGATGTGGTGGCCGCAGCGGATGCGGTGGTGTGTGAAGTCTGCATATCAATGACCCCTATGTTGCGTGATATCGCCGTGAACGGCGGGCGGTATGCGATGGATGAGGGGAGGTTCCGGCGGGTCGTGCGGTATCCCCGACAGTCCGAACCGTCCATATGGTGGACGGTCCCAAATGAATCCGACCCTGTGCGGGCGAATCGTGCGGCGATGGACCGATGCCGGTCCGGTCACCTTCCGTTCGCCCGCAGATGAGCCTTCCCCCGAACTTACGGTTGCCATCGTAGAGGTGTTCGATTTCGTGCGGTTTCGTACCAATTTACAAAATTGTCGATTTCGATTTGTCATAAGTTGACGAACACAACCGTAACGTCAACTTCTTGAGCCGGCGCGCAAGGATGTGCAATCGGCGGATTTGCAACGTTTTTGATAGCAGGCGCCAACGGTTACGTTGCCGGAACCTACGCGCGCGTTTGTTCGTAGCCTACAAAAGGGCGTGAAAGCTTTTGTGTGAACGCGGCTTGCCCTCTCCTCTATATAGAGAGCACAATTTGACACTATGGCTTCTATCGTCAAAAAACTGCTGATTGCGAACCGAGGCGAGATTGCGCTTCGCGTGGTGCGCACGGCCAAGGAGATGGGTATCTCCACCGTGGCCGTCTACTCCGAACAGGACCGCAATAGCCGCTATGTGGACATGGCCGACGAGGCATACCTGCTCTCCGGCGACACCTACAAGGACACGTACCTCAACGAGGATCTGCTGATTGACATCCTGCACAAGACCGGTGCGAATGCCGTGCACCCCGGCTACGGATTCCTTTCCGAAGTGCCGAGCTTCGCGCAGAAGGTCGAGGATGCCGGTGCCATCTGGGTGGGCCCGCACCACACCGCGCTGGTGGATTTGGGCGACAAGATTACCGCCCGCCGCGTGGCCCTACGCGCCAAAGTGCCGCCAGTGCCCGGCCTGTCCGAACCGGTGACCGACGTGCGCACGCTGCTCGACTTCGCACACACCCACGGCTACCCGATCATGATGAAGCGCACTGATGGCGGTGGCGGCCACGGCATCACCGTGGTGCATGACGACGAGGAGCTGCGCCGCTTCTACATGAACCACGACGCGCTGCAAGGCGGCGATCTGAAGGAATACTTCATCGAGAAGTTCGTGGACAAGGCACGCCACGTCGAGACCCAGTCCGGGCGCGACTCGCACGGCAACTTCACCGTGTACTCCACCCGTGACTGCTCGCTGCAGCGCCGCAACCAGAAACTCGTGGAAGAGGCACCCGCGCCCTTCCTGTCCGAGGAAATCATCAGCACGCTCGAGGAATACTCCCGCCGCCTGTTCACCACGGTCGGCTACGTGGGCCTGGGCACCTGCGAATTCATGGTGACCCCGAACGGCAAGGTGTACTTCCTGGAAGTCAACCCGCGCTTGCAGGTGGAGCACACCGTCTCCGAAGAGGTCAGCGGCCTCGACCTGGTGCGCGAACAGCTCAATATCGCCGCCGGTGGCGAGCTCACCCGCGCCCCCGAACTGCGCGGCCACAGCTTCGAACTGCGCATCACCAGCGAAGACCCGGCCACCAACCTGACCCCCGGCTCCGGCACCTTGGAGAAGATCCAGTGGCCGGCCGGCCCCGGCGTGCGCATCGATACCGGTGTGGAACAGGGCGACACCATCTCCCCGAAGTTCGATTCGATGATGGGCAAGGTCATCGTCACCGCCCAGAACCGTCTCGACGCCGTGGCCCGTGTGCGCCGCGTGCTCGATGAGCTTGTGATCGAAGGCGTGCCCACGCCGATTCCGCTGTTCAAGGAAATCTTCCGCAACGACGACTTCACCGCCGAGCATGGCCACCCGTTCGCTGTGTCCACCAAGTGGCTGGAGCGCACGTACCTGAACCGCACACCGGCTTCCGCCGCCTCCGGCCAGCCGGCCTCCTTGGCCGCCGCCCCGGGTGCCGCTGCCCCGGCCGCGCCCGACAAGTCCAAGTCGGAGACGTTCGTCATCGAGATGAACAACCGCCGCGTCAAGCTCACCGTGCCACTCGACATCGTGGAGAACATCACCGGCTCGGCCCGCGCCCGCGGTGCCAAGCGACCCCCCCAGCCGTTGCGCGGTGCGGGACTGCACAACGTGGCCTCCAGTGCCGCTGCGGCCAACGACGGCGCCAAATCCGGCGTCATCGCCTCCCCGATGCAGGCCGTGGTCACGCGCATCAACGTGTCCGAAGGCCAGCAAGTGGCCAAGGGCGACCTTCTGGTGGTGCTCGAATCCATGAAGATGGAGAACTACGTGTACGCGCCGGCCGCCGGCGAAGTGAAGAAGATTTTCGTTGGCCCGGCCGACGGCGTGGAGGCCGGCGACACGCTGGTCACGCTGGACGTGAACGCCGGCAAGGCCAAGGCTGCTGCGGCTGCGCCGGGATCTCTCCCTCAGGCGGCTGCGTCGACAGCTCCCTCGTCAGAAGGAGCCGATAAGGCCACCGACGCCAAGAAGGAGGGTGGCAATGACTGACATCATGGATTCGCAGGCCGTGAAGGCCGCGGCTGCGGCCTCGGCCGCCAACGCCGCACAGCCTTCGGCCCACCAGCCGCTGCGCACCGCTGTGGTCAAGGCCGCCGAACTGGCCCGCGCCGCCGAAGAGCGCGCCCGCGACAAGCAGCACGCCAAAGGCAAGAAAACCGCGCGCGAACGCCTCGACCTGCTCTTCGACACCGGCACGTTCGAGGAGATCGGCCGCTTCCAGGGCGGCAATATCGCCGGCGGCAACGCCGGTGCGGCCGTCATCACCGGCTTCGGCCAGGTCTACGGCCGCAAAGTGGCCGTCTACGCCCAGGACTTCTCCGTCAAGGGCGGCACCCTCGGCACCGCCGAAGGCGAGAAGATCTGCCGACTGATGGACATGGCCATCGACCTCAAAGTGCCGATCGTGGCCATCGTGGACTCCGGCGGCGCCCGCATCCAGGAGGGCGTGGCCGCCCTGACCCAGTACGGTCGCATCTTCCGCAAGACTTGCGAGGCCAGCGGCTTCGTGCCCCAACTGAGCCTGATTCTCGGCCCCTGCGCCGGCGGTGCCGTCTACTGCCCGGCCCTGACGGACCTCATCATCATGACCCGTGAGAACTCGAACATGTTCGTCACCGGACCGGACGTGGTCAAGGCCTCGACCGGCGAGACCATCTCCATGGCCGACCTCGGCGGCGGCGAAGTGCACAACCGGGTGTCCGGCGTGGCCCACTACCTCGGCGAGGACGAATCCGACGCCATCGACTATGCGCGCACCGTGCTCGCCTACCTGCCGTCCAACAGCGAAAGCAAGCCGCCGGTCTACGCATACGCCGTCACCCGCGCCGAACGCGAGACCGCCAAGCGACTTGCCACCATCGTGCCCACCAACGAACGTCAGCCTTACGACATGCTCGAAGTGATTCGTTGCATCGTCGATTACGGCGAATTCGTGCAGGTGCAGGAACTGTTCGGCGCCTCCGCGCTCGTCGGCTTCGCCTGCATCGACGGCAAGCCGGTTGGCATCGTGGCGAACCAGCCGAACGTGCTCGCCGGCATCCTGGACGTCGACTCGTCCGAGAAAGTCGCCCGATTCGTACGCCTGTGCGACGCGTTCAACCTGCCCGTGGTCACCCTCGTGGATGTGCCCGGCTACAAGCCCGGCTCCGACCAGGAACACGCCGGCATCATCCGCCGCGGCGCCAAGGTGATCTACGCCTACGCCAACGCACAGGTACCGATGGTGACCGTGGTGTTGCGCAAGGCGTTCGGCGGCGCGTACATCGTGATGGGATCCAAGGCCATCGGCGCGGACCTGAACTTCGCGTGGCCCTCCTCCCAGATCGCGGTGCTCGGCGCGGCCGGCGCGGTGAACATCATCCACCGCCACGACCTGGCCAAGGCCAAGGCCTCCGGACAGGACGTCGATGCGCTGCGGGCCAAGTACATCAAGGAGTACGAGACCAGCACCGTCAACGCGAACCTGTCACTGGAAATCGGGCAGATCGACGGCATGATCGACCCCGAACAGACCCGTGAGGTGATTGTCGAATCGCTGGCCACGCTCGCCACCAAGCGGCGCGTCAAGCGCACCACCAAACACCACGGCAACCAGCCCCTCTGATTTTTGAAGACGTCAACCAAACACAAGTAAGGAAAGCAATGACCACCTTCTTCCTCAATCGCCTAGCCACCGAGCCCCATGCGCTCGCCTTCGCCGGCCAGTCCACCCCGTGGCCGGTAGCCCTGGCAGACCAGACCACCGATCCCAGCCTTGACGAGGCCCTGCGCGGCCACGTCGCCGCAGCCGGCCGACTGCTCACCCCGGTCGCCGCCGACCTGCTGGCCACCACCGGCCGTCCGGTCGACCTGTTCGGCTTCGCCCCGAACCCGGCACGCCTCGGCGCCGCAGCCGACGCCACCGCGTCCGTGGAAGGCGTGGCGCTGACCCAGCTCGGCGCCCTGCTCGACCTCGAACACCTCGGCTACAGCGTGGCCCAGGCCAAGCCGCTCGCCGTTCTCGGCCACTCCCAGGGCGTGCTCGCCGTGCACATGACCCGCGCCATCGAGGCCGCCGGCTCCATCGAGGCCGCCGGCAAGACCCTCAACGAGATTCTGGCCGTGGCCGCCCTGATCGGCGCCGCCGGAACCCGCCGCGTGCGCGAACTGGGCCTGAACCCCAAGTATGGCGAAGCCAGCCCGATGCTCTCCGTCAAGGGCGCCACCCGCGCCCAGGTCGAGGCTCTGGTGGCCCGCGTCAACAACGCTCGCGGCCCGATCTCCATCGCCGTCACCAACTCCGACAACCACCACGTGCTGTCCGGCTACCCGGAAGACCTGGCCGCTTTCGCCCTCGAAGCCGAGCGCGAACACCAGCATCAGGCCAAGCTGCGCGAGCAGAAGCTCCACGGCGGCACCGTGTTCAACCCGACCCTCGAATACCTTGAGGTCACCCTGCCCTTCCACTCGCCGCTCATGGCCGACGCCGTCGAACAGACCGTGGCCTGGGCCGGCGCCTGCGGCTTCGACCAGAAGCGCACCCGTGCACTCGCCGAGGAAGTGCTCCTGAACCACGTGGACTGGAACGCCCGCGTCAAGGCGCTGTTCGACGACGCCGACCCGTCCAAGCTGTGGATCGTGGACCTCGGCCCCGGCAACACGCTCGGCAAGCTGATCGGCAACGTGGTGCAGGGCACCGGCATCGGCGTGGTCGAAGCCACCACGCTGGCCGAGCGCTCCACGCTCTCCATGCTGGAAAGCGAGCCTGAGCGCACCCAGAACTGGAAGGCGTTCGCCCCGCGCGTCATCAACACCCCGGCCGGCGCCAAGCTGGTCACCAAGTTCTCCAAGCTCACCGGCAAGCCGCCGGTACTGCTGCCCGGCATGACCCCCACCACCGTGGAACCGGAAATCGTGGCCGCAGCGGCCAACGCCGGCTACTGGGCCGAGCTCGCCGGCGGCGGCCAGGTGACCGCCGAAGTGTTCGACCGCCACATCGCCGCCCTCGAAGACGAGCTGGAGGAAGGCCGCACGGTCGAATTCAACGCGATGTTCATGGACCGTTACCTGTGGAACCTGCAGTTCGGCTCCTCCCGCATCGTGCCCAAGAAGCGTGCTTCCGGCGCGCCGATCGACGGCGTGGTCGTCTCCGCCGGCATCCCCGAGCTGGACGAAGCCGTGGAGCTCATCAAGAACCTGCAGGCTGACGGCCTACCGTACGTGAGCTTCAAGCCCGGCACCGTTGACCAGATTCGCCAGGTCGTGCGTATCGCCAAGGCCGTGGCCCCCACCACCATCATGATTCAGGTTGAGGGCGGTGAAGCCGGCGGCCACCACAGCTGGGAAGCGCTGGACGACCTGCTTGCCGCCACCTACGCCGAAGTGCGCGCCTGCGACAACCTCGTGCTGGTCGCCGGCGGCGGCATCGGCACCCCCGAACGCGCGGCCGACTACATTTCCGGCCAGTGGGCCCACGCCTACGGCCTGCCCGACATGCCGGTCGACGGCGTGCTTATCGGCACCGCCGCGATGACCGCCAAGGAGGCTCACACCAGCCCCGAAGTCAAGCAGCTGCTCGTCAAGACGCCCGGTATTCCGGCCGACGCCAAGTCCGACGACGTGTTCGCCCCGCAGGCCGCCCACTGGGTGCCGTCCGGCAAGTCCGTCGGCGGCATGTCCTCCGGCCTGAGCCACCTGCACGCCGACATTTACGAGCTCGAGAACGACTCCGCCGAATGCGGCCGTCTGCTCGTGCGCGTCATGAAGCACCCCGAAGAGCTCGACTCCCGCCGCAAGGAAATCATCGAAGCCCTGAACAAGACCGCCAAGCCTTACTTCGGCGACCTGGCCTCTATGACCTACCTTGAGTGGGCGCGGCGCTTCGCCGAACTCGCCTTCCCGTGGGTCGACCCGACTTACGCCGACCGCTTCCAGCACCTGCTGCAGCGCATCGAAGCCCGTGTGAACGACACGGACTCCGGCGAATTCACCTCCAAGCTGTTCGCCGCTGATGGCGTTTCTGCTGAAGAGGCAGCTGCCGCTGGCCTGCTGACCCACGACGACATTCTCGCCGACCCGGCCCCCGCGCTCGAAAAGCTCGCACTGGCCTACCCGCAGACCGCCGAACTCAAGGTGGTCCCGACCGACGTGGCTTGGTTCCCGGTGCTCGTGCGCGAATACCCCAAGCCCATGCCGTTCGTACCCGTCATCGACAACGACCTGCTGCGTTGGTGGGGTCAGGACCAGCTCTGGCAGTCCGAAGACCAGCGCTACTCCGCCGATTCCGTGCGTGCCATCCCCGGCCCGATCTCCGTTGCCGGCATCACCACCATCGACGAGCCGATCGCCGACATCCTCGGCCGCTTCGAAACCGCCGCCATCAAGCGCGTGCAGGACGAACAGCAGGCCGCCGATGCCGCTGAGAACGACGATTTCGCCGCACTCGGCGAGGCCACCAGCGCCGAGGACTTCATCCGCAAGTCCCCGAACATCTCCTGGGTCGGCCACATCACCGACAACCCCGCCTACGGCACCGCCCTGGGCGACCAGTACTACGAGATCCGCGCGTTTGACGCCGCGGCCGGCAAGTACGATCTGGACATCCACCTCGACACCTACTGGGACAACGACCCGGACGGCGGCACCTCCAAGCACGCCGTGCGCGATATCGTCATCCCGCTCATCGTGGAAGGCACCGAGCCCGGCCGTGTGCCGGTCGTGGACCGCGAACGCCTGATTCCGGACGTCTACGCGATGCTCGCCGCCACCGCAGGCATCGGCAACACCGCCATCACCGGCGACAAGCTCACCGAGATGCCGCAGCTTGACGGCAAGACCTCTGACGAGCGTCCGTTTGCTACCGCCACCGCCGCCTACACCCTCTCCGCCAACCTCGGCTTCGACCACGAAGCGGCCACCGGCGCCGCTCTGCCGACGACCCTGCAGCCCAGCCGCATCGCTCCCGATGCGCTGGTCGGCCCGGCCTGGCCGGCGATTTACACGGCGCTCGGCTCCGTGTACGTCAAGGGCTACCCGGTGATTGAAGGCCTGCTCAACGCCGTCCACCTCGACCACCTCATCGAACTTGAGGTGAACGAGGAGGACCTGCTTAAGCACACCGGTGAAACCATCACCCTGAAGTCTTGGGCTGAGGATTACTTCGAGTCCGCCTCCGGCCGCGTGGTCACCATCCACGTAACCCACACCGCTGCCGACGGCACGCTGCTTGCCCGCGAAACCGAGCGTTTCGCGATCCGCGGCCGCGTCTACTCCGATGCTTTGCCGGCAGACGCCCCCGAGTATGGTGGTGCCCTCCTGAATAAGGAAGCGGATGGCTCCGTCGCCGGACAGTCCACTGGACTGTCCGCCTCCTCGCGCGGCCTGCAAGTAGTGCAGGCCACGCCGCGCCGTCTGCTGCGCCGCGTGAAGGTCGTCGCCCCACACGACATGACCGCCTTCGCCCGCACTTCCGGCGACTTCAACCCGATCCACACCTCCACTCGTGGCGCTCGCATCTCCGGTTTGGCCGCTCCGCTTGTGCACGGCATGTGGCTGTCCGCCACCGCCCAGCACGCCGTGCAGGCGCTGGACGAGAAGGGTGCCCACTACGAGATTGCCGGCTGGACCTACAACATGTACGGCATGGTTCAGCTTGACGACACCGTCGAAATCTCCGTCGAGCGCGTCGGCAAGGTGCGCCACGGCGGCATGACCCTCGAAGTCACCTGCCGTATCGACGGCCAGCTCGTCTCCCGCGGCACCGCACTGGTCCGCGCACCGCGCGCCGCCTTCGTCTACCCCGGCCAGGGCATCCAGAAGCAGGGCATGGTTCTGGACGAGCGTGCCAAGTCCGCCGCCGCCCGCGACGTGTGGGAGCGCGCCGACAAGCTCACCCGCTCCAAGCTCGGCTTCTCGATCCTGGGCCTCGTGCGCGATAACCCGAAGGAGCTCACCGCCAACGGCGTGACCTACCGTCACCCCGAAGGCCTGCTCAACCTGACGCAGTTCACGCAGGTGGCGCTCGCGACGGTTGCTTTTGCCCAGACCGCCCGTCTGCGCGAAGCCGGCGCCGATATCTGGCCTGCATACTTCGCTGGCCACTCGCTCGGCGAATACAACGCGTTGTCCGCGTTCGCCGACGTGATTCCGCTGGAAACCGTGCTGGAGCTCGTGTTCCACCGTGGTTCCACCATGCACCACCTCATCGAGCGTGACGCACAGGGTCGCTCCAACTACCGCATGGGTGCCCTGCGCCCGAACCAGTTCGGTGTGGACGACGCGCACGTCAAGGAATACGTGGAATCCGTGGCCAAGGCGTCCGGCGAATTCCTGGAGATCGTGAACTACAACCTCGCCGGCCAGCAGTACGCCATCGCCGGTACGATCGCCGGACTCAAGGCTCTGAAGGCCGATTCCGCCCGCCGCGTGGCCGCATTCGGTGGCAAGCCCGCGTTCATGCTGGTGCCCGGCATCGATGTGCCGTTCCACTCCACACTGCTGCGCAAGGGCGTGCCGGAATTCCGCGACAAGCTCGACGCGCTGCTTCCCGCTTACATCGACTACCGTGGCCGTCTGGTGGACCGCTACATCCCGAACCTGGTGGCCACCCCGTTCGAGATGACCAAGGAATTCGCCGCCAAGATCCTCGAAGTCGTGCCGTCCGAGCGTATCAAGGCCGCGCTCGACGACCCGGCCGTGTGGGATTCCTACGCCGATGACGACCAGAAGCTCGGCCGTCTGCTCTTGACCGAACTGCTCTCCTGGCAGTTCGCCTCCCCGGTGCGTTGGATTGAAACCCAGGCGCTGCTCTTCGGTCAGCGCGAACAGGGCGGCCTCGGCGTGGAAGAATACGTCGAAGTCGGCCTCGGCAACGCCCCGACCCTGGCCAACCTCGGTGCCAAGACCCTGCATCTGCCCGAGTTCGCCGGCAACGATACGGTCGTCTACAACGTCGGCCGCGATGAAGGCCGCGTCTACATGACCGACACCGATTCGCTGGTTCCCGACGATGAGCCGGAAGAGGCTGCGGCCTCGGCCCCGGTCGAAACCGCTCCTGCCGGTGGTTCCGCCGTTGCCGAGCTCGGTTCCGGTGCCGCTCCGGCAAATGCCGTGACTGAGGCTGCTCAGACAACGGATGGCTCCGTCGCCGGACAGTCCACTGGACTGTCCGACTCCTCGCGCGGCCTGCAATCAGGGCAGGCCGCGGCCGGCGCGCCGTCCGGTGCCGCCGTCGCCGACCTGCCCTTCAAGGCTTCCGATGCCATCGGCGTGCTCATGGCCTACTCCGCCAAGGTGCGCATCGACCAGATCGGCAGCAACGACACCACCGACACCCTGACTAACGGTGTCTCTTCTCGCCGCAACCAGCTGCTCATGGACATCAGTTCCGAGCTGGGAGTCGCCAGCGTGGACGGTGCTGCTGAAGCGACGCTCGACAAGCTCGCCCAAATCGTCAACAAGGCCGCCCCGAACTACAAGCCGTTCGGTGCCGTGCTATCCGAGGCGCTGCGCGACCGCCTGCGCTCGCTGTTCGGTGCCGCCGGCGTCAAGCAGCAGTACATCCGCGACCGCGTGACCAACGTATGGCAGCTCGGTGAAGGTTGGGTGGCCAGCGTGCTCGCCACACTGCTGCTCGACACTCGCGAGGGTGCCAGCTCCCGTGGCGGCGACCTGGCCAAGCTGCCCACCGCCGCCGTGCAGAACAAGCCGGAAGCCGACAAGCTGATTGATGCGGCCGTTGAGGTCGTCGCCCAGCTCAAGGGTGTTGCCGTGGCCCTGCCGTCCGCCGGTGGTGCCGCTGGTGGCGCTGTGGTCGATTCCGCCGCGCTCGACGCCTTCGCCGAGAAGGTCACCGGTTCCAACGGCGTGCTCGCCGCCACCGCCCGCTTCGTGCTGAACGAGCTCGGCGTGGCCGCTCCGGCTCCGGAAGAATCCGAGGACGAGAACGCCGCCGTCGTGGCCGCGGTTGAAGCCGAACTTGGCTCCGACTGGCCTAAGCAGGTCGCTCCGCGCTTCGACGCCAACAAGGCCATCCTCTTCGATGATCGGTGGGCTTCCGCCCGCGAAGACCTCGCCCGCGCCTACTACGACAACGATCCCGCCGCCCTGAACGGCAGCTTCATCGGCCTTGGCAAGACCATCGCCGCCGAAGCCCAGTGGTTCGCCAACGAGTCGGAGAGCGAAGAACTCAAGGCCGTCTTCCAGAAGGCCGGCTCCGAGGCCCTCGAACAGGTTGCGTCCAACAAGAACGCCTCCCGTTACGCGAATGATATCGCCATCGTCACCGGCGTGAGCCCGAACTCGATTGCCGCTCAGGTGGTCGAAGGCCTGCTCGCAGGCGGTGCCACTGTGGTGGCCACCTCGCACAGCTTCAAGCCGTCCATTAAGGCTTGGGCTAAGCAGGCCTACCGCGAGCACGCTACCGGCAACGCCAAGCTGTGGCTGGTTCCGGCCAACCTCTCCAGCTACCGCGACGTCGACGCACTGGTCGACTGGGTGGGCCACGAGCAGAAGAAGACCTCCGGTGCTACCACCACGATTCTGAAGCCCGCGTGGGAGCCGACCCTGTTCTTCCCGTTCGCCGCTCCGCCGGTCCATGGCACGCTCGCCGACTCCGGCGACCTGTTCGAATCGCAGGCCCGACTGATGCTGTGGGGCGTGGAACGCGCCATCGCCGGCTTCAGCCACATCGGTGCCGACACCAACGTGCAGCACAAGCTCCACGTGGTGCTGCCCGGTTCCCCGAACCGCGGCGTATTCGGCGGCGACGGTGCCTACGGCGAAGTCAAGAGCGCCTTTGACGCCATCGTCAACCGTGCCCGCGCTGAAAAGGTGTGGTCGAGCCGCGTCACCTTCGCTCACCCGAAGATCGGCTGGGTGCGTGGCACCGGCCTGATGGGCGGTAACGACCCGCTGGTCGCCGTCGTTGAACGTCACGGCATCCGCACCTACTCCACCGCACAGATTGCGGCCAAGCTGCTCGACCTGTGCACTGCCGAATCGCGCGAGCAGGCCCTCAAGGCCCCGCTCGATGTGGACCTGACCGGTGGCCTCGGCTCCGAGCCCATCGACATCAAGGCCCTGCGTGCGGAGGCCATGGCCGACGCCGAGAAGGAAGCTGCTGCGGCCTCGTCTCAGGAAACGGATGGCTCCGTCGCCGGACGGTCCACTGGACTGTCCGACTCCTCGCGTGGGCAGCAAATCAAGGCGCTGCCCACACCGATCGTCACCAAGCAGGCTTCGGTCGACCTCAACGACTGGACCAACGTCACCGCCAAGCCGGAAGACGAAATCGTCATCGTTTCCGTCGGTGAGCTGGGCCCGTGGGGCTCCGGTCGTACGCGCGCCCAGGCCGAACTCGGCATCCACTCGGACGGCACCGTCGACCTGAGCGCCGGCGCAGTGCTCGAACTTGCGTGGAACATGGGCCTGCTGACTTGGGCCGACAGCCCGAAGCCCGGCTGGTACGACACCGACGGCAACCTCGTGCCCGAAGAGGACATCGCCGAGCGCTACCACGACGAGGTCGTGGCCCGCTCCGGCATCCGCCCGTTCGAGGAAGGCATGGGCAACGACTACAAGGACGGTGCTGACGAAGAGGAAGCCGAGGTCTTCCTCGACCACGACGTCACCTTCTCTGTGCCCACCCGCGAAGTCGCCACCGAATACGTCAAGCTGGACGAGGCTCACACCACCATCGCCCCGGATGAGGAATCCGGCGAATGGAACGTGACCCGCCACGCCGGCTCGATGATCCGCGTGCCGCGCCGCGCCACCATGACCCGCACAGTCGGCGGCCAGTTCCCGAAGGGCTTCGACCCGACCCGATGGGGCATTCCCGCCTCGATGGTCGGCGACGTCGACAAGATCGCCCTGTGGAACATCGTCACCACTGTGGACGCCTACCTGGGCGCCGGCTTCACCCCGGCCGAAATCCTCGAGTCCATCCACCCCTCGCTGGTGGCTTCGACCCAGGGCACCGGCTTCGGTGGCATGATGTCGATGCGCAAGCTGTACCTCGACCGCTTCCTCAACCACGAGATCCCGACCGACATCCTGCAGGAAGCCCTGCCGAACGTGGTCGCGGCTCACGTGATGCAGTCCTACATCGGCGGCTACGGCAACATGATTCAGCCGGTCTCCGCCTGCGCCACCGCGGCCGTCTCCCTTGAAGAGGGCGTCGACAAGATCGCCCTTGGCAAGGCCGACTTCGTGGTCACCGGTGCGATCGACGACATCGGCGTGGAATCCGTGATCGGTTTCGGCAACATGAACGCCACCGCCAACTCGGAGGAAATGTATGGCAAGGGTATCGACGCGCGCTTCTTCAGCCGCGCGAACGATCGTCGCCGTGGCGGCTTCCTGGAATCCCAGGGCGGCGGCACGATCCTCGTGACCCGCGGTGACATCGCCGAAAAGCTCGGCCTGCCGGTTGCGGCCGTGGTCGGCTTCATCCACTCCTACGCGGATGGTGCTCACACCTCGATCCCGGCTCCGGGCCTCGGTGCCCTGGCTGCCGGCCTCGGTGGCAAGGACTCCAAGCTCGTGCACGACCTGGCTAAGCTCGGCGTCTCAGCCGACGACATCGCCGTGGTCTCCAAGCACGACACGTCCACCAACGCCAACGACCCGAACGAATCCGAGCTGCACAACACGCTGGCCCACGCCATCGGCCGCACCGACGGCAACCCGCTGTTCGTGATCTCGCAGAAGACGCTTACCGGCCACGCCAAGGGTGGTGCCTGCATCTTCCAGGTCAACGGTCTGACGCAGCTGTTCAAGTCCGGCGTGATTCCGGCGAACGCGGCGCTCGACTGCGTGGATCCGAAGCTCCAGCGCGACGACCACATGGTCTGGGTTAGGAAGCCCCTGCGCATCGGCGGTGGTGAGGACGAGTTCGGTCGCGAGACCGCTGGTCGCCCGGTCAAGGCCGGTCTGGCCACCTCGCTCGGCTTCGGACATGTTTCCGGCTTCGTGGCTCTGGTCCATCCGGGTGCCTTCGAGGCGGCCGTGGCCAAGGCCGATGGTGAGGCCGCACTGGAAGCTTGGCGTGAGCGTGCCAACGCCCGCCTGGCTGCCGGCCAGCGTCACCTTGAGGAAGGCATGATGGGTCGCGCCGCGCTCTACGAGCCGATCGACAACCGTCGCTTCCGCGAGGATCACCGTGGCTACGACCACCACGAGGTCGAAAAGGCGATGCTCCTCAACCCGGACGCCCGCCTCGGTGCCGACGGCTACTACGAGGCCTGATTCCTCTGGCTCCCCTCGGTTGATGGGAGCCAGTAGCGCACCGGATCTCGGCTCCCCTCTTTGAGGGGAGCTCCCGCGAAGCGGGTGAGGGGAGTTTCCCCTGGAGCTTTCTCGCTGGCACAAACTCAGTGAGAGAAATATGCAGAACATACGAAAGCCCCTCCCTCGGAGTGGGCTTTCTGCGTTTCAAGGGGCTGATTTGGCATTCGCCGGAGGTCTACTTCCGTTTCAAGGGGCTGTTACCCAAGTAGACAAGGCGTAAAAACGGCGGAATGGCGTTGGCGTTATGCTGCGGATACTCGTGGTATGGAGGATGACCAGCCCCTTGAAACGGAAGTAGACCTCCGGAACGGTCAAAATCCGCCCCTCGAAACGGAGATAGACCTTGAACTGCGCCCCGGAAGTTGGACGTGGTTTATTAAGGGTACCTGATTAGGCTGT
>ENA-ORTN01001640-ORTN01001640.1-human-gut-metagenome-genome-assembly--contig:-NODE-1640-length-21305-cov-9.405788_pt1 | contig 21305 bp, 4 predicted proteins | sample MGYA00242070_ERZ509189 | MGnify/ENA primary metagenome ERZ509189 (study PRJEB26280, sample SAMEA2338821) | human gut metagenome | biome: human gut; feature: human-associated habitat; material: faeces...
CCCACACCTCGCCAGCATTTTTGAAAAATTGCTGGATCAAAAAACTTTTTATTTGATGCATCGTTTGAAAAGAAATAATTATAATTTGCTTCTCAGATTCATTGTAAATTTATGCCCCCATCTTTCAAAAAAGAACCAAAGGAGATGCTTGATATGCGTTTAGATAAATGGCTTTCCGATGCCACTTCCTACACTCGCAGCCAACTGAAACAACTCATCCGTAGCGGTCAAGTAACGGTCAATCAGACGATTGTCAAAAAACCAGAAACGCCCGTTCAGGAAACCGATGTCATCTGTTTGCAAGGAAATCCTGTTGAACCAGCGGAATCTTGCTATTGTCTGCTGCTCAATAAGCCATTGGGCTATGTTTGTGCGGTAACAGATGCAACGGAAAAAACTGTAATGGAATTGATACCGCCAGAATTGCAGCGAAAAGGATTATTCCCAGTCGGCAGACTGGACAAGGATACCAGCGGCATGCTGCTGTTGACAAATGACGGAGCATTTTCCCATGCTCTGCTTGCTCCGAAACGCCATGTTCCGAAGTATTACCGGATGCAGCTGGCACGTCCTTATGAAGAATCTTATGCCCAACAGCTTGCAGAGGGGCTGGTGTTGGCAGACGGAACGCACTGCCTGCCGGCGGAAATTTTACCCGTTTTGAATACAGACCGAATGGCAGTCATTTGCTTGCATGAGGGGAAATATCATCAAGTGCGGCGGATGCTGGCGGCAGTCGGAAACCATGTGGAGCAGTTGCAGCGAGTTGCTATCGGAAATCTTTTTTTACCAATCAGTTTACAAATTGGAGCGTGTCAGAAACTGACCAGCACACAAATCAGCCTGCTTTCCCAGCAGCCAGACCCCAAGTTCTTGTGGGAACTGACTCAAAATAGTAATTTTTAGTAAAAATTTAATAAAAAGTTTCATGATGGCAGAAACCATAGAATTCATGCATTTTATACAAAAAAAATAAAATTCCACCGCGGAAAGCCCCCCTTTTTTTGACGAAATGACATACCCGAAAAAAAAGTTCGTCATATTTGATAAATGTACAAGCTGAAATTTGGGCATATCACGACTTGAAAAAAAATCAAAACTCTGCTATGATTATATCAGAGCTAAGATCGAAACAATGTTCTGGCTGAATTACAGGAAAAACGGTCTGCTTCCGTTTCCCCTGTTTGCGTTTTTCAAAATAAAAATAAACTATTAGGAGGATTGCATCAATGGCAAGTTTATCATTGAGACACATCTACAAAATTTACCCGGGCAATGTTACTGCGGTAAAGGATGTTAATATTGAAATTAAGGATAAGGAATTTATCGTTTTGGTTGGTCCTTCCGGATGTGGTAAGTCCACAACCCTGCGTATGATCGCTGGTCTGGAAGAAATCTCTAAGGGCGAACTGTACATCGGCGACCGTCTGGTAAACGATATCGCTCCGAAGGACAGAGATATCGCAATGGTATTCCAGAACTACGCTCTGTATCCGCACATGACCGTTTATGAGAACATGGCATTCGGTCTGAAGCTGAGAAAAGTTCCGAAGGATGAAATCGACCGCAAGGTAAAGGAAGCTGCAAAGATCCTCGACCTGAGCCACCTGCTCGACCGGAAGCCGAAGGCAATGTCCGGTGGTCAGAGACAGCGTGTTGCTATGGGTCGTGCAATCGTCCGGAATCCGCAGGTCTTCCTGCTGGACGAACCGCTTTCTAACTTGGACGCAAAACTGCGTGCACAGATGAGAACTGAAATCTCTAAGATTCACAAGAAGTTGGGTACAACCTTTATTTACGTTACCCATGACCAGACCGAAGCTATGACCCTTGGTGATCGGATCGTTGTTATGAAGGATGGTATCATCCAGCAGATCGATACACCGCAGAACCTGTATGAAAGACCGGGCAACAAGTTTGTTGCTGGATTCCTGGGTTCTCCGCAGATGAACTTCATCGATGGCGTTCTGAAGAAGAAGAACAACGGCTATTGCGTACAGTTCGCAAAGAAGTACGAATTGGCTGTTCCGGCTGCAAAGGAAGACAAGAAGCTTGCAAACTATGTGGATAAGGAAGTTATTCTGGGTATCCGTCCGGAAGCAATCCACGATGACGAAATGTTCCTGTCCTCTGCAACCACTGGTGTTATTGAATGTGATGTAGACATCACCGAAATGATGGGTGCTGAAAACTTCCTGTATCTGGATTGCCAGGGTACTCCGCTGACTGCTCGTGTTGACCCACGGTCTACTGCAAAGCAGGGCGACAAGAACCTGAGAGTTGCTTTGGATCCGAACAGAATGCACCTGTTCGACAAGGAAACCGAAGAAACCATTATTAACTAATTGGAATCCGCAATTTCCCCTTAAATAAAATTTGTTCGTGAAAAAATCGGCTCTGTCCTGAAGATGGGACAGAGCCGATTTTTGTTTCCAAAAATGGTTAGAAGAAACAAATCTGTGATGGATACAAAGAGAAATTTATGAGATTTCAAATCAAGAACAATTTATTTGAATAAAATAAGAAATTTATTCCATTTTTCAGAAAATCTAACGGAAATAGAAATGGATACCGTTGTATGGACTTAGAAGAAATGCAAAAAAATTGAAAGTGTGGTAAAAAAATCGTAGAATGGTTGAATTTTAAAAGGGAGTATGCTATAATAAGGCTGTATATCCATACCCAGATTTACACCTTTGGTGTGCCGGAAAAATGTGGGCTTTGGAAGATACAAAATCTGAAAAACTGTGTTGCAGAAATTTGGAAAGGAGAGAAACCGCTATGACACAGGGCGGGAAAAGGATGGAAGAAATCCGAAAAACATCATGCATCAAGCGTGTGATCAGTATGCTGCTTGCTGTTTTGATGATTCTGGTGAGTGTTCCGATAAGTTCACTGACGGCTTCCGCTGGGAACAATCCACCGAGATACGGTGGTGACTGGGGGCGTCCAGGCTGGGGACAAACACCGGATGTTATGACGAATGTTCGTGCGGAATTTACAGATACTTCTTATCATGGAACATCGGAACAGGAATCCGGGGAACTATTTTATCTGTATCTATCTTTAGCGGGCAACAATGTCAATCACTGGGGTCGTAGTACGACTTACAGAATTGATATTCCGGAAAACCTTTTGCTTCCTGACTTCCCAGGGCAAGGCCTGCGGGATGGAGCAAAGTATAGTGGCTTTACCATGCATGTGGAAGGTAACAGCCGGTATTTGACCTATGACATTGCAAATGGTCAGACAAAGGCAATCTATTTGAAAGCAAAGTTTGCAAACGGGAAAACCCCGAATGGAGAACAAGCAACCGTAAAAATTACGGCGAGCGGCTCCGGACAGTCGAAAACTTCGACCGTTACAGCAAAATCAAAGATTGCTTGGGATGACAGCAAGTCTGCTGGTCGGGATACGATTTCCCTGTCGCAGTTGAGCGGCAACAATGAAATCCCATATACCTTGAAAGCATATCCAAACTATACCTCAACCAAAAAAGGTGAATGGTGGGTTGGTGCAGTTGAGATGACAGACGTTATCACACTGCCGGATGGCTTGACGTTTCAGAGTGGTGCAAATACAGGCAATATTCGAGAATATTTGACGCTGCCGAATGATGTCGAGATCACATCGGCTTCGGCAAGCGGAAACACCTTGAGCGTAACATGGGTGAAGAAAAGCACAAACACCAATGCAGAAATGGCACCGTATACGGTGAATGCTGCATTGAAAACGAACATGATTGAAGTTGGCAATTTCACTTCCGGCAAAATTCACAACGACTTGACTGTTCGGGTTCAGGGTGTTAATTCCACTAATCCAGATCAATGGGAAACCCTGCCGAAGAAGTCCGCAGATGTTGCAATCTCAACACCGGCACCGGCAAAAATTGATTTGAGTAAAAGTGTAGCAGCAACTGCTGGCGACGATGCTGCTTCTGTTGCACAATACTATTCCAGCAAAGGCTATCTGGTTTGCGGCGAATATGTACTGTTTAAAGTGGAAGCAGCCAATCACGGCGAAACCGCAAAGGGCGGCACGCTGACACTGACAGACGTTGTTCCGGCTGGTTTAACACCAGTATCCGGCGTTACTATTGGCGGTTATGCAACCGATGGTACAATTAACGGACAGAATGTTACTTGGACAAAGGAAGGACTTGGTGTCAATGAAACCTTTACAGGCTATGTAGTCTGCAAGGTAGATGACAATATCAGCACTTCCATGCAGTCCGTCCGGAACGCTGTTTATCTCGGCACACCGGAACAGTATGAATCGGTTGCAGCGGCTTATGTCAATATCAAAAAGCCGTCCTCCAGCTTCTCGATTGCAAAATCGGTTGATAAGTCCATTTATTCTGTAGGGGATACGTTGAAGTATACGATTACGGTTAGCAATACGGGTGAAGAGGACATCACATTCAGTAGCTTGACTGATGCCTTTAACGATGAAACGAATCTGGAGATTGACAAGTCCAACTTGCCGACTGGCTCTTTTGAGTTAGCAGTTGGAGAAACAAAGACATTCGAGATTCCGGTTACCGTAAAGGAAGGCAAGACTGGTGACATCACCAACACAGCAACTGCAACACCGGAAGGCGGCACGCCGCAGTCCGCATCTGCAACGGCTTCTCAGAACGCATTCAGCTTCGGCGATGGACAGTTCACCAAGAATGTCAGCAGTACGGTTGCCATTGCTGGTGGTAAAATTACTTACACGCTGAAGTACTATAATAATAGTCGTTATTCTGGTAAGTATACCGAAAATGATGCACTGACATTTACAGATGACTTTGCACAGTTGAATGATTTGACTGTAACTGGCGTAAAGCTGAATGGAAAAGATTTGACGCTGGCAGATGTTCTGGATGCCAATAATCTTTTAACTGTAAAGTATAGCGGTGATGTTCCGGCATATGGTTCTGTAACCGTTGAGGTAACTTGTCAGGTTGCAGAGGGTGCAAGTGGCACAATTCCGGCAAACACCGCAACGCTTTCTCATGGTTCTGATAAGGCATTGGATGGTACTTCTCCAGAAGTTGAAATTTCTGATATTTCTTTCGATGTGGATAAGTTTGCCATTGCTGATGATGGTACGATTGGGGATTATAAAACCGCTGAAGACATCAAAGGCAATATGACAGCCTGGGATACTGCATTACAAGACTCATCTGTGATTCAGCAGAAAATGGGAGAAGGAGCTTATGGCAGCGTATTGCCAGGACAGCGGATTACATTCTATATTAAGATTACCAATACTGGCGAAACAACATTAACAGAAAAGAACCTGACAATTACAGATGTGATGCAAAATACGATTGCCAGTCAAAATTCTAATGTATACATTGTAGATGCTGGAAATGGTGCAACATTTAGTGGCACATTATGGGATGGTTCTGATCGGATTGGTTCTATTTATAGCGGGAATGTTGGTATTGCAATTGATAGTAGATCTCAAAAGCTTTCTATTCCAAAGGATGGCTATATTGTAGTTGCTTATCAGGTCATTGCACCGGATGCAACCAATCAAAATGGTTCCTTTAGTTCTGGTACAAATAAAGTAACAGTAGAAGCAGAAGGTGTAACTGTAGAGGATTCCATTCAATATAAAGCGGATGCACCGCAAATGGAATTTGAAAAAGGATTTGGAACAGATAGCCATGGAAATGTTTCTGCAAAAGCAAAATCAGAAACGATTGAACCAAAATATGATAGTTCAGGAAAATTCAGTTATGATGATACAGTGGATGCTTTAAAGAAGAGCAGATTTGAGTATACTATAATACTAAGAAATGTATCTACTGCTGCTTCGCTTTATGGAAAAGATGTTACATTAACTGACGTAATTCCAGATGGAATGGAATTTGTCGAAGTAACAGATACAGATGCACGTATGCATAGTGTAGATGTAATAAATCCTCTAAATCCTCGTGGGAAGCCGATTGTTATTTGTCGTAAGCAAGATGTTTCTGATACAGGAACAACGTTGACATTCGATTTGGTAAAGCAAAATTATGCTACAGGTGCATTATTTGATTTTGATTGGTGTATAAATAACAGAGAATTTTTGATGTTTAAATATACCGTAAAATTGACAGATACCAAAGCAGCTCAAATTGCAACTGAATTGCAAAAGCAATGTGCAGACCCAGAAAATGTAGACCTTGTTTCTGAGTTATTCCAAAACAAAGCACAAGTCACCGCAAATAAAGATGTTTTGATTGATGGAAAACCGGGCAGAACGATTATCGATACCGCAGACTTGACCTTGAAGCAGGTTATTAAGAAGACCGCTCCGGGTCTGACAAAGGCTGCTAGCGATGTCAAGGCAACTCGTAAGTCTAATCCTGGCATTAATATTCCAACATGGATCATCACTGTTTCCAATGATGATGATGCAGATGCTCCAATGACGAATATTGTTCTGGAAGATGAACTGAGTGGCGGCATGCAGTATGCAGCAGGTGCAAAGATTGATACATTAAACGAAACCACTCCGACCGAAGCGTTTAATGGATACAGCACGGATGGCGGAAAAACTTGGAACGATTTAGACGGTTGTGTAACGGTGAATGGCAGCAAGTTTACCATCAAGTTGCCAAATACTGTGCAATTGCAGCCGGGTCAGAGCGTTCAAATTCGCTATGCAGCAGATGATCCAAATCTGGCAACAGATGAATTAGTTCCAGAAAAGACCTATTTCAATAAGACGACCCTTTCCACCAGTGAAAAAATCTATCAGGATCGTGTCACTGCCGGTGACTTGGTAGATGGAAAGCTGGAAGCAACCGCAAGCAATAGCCAAGGCGGCGTGGAAACAACCTCCTTTAAGACGATTTCTTTTGATCCAAAAAATATTGATGAACAACATAAGGATGGTTGGATTGATAACAGTGCAACGGGTCAAAGCGATGGTTATGGACAGGGCAATACCCCGAACGATAACTATGTTAAGGGCTTACAGGGAAAACAAGTTGAATACAAAATTTATGTAACCAATGATTCTACCACAAAGTCTTTGAAGAACTTCACGGTTATCGACCGTCTGCCGTTTGAAAATGTGGACATCGGTCTGGTTTCCGGTTATGACCGTTACTCTGCATTTACGGTAATACCGGATCTTTCAAGTGTGACTTATGAAGTCGGTACATTGACCAACACCACAGATGCAAGAGGTGCATTCTCTGGTACAGAAGTGCAAGGCGTAAAGGTTTCTTATTCTAGCGATAAGCATTCTAGTCTGGATGAGCACGCTGGCGACTGGATGGGCGAATCCGGCAATATGAACTGGCAAGATACTCCAACCAGTGAAATCGTAAACCTGAGATTCCAGTTCCCGAGTACTTTTGAAGTAGATAAGGGTCAGACCGTTTGCATTACCTTCAAGGGAACGATTCCGGATTACGTACAGAATACTGGCGAAGAAAACATCGCATGGAACAGCTTTGCTTATTCTTATCAGTACCTGAATGATAAGAATGAACTGGTAGAAACACCGATGGTCGCAGAACCGGCAAAGGTTGGTGTCTGGGTTCCGGAAGTGAAAGATACCGTTAGCTTGGTTGTCAACAAGAAATATGATAGCGGCCAGGGCGATACACAGACCTTCTATTTTGCACTCTTTACCGCAACAGAAGACGGTGTAACACCGACTTACGGTACAGATGGCAAGCTGACGAACGCAGATAAGTTCAAGCGTTACAGCAGCGAAATCAAGCCGATTACCGTAAAGGACGGCGAAACAGAAACCGCAACCTTTACCAACATTCCGGCATCGGCAAAGAAGAATCTCTATGTCTTTGAAACCGATGAAAATGGTGTGATTAAGGACAATGTCAATGTTGCAGTGGGCAAACCAGAGGCTGGAACAGATGCAAAAGCATTGAATCCAAGCATGCCAGAAAGTGCTGTCAGTGGTGACAGCGGAACGAAACTGACGTATAAAGACGAAGATACGGTTGCAGCTGTTTCGTTCCTGAACGAAATTCAGTACGGTAAGATTACCGTAGAAAAGACCTTCAAATCTCCATTTAACACAACAGATACGTTCTACTTTGGCTTGTTCTATAAGACCAAGGATGGTGCGTATGTGAAGTATGGCGATTTGCAGACAGTAACCTTGACGGGTTCTAAGACGGGTGCAACGGATACTGTAACCTTTGACGAAGTTCCGATTCAGCGAAACTGGTATGTATTGGAAACGGATGCAAAGGGCAATCCAGTAACAGACAGCTATCTGAATTATACGGTTACTTACGGCGATTCTGCTGGTAAGGATCATGCAATTAAATTGGATGATGTAAATGTTCCAAAGACTGCAAAGATTACCAACGAAGAATCCGCAACTTATCAGATTCAGGCAACCAAGGTTGTAAACGGCGAAAAACTGACAGCTGAATCTGGTACTTATCGGTTTGCATTGTACAGTTCTGATAAGGAAGAGCTGACCAACGATGACCTTGCAGGTCTGACCATGGTTGGCAAGTCGCAGGATGTTGCAGCTGGTAAGACGGTTTCCTTTAGTGAAGACTACAACCTGAAAGAAAACACCTATTACTATCTGTTTGAATTGGATAGCAATGACAACATCTTGAAGCAGGGCGACAAGGTAACCAAGGGCAAAATAAGTTACATTGTAGAGTATCCGAATGTGGATACCAGAGAAACAACCGATGCAGAAACCAATACAATGACCAGCACCGTTTATTATCTCCCGACACAGTTCGGAAAGACGGATGCGGATGAACCGTTGACAGTGGATGATTGCATCAAGCAGTCTGCAATCCAGAACCGGGAACAGATTACTAAGGCTGTAACTGGTTCGATTACTGTTGATAAGACGGTATTGCAGAACAGCACCAAGCTGACTGACTGGGGTGATACCTTCTATGTTGGTCTGTATGTACAGGATGCAGAGGGCAATCTGAAACTGTATGGTGATGTTAGCGAATCTGTACATACATTAACAAAGGATGCTCCTTCTACCATCTTTAAAAATCTGCCGGCGAAGACCGATGCAGAACCGGATGCTGGAATGTATTACATTGCAGAATGTGATGACAAGGGTACTCCGTTCTCAGATGGTACAAACGGCAAATATACCATTTATTATAATGTAAATGGTTCGGACAGTGCGGACGTTTATGGTGCAGTGCTGCTGGATGGTCGGTTTGATACTGCTCCGACTGGTGCAGTTTCTGTTACCAATAAGACTGTAAGTGTTACACGGACATTGGTCAAGAAAGACCTTGCAGACAAGGACGGTGCAGCACTGACAGGTGCAAAGTTTGCAATTTATACCAAACTTGCATATGAAGCATATCAGAACGGACAGGAAACGACTTTGTCTGCAATTCAAGAAAATATTACAGACAAAATCACTGCCAATCTCGCAGAAAATACGGAATATGTTCTGGTAGAAACCACCGCTCCGGAAAATTATGCAATTATGAACCCAATCTTCTTTACTGTCAACGCAAACGGTCAAATCGTTTCGTCAGATAACACGAGAGAAGATGTTAATGTTGTCAATGGCGGCGATGATACAAGCGGTTATACTTCTGAGCTGACTGCTTACGACTCGAAGGAATCTACGATTATCATCGGCAAATATGACATCACAAAGCAAACGGAACTTGCAGGTGCAACCCTGACCCTGACCTCTGAAAATGATGTCGATTGGAGCAAGGTTACACTGGAAAACAGCACCGCTGTTTTGGATGAAAATAAGAAGCAAATTGGTATTCAGTGGATTTCTACCGGTACTGATGCAGTTATCAAGGGATTGCCGGACGGCGATTACACCTTGGCAGAAACCGGAAGTGAATTTACTTCTGAAACCGATGGAAAGGCGTATAAAGTCGCAGAAGGTACGGCAACCTTTACGCTGACCGATGGAACAATTGCCAATACTACAGGAACAACAGACACGGTTGACGCAGATGCAGCAGATAGCTACTTCTATTACAATGGAACAGAAAGTAATATCACTCTTGCAGTTTGTGATGTCGTGATAGGAACAACCATTATCATCAACAAGCATGACATTGACACCGAGGAATCCAGCAGAGTCAACTTGCCAGATGCGAAAATGAAGTTGACACCGCAGGAAGGTCAGACCATAGATCTGAGTAAGATCATATTGACTGACGGAAATGTTCTGACACAGACAAGGGATAGCATTATTTGGACAACCGAGGAATTTATCAGTACGAAACTGGAAAATGTTCCGGATGGCAAGTATTTCTTGACCGAAGATGCTGCTCCGAATGGCTATACCGTTGTAACAGCATTCTCCTTTGAAGTAAAGGGTGGAAAAGTCATTACTGCTTCCAGAGAAGATGGTTCGATTACCATCAAGGAAGATGAAAATATTATTTCTGTCAACGATAAGCGGACAGAAGTAAGTATTAGCAAGGTTGATGCTGCAAATGATGAAGAGTTGCCGGGAGCAACCCTGACCCTGACCAACAAAGACCTGACTGCAGAACAGTGGCAGAAAATCGCATTTGAGAACTTTAACCTCTCAAATGAAAACGTTGACCTTACATTGACAGAAGCCGGCAATGGTGTTTATTGGGTATCCGGAGTAGAGCCGACTAACATTGTTGGTCTGCCGGCTGGCACTTACACCTTAACAGAAACCGTTGCTCCGGATGGCTATGCTTATTCTGAAGACATTACCTTTACCATTGGCTCTGATGGCAAGGTTGTTGACAAAACAACTGGTGCTGACTTGAATGGAACAGTTGTCATGAAGGATTATCGGGCAGAACTGACCATTTCCAAGAAGGATGGCAGTGATGCGTTCTTGGCTGGTGCAACCTTGCAGCTGCTCAGCAAGACCACAGATCCGCTGAATCTGGACGATGTTCAGATTGATGGCAAGCCGCTGACCGAAGATCAGAAGGTAACCGTAGATGGCAGACAGGGCATTCAGTTCGTTTCGACCGATGCAGAAATGAAGATTACCGGCTTGCCGGCAATCGAGTATGAATTGTCAGAAGTTTCTGCTCCGACCGATTACTTGAAATCATCAGATGTGCAGGATGTTATTTTAACGAAAGCAATATTTGATGATGAAGGAAATCAAATTCCTGTTTCGAAAAAAGTTGTCAACAACAAGTTGGGTGAATTGACCATTCAAAAGGTTGATCAGGATGGCAACGCTTTGACAGGTGCAACGCTGCAATTAAAGGCAGACGATGCAAATGTTGACTGGTCGAGTGTAAAGCTGAATGGCGATGCAGTAACAGACCTGATTTCCGCAGAAGATGCAACCGTTTTGGTTTGGACTTCTATCGGAGAATCCATGACCTTTAAGGGCTTACCGGCTGGAACTTATGAAGTTTCCGAAGTTTCCGCTAAGGCTGGTTACCTCGCAACGACACAGAAATGGGCTGTAACCGTTTCTGCAAATGGTGCAATATCTGTAAATAATCAGGTATCCACAGACGGTCAGGATCGTTCGATTATTACCATTACCAACGAAGCAAGCACCATTCAAATTAACAAGGAAGCACTTGACGGCGGAAACATTGCAGCAGAAGAAGCAGAATTCAAGCTGACTGCAAAGGATGAAAATGTAACGCTGAACGGTGTTCAGATTGGTGCAACCAAGATTACAGAAGATACGACATCCGCAACATTCAAGGGAAATGTTACCATTTCTGCTTTGCCGGATGGCACGTATGAACTGGAAGAAATCACAGCTCCGAACGGATTCACAACGATTTCCACCTTTACCTTTGTTGTAAAGAATGGCGTTGTAACAACCGTATCGGAAGTAACAAACGGCGAAGTCGAAAAGTCCGAAGATGGAAAGACCTTGACCATCAAGGACGAACGTTCTGCAATCCAGATTGACAAGCGGGACATCACTGGCGAAAACGAAGTTGCAGGAGCAACCTTGACCCTGACCAATGATGACCTGACCACAGAACAGTGGGATGCAATTGCTGCTGCAGACACAGATTTGACAGCAGTGGGCAATGGTGTTCAGTGGACATCTGGCGATGCTGCAAAGAGCATTGTTGGTTTACCAAGCGGAACTTACACGCTGAAAGAAACTGCTGCTCCGGATGGCTATGCATATGCCGAAGATTTCACCTTTACGGTTGAAAAGGACGGCACGATCACAGTAGATGCAGCAAACAAGGACGAAAACGGCGTGATCGTCATGAAAGATGCTGTCACAAAGGTATCCATTGACAAGCGAGATATTACCGGTGAGAACGAAGTACCGGGAGCAACCCTCCAGGTAAAGGATGAAGCTGGTAAGGTCGTTGAAGAATGGACATCCTCCGACAAGCCGCATGACATCAGCGGAAAGCTGATTGCAGGTAAGACCTATACGCTCCACGAAGAGAACGCTCCGGATGGTTATGCGTATGCCGAAGATATCACCTTTACGGTTGAAAAGAACGGCACAATCACAGTAGATGCAGCAAACAAGGATGAAAACGATGTTATCATCATGAAGGATGATGTCACAAAGGTATCCATCAGCAAAAAGGCAATGACTGGTTCGGATGAACTGGCTGGTGCAGAGCTGAAACTGTACTATGTAACCCAGAACGATCAGGGCGAAGTTACACTGGAAGTGGATGCTTGGACATCTGGCACAGAAGCACACGTGATAGAAGGTGCACTGATTGCTGGCGGCACTTACAAACTGGTGGAAATCACCGCTCCGGATGGCTATCAGGTTGCAGAATCCATTACCTTTACCATTGACAAGACCGGCAAGGTTCTGGTAAATGGCGAAGATGTAAATGGTCAGGTAACCATGTATGATGCAGCGTTGGGTGATGTTGTCATCAGCAAGCGTGCAGTCAATGGCACGGAAGAACTCGAAGGTGCAAGCCTGAAGATTACCGATGCAGACGGCAAGACCGTTGCAGAATGGGTATCCGACAGCACACCAAAGACCATTCAGCTGGATGCTGGCACATATACCTTGACAGAAGAAACCGCTCCAGATGGTTACACGGTTGCAGAATCCATTGAATTTGTTGTGGATGCAGCAGGCAAGGTAACCGTAAACGGCGAAGATGTCAATGGTACGGTTCTCATGGAAGATGATACGACCAAGGTAACCATCAGCAAGAAGGACATTACTGGCGACAACGAAATCCCGGGAGCAACCCTCCAGATTAAGGATGAAAACGGTGATGTTGTAGAAGAATGGACATCGACCGACCAGCCGCACGAAATCAACGGCAAGCTGATTGCAGGCAAGGAATATACGCTCCATGAAGAGAATGCTCCGGATGGATATGCATATTCTGAAGATGTGAAGTTTACCGTAGACGAAACCGGCAAGGTAACCGAAGTTACCATGAAGGACGATGTGACTAAGGTATCCATTAGCAAGAAGGACATCACTGGCGACAACGAAATCCCAGGAGCAACCCTCCAGATTAAGGATGAAAACGGTGATGTTGTAGACGAATGGACATCTTCCGACAAGCCGCATGAAATCAATGGCAAGCTAATTGCAGGTAAGGAATATACGCTCCATGAAGAGCATGCTCCGGATGGATATGCATATTCCGAAGATGTGAAGTTTACCGTAGACAAGACCAACAAGGTAACCGAAGTTACCATGAAGGACGATGTGACTAAGGTAACCATCAGCAAGAAGGACATCACTGGCGATAAGGAAATCCCGGGAGCAACGCTCCAGATTAAGGATGAAAACGGGGATGTCGTAGAAGAATGGACATCGACCGACCAGCCGCACGAAATCAACGGCAAGCTGATTGCAGGTAAGGAATATACACTCCATGAAGAAAATGCTCCGAATGGCTATGCATATTCCGAAGATGTGAAGTTTACCGTGGACGAAACCGGCAAGGTAACCGAAGTTACCATGAAGGACGATGTGACCAAGGTATCCATTAGCAAGAAGACACTGACTGGTTCGGATGAACTGGCTGGTGCAGAACTGAAACTGTACGAAGTAACCGAAAACGAACAGGGCGAAACGGTAGAAACCGAAGTGGATGCTTGGACATCCGGCACAGAAGCTCACGTGATTAACGGCAAGCTGATTGCTGGCGGCAAGTATAAACTGGTAGAAATCACCGCTCCGGACGGCTATCAGGTTGCAGAAGCAGTGACATTCACCGTAAACAAGGACGGTACTCTGACAGAGGTAACCATGCATGACGCAGTCGAGGGCGAAATCGCCATCAGCAAGCAGTCTGTCAACAGCACAGAAGAACTCGAAGGTGCAAAACTCAAGATTACTGATGCAGCTGGCAAGACCGTTGCAGAATGGGTATCAGAGAAGACACCGAAACTGGTTCAGCTCGATGCTGGCACTTACACTTTGACAGAAGAAACCGCTCCGGACGGCTATGTATTGGCAGAATCCATGACCTTTACCGTTGACAAGAACGGCAAGGTTACAGTAAAGAACGAAAACGGCGAAGATGTAGATGCTGGCGGCATTATCGTGATGAAAGATAATACCACCAAGGTATCCATCAGCAAGCAGGACATTACTGGCGACAAGGAAATTCCGGGAGCAAAGCTTCAGGTCAAGGATGAAACCGGTAAGGTCATCGAAGAATGGACTTCCACCGACAAGCCGCACGAAATCAACGAAAAGTTGGTTGCTGGCAAGACTTACACCCTCCACGAAGAAGGTGCACCGGATGGCTATACTTATGCCGAAGATGTCGAATTCACTGTGGATGAAAAGGGCGAAGTTACAACTGTTGTCATGAAGGATGCGGCAACAGAAGTTTCCATCAGCAAGCAGGATATCACCGGAACGACAGAAGTAGAAGGGGCAACCCTCTCGATTCTGGACGAAAACGGCGAACAGGTTGCAAAGTGGATCTCCACCAAGAACGCTTATGTTCTGAAGGGTGTTCTGAACGCTGATACAACCTATACCCTGCACGAAGAAAACGCACCGGATGGTTATGCGTATGCAGAAGACATCACCTTTACCATTGACAAGACCGGCAAGGTTACCGTCAACGGCGAGGATGTCAACGGTCAGGTTATCATGAAGGATGACGTGACAAAGGTAACCATCAGCAAGCAGTCTGTAACCGGCAGCGAAGAAGTTCCGGGTGCAACCCTCCAGATTCTGGATAAGGATGGCAAGGTTGTAGAAACATGGACTTCCGGCGATCAGCCGCACGAATTTACAGGCAAATTGATTGCAGGCGAAACCTACACACTGCATGAAGAAAATGCACCGGAAGGCTACGCTTATGCAGAAGACATCACCTTTACGGTAGAAAAGAACGGCACGGTTACCGTAGATGGCAAGGATGTCAATGGTACAGTTGTCATGAAGGATGACGTTGCAAAGGTAACCATCAGCAAGCAGGATCTCACCAGTGGCGAAGAAGTTCCGGGTGCAACCCTCCAGATTCTGGATAAGGATGGAAAGGTTGTAGAAGAATGGACATCCACCGATCAGCCGCATACTGTACAGGAAAAGCTGACCGCAGGGGAAACTTACATTCTGAAGGAAACCAATGCACCGGATGGCTATGGCTATGCGGAAGAAATCTCCTTCACCGTAGAAAAGAGCGGTAAGATTACCGTAAACGGCGAAGATGTCAACGGTCAGGTTGTCATGAAGGACGATGTGACCAAGGTATCCATCAGCAAGAAGACCTTGACTGGTTCGGATGAACTGGCTGGGGCAGAACTGAAACTGTATGAAGTAACTGAAAATGCACTGGGCGAAACCACAGAAACCGAAGTGGATGCTTGGACATCCGGCACAGAAGCACATGTCATCAATGGCAAGCTGACTGCTGGCGGCAAGTATAAACTGGTAGAAGTGACCGCTCCGGATGGCTATCAGGTTGCAGAAGCAGTAACATTCACTGTAAACAAGGACGGCAGTCTGACAGAAGTTGTAATGCGTGACGCAGCCGAGGGCGAAATTGCCATCAGCAAGCAGGCAATCAACGGCACGGACGAACTGGAAGGTGCAAGCCTCAAGATTACCGATGCAGCTGGCAAGACCGTTGCAGAATGGGTATCAGAGAAGACACCGAAACTGGTTCATCTGGATGCTGGCACTTACACTCTGACAGAAGAAACCGCTCCGAACGGTTATACCGTTGCAGAATCCATTACCTTTACCGTAGACGAAGCAGGCAAGGTTACTGTAAATGGCAACGATGCTGGCGGCGTGATTACGATGAAGGATGATACCACAAAGGTTTCCATCAGCAAGCAGGATTTGACTGGTTCTCAGGAAATCCTAGGTGCAACGCTCCAGATTCTGGATCAGAATGGCAGCGTGGTAGAAGAATGGGTATCTGGTACAGATGCACACTACATCGAAGCAAAACTGACCGCAGGCGAAACCTATACGCTGCATGAAGTTGGTGCACCGAATGGTTATGCATATGCAGAAGATGTTGTCTTTACCGTTGGTACAGACGGCAAGTTGCAGACGGTAACTATGCAGGATGACACCACAAAGGTATCCATCAGCAAGCAGGATCTGACCACTGGCGAAGAATTGCCAGGTGCACAGCTCTCCTTGTATGATGCAGATGGTCAGCTGGTTGAAAGCTGGGTATCCACCGATCAGCCGCATTATCTGGAAGGCGTTTTGACCGCTGGTGCAACCTACCGACTGGTAGAAATCACCGCTCCGGATGGCTATCTGACTGCGGAAGATGTGACCTTTACTGTCAGCGAAGATGGTTCTGTGGATGAAGTTGTGATGCAGGATGAAAAGACCCAGGCAGAAATCAGCAAGCAGGACATCAGCGGCAAGGAAATCGGCGGTGCACATCTGACGGTTACTTACACCGCAAAGGATGGCAAAACCTACACGCTGAATTCTTGGGTATCCGAAGAAGGCAAGTCGCACACCATCACGGGCTTGCAGATTGGTACGATTTACACCTTGCAGGAAAAACAAGCTCCGGATGGCTATGAACTGGCAGAATCCATTGACTTCCTGTTTGATGAAAACGGCGTTCTGAATCTGGTAACTTACCAGAAGGATGAGGCTGGAAACATCACTGAAACCGTATATACAGCGGTTGATCAGATTGTTATGGTAGACGTTGCAAAGACAACAACCGAAACCACTACAACAACAACCACAGAAACAACAACAACTACCACAGAAACTACTACCACAACAACAAAACCGACTACAACCACGACAACCACCACCGAAGCAACTACTACAACGACAAAACCGACTACAACCACGACAACCACCACCGAAGCAACTACCACAACGACAAAACCGACAACCACCACAACAACAACGACCACCGAAGCAACAACTACTACAACAACAAAACCGACAACAACCACCACCACAACGACAACCACCGAAGCAACAACTACCACAACAACAAAACCGACTACAACCACAACCACAACAACCAAACCGACTACAACCACCACAACGACAACAACGACAACCACTACTACTACAGAAGAAATCACAACCACAGAAGAAACAACGACAACAGAAGTAGTTACAACTACTGAAGAAATCACGACCACCGAGGAAGTAACCACCACAGAAGAAGTCACTACGACAGAAGAAGTGACTACAACTGAGGAAGTGACTACCACGGAAGAAGAAACGACCACCGAAGAAGTAACCACAGAAGAAACCACAACCGAAACCACCATTCCGGAACGGACGATTACCATTCATAAGATTGCTCCAGTTGCTGCATCTGCAACGCAGTCTGAAGATGGCATCTATACGATTCAGTATGACCCGCACGATATGGCTGGCGTAACCTTCGGCATCTATGATGCAGATGGAAATCTGGTAGAAACTGTGATTACAGACGAAAACGGCTATGCAGAAAGCAGCATCCTGAACGGCGATTATTACACTGTACAGGAAATGCAGACCGTCAGCGGCTATGTGATGAGCACAGAACCGTATGTCATCGACTTCACCACCAATGAAGGCGACACTGCAAACTTGGAAATCACAAACGATATCATTCGTTGCCAGATTCACCTCTCCAAGCAGTTGGAAGGCAATGCTGGTGATATTACCATGGTACAGTTTGGCTTGTATACCGCTCAGGACATTCCGCTCCTGGATGGTACAGTTGTTCCGAGTGACAGCTGCATCGGTATTGCCAATGCACAGGAAGACGGTACGATCTTGTTTGAAGATACGCTGCCGGCTGGTAACTATTATGTGAAGGAACTGGCAACCGCAGATGGCTATGTACTGTCGGATACCATTTATCCGGTAGAAATCATTTATCCGGAAGACCAGACCATTGCAGATATTACCTTTGAAGTCAACAACGGTGATCCGATTATCAACTATCAGACAACTACCACAACAACGACTACCGAAGAAGTTACTGAAACACAACCAGAAGAAACGACTGTTACAACCGTAACAGAAACAACAGCCTCTACTGGTACAAGTGATGTACACGGTGGTACAGATTCTAAAACAACAACTTCTACTACAACGACAACAACAACTACCACTACTACGACAACGACCACAATTACAACTACGAAGGATGATTCTTCTTCGACAACGAAGAAGAAAACTACATCTTCTTCTGGTTCTGGCAAGACCTCTTCCGGCGGCAGCAGCAGCGGCAGCACGAAGACGACACCGAAGACAGCAGATGATCGGATGCTTCCGATTGTCATCACTGGCAGTGCAGCATTCTTGTTTGCAGCAGCAAGCAAGCCGAAACGGAAGAAGAATCAGAAGGTGTAAACCGACTGACTGGAGGGATTTGGTAATCAAATCGCTCTGACCGACAACCGGGAAAATAGACAGCAGAAAGACCGTTGGCAGAAATGCCAGCGGTCTTTTGTTTTTCAGCGTGCTTTTTGGGGTTCTTGTGAAAAGGATATTGACGAACATGCTGAAACTATGGTACAATAGACAAAATACAAAAGAAAAGTTCCTCGATTTTGGGGCAATTGTAGGAGAATAGAAAGGATTATTTTATGAAATTTCCATATAAAGGTATTTTTGCATTTTGTACAGCAGTCTGTTTGTTTGCAGGTTCCATGCCGATTTCTAAGGTGGCAGCATCTGCGAAAACGTCACCTCGAAAGACCGTGCAGGCGAACTGTGTTTCTGATTTTGCGGATGCGGATTCCGAGGATGGGTATTTGCCCTTACAGGGAGCAGCTGCATCCTTTGAAAACAGCGATGTGGAACAACCGCTGTATGGCAGTGCAGCAGAAACGGATACTGTACCGGAATCCTATGATTTGCGGGAGCAGGGTATTATCACTTCTGTAAAAGATCAGGGTTCTGATGGTATGTGCTGGGCGTTTGCAACGCTGGGAGCAGCGGAAAGTCACCTGCTGAAATATTATGAAACCGATTTGGATAATATCAATGATATGGACTTGTCAGAAGAGCAGGTCGGTTATTATCTCTATACGCCCGACCCGCAGCCACTCAGCCCAACTTATGGCGATGCCATTATTCAGGCAAAAAAGGGAGCATCCGGCGGAAACGCCCTGCATGCATCGTTTTTTCTCAGCACTGTTGGCGTTCAGGAAGAAGCCTATTTGCCCTATCAGGGCTGTTCTGGATTTCATTCGGAATATCAGCGGAAGCAGGCTGCTTATCGAATGACAGGTTCAGAAACCATGCTCAGCGTGCAAACAAAAAGCGAACGGGAAACGATTAAAAAACGCATGATGCAGAACGGCGGCATTTATGTTGCTTTTCATAGCAGTGGTGCAAATTATTATGACAACGGAACGACATATGCATATTATCAGAGCGATTCCAGTTATTATAATGCAAACCATGCGGTTTTATTGGTGGGCTGGGACGATAACTATGCAAAGGAAAACTTTGACCCGAAAGAACAGCCGGAAAATAACGGTGCGTGGCTGGTAAAAAACAGCTGGGGCGATGGAAAACTGGATGATGGCTATTTCTGGATTTCTTATGAAGATACCAGTCTGGGCGAGTATGCAAGCTTTACCTTTGAACCACGGGAAGATAGCGGAAACATCTATTATTATGACGGTGCAGGGTATAGCGTTGCGTATTCGTTTGATTCTGTGGCAAATGTTTTTCGGGCAGAAGAGGACGAAACGCTGTCCCGTGTGGGCTTTTATCAGACTAGTTATAATGGCAACAATCCAAAATATCAGATTCAGGTTTATCGCCTGTCAGAAACAGCAACTGACCCGACCGATGGCGAACTGTTATTGGATACCACAGGGCATTCCGGCGGATTTGGTTATCAGGAAATTACCCTGCCGGAGACGGTTTCCTTGCAGAAGAATGAGCGATTTTCTGTGGTATTGTCGATGAAAATCAAGAAGAATCAAACCTGGCAAAACGGCTATTTGACCATTGAAGAAGATTTCGATGCTAATAATTATAGCATGCAGTTTTCTGCCCAGCCAGGACAGAGTTACATTTTGGATCAGGGCAGCACAGAATGGCTGGATGCCACACAGTTAACTGGGGAAAAGGGTGCGTTTCACAATGTGAATCTGCATGCAATCATGCTGCCGAAAGAACAAGAAATGGACACAGCACAGCTGCAAGCGATTGAAACTTGTGCGAAAGCAGCAAATGAAACCGATATTGCAGAAGTAGCAGCTACGATATTAGAATTGTCGAAAGAAGAAACGATCCCGCAGGGGTTGTTGAATCGTGTTACTGCTGCATTAATGGGGCTGTTGGAAGAACAAGGAACGATTACTTATCCAGATTATGCATACCCACATGCAAAATGGGGCGATATCAATGAAGATGGCGTGGTAGATGTGGAAGATGCGGTTCTGGTGCTGACCACTTATGCAAAGAAAGCCGCTGGACGGGAAAATTCTTTGCGGTATTGGCAGCTGATTCAAGGGGATGTGAACGGAACTTTGGACGATTTAACGGTAGAGGATGCTGTAGCGATTCTGACATATTACGCAAAGAATGCAGCAGGGCAGGAAGCAATCTTTGCAGAACGGCAGAATTCTGTGCCATAAAAATATTAGCAATCATGCAACAACGTCGCAAAATTGCACGCCGCAGGCGACTGCGGTCGAGCTGGCTCAGCTCGGCGGAGGGGGTGATTCCCCACAGTGTGGGGAAATGTCCCGAAGGGACAAAAGGGCAGGGCTTCCTCTAAATAGGGGGACAAGCTGTCCCCCTTAACGAACGTATTGATGAGATGATATTGTAATCTAAGAGAAGCAGGGAAATTGCTGTTCGCCATTCTAAAAACAAAAAAACTTCAAGCAAACTGCAATCTAAGAAAGATTCATAAGCAATTCGGACAACGCAACTCCGGCGAACAGCACAAAGGCAGACAGCGAAGCGAT
>ENA-ORTN01001648-ORTN01001648.1-human-gut-metagenome-genome-assembly--contig:-NODE-1648-length-21233-cov-4.853716_pt1 | contig 21233 bp, 28 predicted proteins | sample MGYA00242070_ERZ509189 | MGnify/ENA primary metagenome ERZ509189 (study PRJEB26280, sample SAMEA2338821) | human gut metagenome | biome: human gut; feature: human-associated habitat; material: faeces...
AATCTCTGTGCATTCGCCGGAGCTGCCACATTTACGGGATACGCCTATTGAAAAAACGGAATGCGCTATAATCAGACTGACCGCCGGGCGCGGTCTTTCAGCACGCATGGAGTTAGCGCGCTCTGACAAATCGGATATGGAGGGTGGAAACGCAACGCCTCGCATTACTTGCCGGGATAATGAGTCGCCTGATCTGCGGATTACCAGAGCGGCTCGTCGTAGTCCTTGCCGGAGCTTTCCGGCGCTCCGTACATCTCGCGCAGTTCCCGGAGGACATCCTCGTTCAGAACCGCGCTCTTGTCGTCGTCCCACAGCGGCTCGGAGTATGCTGAAAGGCACGAAACGGAATGTAGAGAGCGAGGATACCTCAAAAAACGCAGTAACAGTCGGGTGAACGATGCAGAATTATTCACCCGGCTGTTCTATTACGGAACGGCGCAGCTGCACCTTTCTTCGGAAGAGATGTGGCTTATGCCGTTCGGGTTCCCTGCTGGATTTGTGGGAGCGTCATAAGCAGTTTATTGGAATCTCCAAACCTAAGCGGGAGGCGGATATTGACGAGGTTGTGCCTGTGGGAATTTGAGTGGAAAAGTGGTTGAAAAAAGTGGAAATGCGTGGTATAATACTTACATGGGCAGTTAATCTGCCATACAAATCGGAATTTGTGGAGGAAAATTAAAAGATGGATTTCGGTATAGATGAAATGCAAAAAATGCAAATAAAACTTCAGAACAAGTATAAAGATAAGTGGGAGTCGATTTGTCCGGAAACAGGTAAAAACAAGTTACTTTGGATGATTGGAGAAATAGGCGAAGTGATTGATATTGTAAAAAAGAATGGTGGAACAAAAGCAGCCTCAGATACTCAATTAAGAAAAGCTTTAGTTGAAGAAATGGCTGATGTTTTAATGTATTATAATGATGTAATGTTGTGCTATGGGATTACAGCAGACGAATTAAAACAAGCATATATCGACAAGTTTGAAAAGAATATGAATAGATGGTAAATTCCCGTTTATCGGGCAGTTAATTAAACGAAAGGTTGTGTACTATGTTTAGCAAATTAAAACATCGGCTTGACAGGAAAAGCAAAAGGGTGGTTGCGCTGTTGGCAACGGCGATACTTCTCTGTGGGTTTACGGGGTGCGAAAGAAGTACTATTCCTGATGGTTCTGAGATATCGTACAGCGAAACGGGTTTTGACATTGAACGGATACGAAAAAATGTAATTGTTGACGGACAAGCGATCGAGATACCCATAAAGCTGAAAGAACTGCCTAAGGATTGGACATATGAAACTTCTGCTAATCGATTTGCGGAGGATAGATGTCACGTTGAAGTCAAGGACAAAAATGGCGATTTGCTTTTTAGCTGCGGAGCGGAAAACTACAAAGAGTCCAAAAAGGGTGACAGTAGGATTTTTGATGCTCCTTTTGAGAATGACAAATGTTCGGTTGACGGCATAACTCCATTTAAAACAACTAGAGAAGAAATCGTCGAAAGGTATGGTGAAGCAACAAGTATAAAAAATTTTAACAGTAAAAAATATGAAGGCTGGCAGGAATATAGATATGGTTCTCTCGAGGGAAAAACCTCGAATGATTGGCACGGTAAATGTCTTATTGTTACGTTTAACGAGAAAGGCATTGTTGATTGGGTTACCATTGTTTATACAGGCTGAAAATGACACCTAATAGAATGGGCGGATATTATAGACGATAATAAGCGAATTGAACTAGAAACAGAAAAATCCCGTTTATCGAGCAGTTTAATGCACTAAAGGGGTAGTCACCACGACTGCTCCTTTTCCTATATTCCCGAGCCGCAAGGCTCTTTTTTTATGCCCATTTCAAGGAGGTGACGCAGAATGTCCGAGAATTTCGGATTTAAAATAGGTCTTGAGGGCGAGCGTGAATTCAAGAAATCCCTCGCCGAGATAAACAACTCGTTCAAGGTCCTCGGTTCCGAAATGAAACTCAAAATTCCAAACAAGTAACTGATTTTGTAAGTTACGCAAACCTTCATGTAATATACGGATATATGCAAGTCGGCAAGATAATTGATGATCCGCACAGGATAAAGCGTGAGTTCGGGGATCACCCGCATTCTGGTGAGCGGTACCTTAAATCTGACGGCAATACTATATACATACCTACTGAAAATCTCAAATCCCTGGGACTAAATAAAATACCTGGATACGGCACGCTTGATTTAACACCAGAACGTATACTTACAAAAGAGGAACGTGCACGGTCTTTCTGGGATAAGGCTCGTTTGTCTAGAGAATTACATATGCTCAACAGTGTTGGCTGTAAAGATTATGCAGATTGCCTGAACTTAGTCGGGCAGTGGCAGGAATTAGTGCTTGAAGCAGACAGAGACGCCGAAGCTTGGGTCAAGAAAATAATTATTGGATAGTTACCTTAAATAAAAAAGCACCCATAAAATGAGTGCTTTAACTTTACCTACAAAGTCGTAGGTTTCAATGAAAAAGGCTTCATATTTTGATACTATGCAACCGTGGTTGCATAGGGTTGCAATTTCTGTGATATGGTTGCATTTCTTAAAATTGCGTGTCAGCAATTGCACAAGTTCCTTGTTCTTCCTGTCCGATTGTCCTTGCATCGTTTAAGTTAAAAACAACAACATTGTGTTTTGAGTTGTATTTGCCAGGAACACGGTATGAGCAACTGGTATCCCAATTATGTGATGAAGCAATTAATCGACAGAGGTGAACGCTAAATATTCGAAATGTAGCCAGACCAGAATAAACTGACACAGGAACACTATGTGACTTGAAATCCGTGTTTTCATACGGAGCAACCAGTAATGATCGGCCTTGTTCGTCAATCATAAAGCAAATTCGTTTTGGACTTCCAACATCACGAAGAGCACTAACATATATATGAATGCAATTTGCTTTTAGGTAAAAAGAAATATATGTATCAGCTTTCATATTACTTTCCTTCATGATATTGCCAGTTTTCAGGCTTACTAAAATCAAATAAGAGCATGACCTTTTTATCAGACGAAACTAACTTTCCTTTTGCTCTGTAAACATACTGCAGGTTAAATTTCCATGTTTCATATAATTGTGACGAAAATTCTCTGCAAAAGATTTTTCTTGGTGTTATTTTATCTGCTCCTTGTACCCATCGTACCCCATCTTTATCTTGAATGGTAACCGGTATTACAAGAAGTCCCTTTGTTTTTGGGTTGACTTCGATTCTCACTCTTTCGCAGCTGTTTATTGACTGAAGCGCCATCATATTGAATGAAATACTATTATTCCACAATGTACAAGTCGGCTCTCCTTTTCTGGGAAGATGTGCGAACATCTTACCGCTTACCACCTTAAATCCGTCAATGCTGATTTCAGGAATGCTGTTGTTAAATGACGCCATCGTGTTTTCTCCTTATACTCTATCGGTTGTAATGTAGCCGTCAGCTAAGTCAATTTTATAGGAATCATCGTGCTGTTCTGCTGGGATTCCAAAGTAATCTCTCCAATCGCCGGGAAGATATGACCCCTTTTTTCCGCCGCCTACAAACAATTCAAAATCAGTCAGCTTAAACAGAAACAACATCTCATTATTGTAGACAGCCGGTTTTCCCAACATTTTATACCGATACTGTTTATCCCATCCCATTAGGTCAAACAGTTTGGCTGCAAATATCTTGCAAAGCAGATCACGATTTTTAAGTTCCTTTTCTCCGCCGCCGTTTGCCCAGCGAAGTGAGTCAGGGGCATCCGGCTTGCACGGACGAATGATGAGTCTTTTTTGCTCAGGATGAATGAGAATTTGAATGTGCGTTACTCCGGGAAATTTTCTTAGACAAGCCATATTAAATTTAACACGGTTTTCCCATACTGTTATTGCAGGTTCTTTGGTATGAGAAAAAAGTTCAGCTTTGGTGACCTGATATCCTGCTAAATTGATTTCTTCAACATCCTCGCTCACATTCTCCAGAAGTTCAGCCTTTGCCGTTATATCTTCGATTTGATTGTTGTCATTCATTTTTGTCATCAGTACCTTTCTTTATTGTTGCCATACTTTGCTGCAATTCTTCTGCAGATGGAATCAAATATTGCTCTATTCCTGGAGCAGGGATACTTTGTGTTTTGGTTTGCCAGTCTGAGTCAGGCGTAAGATAGTAGAATCCATTTTCAAGTGTATGTTCATAGAATTCTTCACCAAAGTCATCTGTCCATTCGTCCGGACAAAGCTCAACCCTTTGCTTAACTGCATTTTCTGTGCCGTCTTTTGTAACAAAAACAGCCGGCATAGCGTTTGTAAGATTAAACACAATGATTTGTTCATTAAGCCGTTTCGCCCATATACCCCTGATCTTGTATAAAAAATCGGGGTTCCACTTCATAATGTTATATAGAGCATTACCAAAATGCTGACACAGCAGGGTTTTGGAATAAAACTGCTTTGTTGGGTCCGGACGCCACCGTATACTATGAACATCTGTTTCTTGGCACGGCCGAATTGCAATTTTTCGTTCAGTTGGATGGAGCAAAAGCTGCACAAATCCCACATCGTCAAACTTCTTCATGCAGAACAGATTAAAAGTTATCTTTTCTTCAGAGATTGTGAGGGAAGGTCCTTCATAGCGAACCTGTGTAAATTGGTTCCTAACAACTTGGTACCCTTGGAGATCAAATGCACTCAAATGACTTTTGTCAATTTTTCTGATCTTCAATTTTGAATCAATGCTGTTAGAGATATCATAATAGACGCTGGGATCGTCATTTATCCAGTGATGATTTATTGGAACAAAACCTCTGAAAATTCCCTCGTCGATCACATGAAGTAAAGGCAAAGTTCCTCGGATATGACACTTTCGGTTGTCTATCAGTATTTGAACAGAATCAAATTTCTCCGGTGAAATAATTGCCTCATGACGATCTGTGTAAAGGTACTGATCCCTATCTTTGCGGTTTCGCTTATGCTTGTGTTCGTATAAGTCTGCTGTGAATGTTTTCCATGTGAGAACATTTCCGCAGTATCTTTCATTTGTCAGTATATATCCGATAGAACCGCTGCTCCATTCTGTGCCGCCGGTCTTGGTTTCGCAGCCAATATCGGTTAAAAAGTTAGCAATTTCTTCTTGCGTCCAGCCGAAGAGATAAGCGTCATAGATAAACCGAACAATAGCAGCTTCTGATTCGTTAATTTTAAGTGGAGCGTATTTTATGTATCTGCCGGTGACATCTTTTGGGCGATCATATCCAAGCAATGCAGGAGTCAGTAATTTACCGTCCTTAAAACGCTGCATTAGCGACCAGTTCATTGCCTCGCTCTTTTTTACCGATTCTTCTTGTGCAAATGTCGCTAAGAATGACAGCATAAATTCATTGTTTTCACCGAGAGTATTAAGATTGTCAGTTTCAAAATAGACGCCCACAGGTTTTGGAAGTCCCTTTAACAATCTGATGATTGAAATGCAGTCAACTAAGTTTCTTGCAAAACGTGATACGCTTTTGGTAACAATTAAATCATATTCTCCATGCTTGCAGGCTTCTATCATCTCAACAAATTGATCGCGCTTTTTTAAGGATGTTCCTGATATACCTTCGTCAGCGTAGATATGACGAAGCTCCCAGTTAGGGTGATCTTCTACAAGATGTAAATAGTGCGCTTGCTGCAGTTCATAAGAGGATAGCTGCTCATCGCTATCAGTGGAAACGCGGCAATAAGCACAAACTCGGAAAAATCTATTTCGTTCATTTGGGTCAACTTTAGGTTTTGCCGGAATAAACGTTTTCTGACTGTTGTCTTCACGCTGATATATTTCTCTCAGTTTTTCACGGCTGTTATTATGCATTCTTAATCTCCCAACTTGATGAATCAGCACCGTCATGAAGATGCCAAAGCCACACACCGTTTTTACGATAGGAAGTGATGCCAAGTTCTTTTTTTACTGTCTGTATCGTTCTTTCCGAAATGCCCATTGACTTTAGTTTCTTAAGTATATCTGCGCTGTATGTGTCCTGCTCATTCAGAATCTCTACAATGATCCGTGCGGCGAGCGACTTCTTGCTTTCAAATGTTTCATTGACCTGAAGCTGACTTGTATCTATGTCTTTCTGCCCTAACCAAGTTAGACCCGTTTTACGATTCAAATAAAAACCGATTGCAGAACCTTCCGGAGCAAGGCTTGATTTAACTGGAAACATATATCGAACAGCAGGATCTGATTTGTCCCTTGAAATCATTAGAACGCTTCGGGCAATAGCGGCAATATCAATGCTTCCAAGTCCACGATACAGATTTTTCTCTCCGCTTGATTTGTTCATATGTCCTATAACAACAACAGCGCAGTTATATTTAGCTGCAATATCAGCAATTCGCTTTAATTGCCCTCTCATTTTTCCCGCACTGAACATATCCGAATCTTGAGATAGGTATGCCTGTAACGGATCAAGAATAAATAATCTTGCTTGCGTTTGCTCAATTACAGATTCAATCCTTGAATCTTCCAGCGTAAGTGGATTTTCTTCATCTATTATATAAGCGATTTTGTTGCAGTCGGCTCCAGCTGATACTAGTCTAGGCTTAACCGTATCCGCCAAGTTATCTTCTGCTGTCTGATATACTACTCTTTGAGGCTCCGACACATGATATCCATCTGGCATATTTTTTCCGCGGGTCAAAAGGGCGGCAATGTTAAGCATAAAGGTTGATTTTCCTTCGCCGGGGTCGCCTTGAAGAATCGTAAGTTTTCCATACGGAATATATGGATACCAAAGCCATTCAACCTTGCGTTGAGTGACCGAAGAAAAGTATTCATATTGAAAATTACCATTTATCATACTTTGTACCACCATGTCATAATAAGCTGTTTAACTGTTCATTTCTCTTTGTCATTATAGCTACAAGTTCAGAAACGGCTACTACCTCTTCATCAGATAGGCCGCTCAAGTCCAAAGAACGTATGTTTGTCATGCCAAGAAGATAGTCTGTACTGACACGATATAGAGTTGCCAATCGCACTAGGATGTCAAACGAAGGCTGTCGAGTATTGTTTTCATATGTAGAAATTGCGCTTTTATTAACGCCTATCAGTTTGGCTACTTGTTCTTGACGGAGGTTTTTATCTAGACGTAACTGTCTAAGTCTTGAAGCAAATGTTGGAATCATTGATAAACATCACCTTTCAAGCAACTATTATATACTAACAAAAATCAGTTTGCATTTGGGCGATTTAATTTGTCAATTTGCAAACTTACACAGCTGTTAAGGTTGTAAATATGTATGAGTTTGCAAACATTATTAAGCAAGAAAATCGCATTAAATAGGACATCTGCAAGGTGAGAATTAAGTGTTTATTAAAACAAACAGCGCTTTTCTTATATACTGAAATGTTGCTGCCTTGCAATGTTAGGTATTTTATAAATAGCCTCGCCGATTCAATATCAGCGAGGTTTTGATTATGCTATTGGTTAATTTCCGTTCCATTCTTGAACCGAAATGTAATTCTGCCATCAGAGTGTACTGTGGCTGTGTCAAGAAATAAAATCCAGAGCTCGTCATCCCAGGTTTCTATAGCAAGCGGTTGCTTTTTCAGGGAATCTATAAAGATGTTGATCTCACGCCTTTTCTGAATTCTTGTGTTTCTGTCAGCAGTAGCATTATTCAATTGTTCTGTTACTTGTTCATATCGTTTGACCAGGCGGTTGTACCTGTTGCTATATTCTTCCTGGGACTGTTTCATTGAGGCATTATTCTTTATGCATTGACCTACCATTTCAGAAATTACATTTATTTCTTCATTCAAAGAATCAATCTCTGCGTTAAGTTCGGTGCAATCAGCGACAATAGAACACATTTCTTTGCAGGATTCTATGATCTGCTGCCGAGAGCCAATAAGTCGATTTAAGGCAGCAAGGTACTTTTCTTTAATGATTTCAGTTGAGAGGGTAGGTGTCCGGCACTTAATTGTCCCTTTAAATTTTGCATTGCAGCGTAAGATAACCTTGCGATATGCATCGTTAGAGTGCCAGACTTTTTGTCCGTAAAAACCTCCGCAATCGCCGCAGATAAGTTTGCTGGCAAATACGCTTGGGGGACGGCTTCGCAACATCGTGTTGCCCACCTCTTGACGAGGAGGATAAGTACATCATTCTGCCGTACTTCTGGATTCCCAAGGATAATCTGACCTTGCGTGTAAACCGCGACCATGTTCCATATGATGTGTGGGAACGTCAGGGTTTCTTGCAGACCACCGAGGGAAATGTGGTTCACTACGGCTTTATTGAGAAATTCATCGAACGGCTCGGCGAGCGTTTCAATATCCGTGAGATAGCCTTTGACCGTTGGGGCGCAGTTCAGATGGTGCAAAACCTCGAGAGCATGGGCTTTACAGTCGTGCCGTTCGGACAAGGTTTCAAGGATATGTCACCTCCGACAAAAGAACTGATGAAACTGGTGCTTGAACAGAAGATAGCACATGGCGGTCACCCGGTTCTGCGGTGGAACATGGACAATATCTACATTCGCACCGACCCTGCCGGGAACATCAAGGCTGACAAGGAAAAGTCCACAGAGAAGATTGACGGCGCGGTAGCTACTATTATGGCTCTCGACCGTGCTATCCGCTGTGGGAACGACCACGGGGCGAGTGTTTATGATGAAAGAGGACTGCTATTTTTGTAAAAGTGCTTTCAAATGTATTGCATTTTGCAAGCAAATGTGGTATAATAATAAAAACCAATAGCGTACTTGATATTTGGAGGTGTTCATTATGGCTAGAACTGCAAATGTATTTGCCCGTGTTGAACCGGAAATAAAAGAAGAGGCTGAACATATTCTTGACTGTCTTGGCATTCCTATGTCAAACGCAGTTGGTATGTTTTTAAGGCAGGTCGTACTTCAGAAAGGCATTCCGTTTGATGTTAAGCTGCCTGTTGACGACAGCATTCTTATGATGGACTCGCTTTCCAGAGAACAGCTTTATGCCGAGCTGGAAAAGAGCATGGAAGATATCAGGGCAGGCAGAGTACATTCAATAGACGAGGTCGAAGCAGAAATCCGCAGGGAGCTTGATAAATGAAATACCAAATCTTCTATACGGATTCCGCAAAGCAGGACCTTAAAAACATTTACAGATATATTTGTGACAGCCTTGTCGAACCGGAAATTGCCGAAAAACTGACAGACAAGATAATGAAGTCAATTCGTTCTCTTGATGAAATGCCGCAGCGATATCGGCTGTTTGACGAAGAACCATGGCGCAGCCGTGGACTGAGAATTCTTCCGGTAAACAATTATCTGATTTTCTATCTTTCAGATGAGGAAAAGACGGTTGTTACAATTCTCCGCATTATTTACGGCGGCAGAGATATCAGCAAGCAGCTTTCTGAAACACAGTATTGATACATAACACCTTTGCATCTGTCAGCAATGGCAGGGGCTTTTCTTATGCTCATTTTACGAAAGGACTGACTACATGAAGATATTCAGCAGCTTATTCCATTCAAGGGACAAGCCTAAAAACAGCACCGCCGGCAGCGCCTACCGCTTTTATATGGGCGGTTCTACTGCGGGAAAGAACGTCACCGAGCGTTCCGCAATGCAGATGACCGCCGTGTATTCCTGCGTTAGAGTGCTGTCGGAAGCTGTGGCGGGATTACCGCTGCACGTCTACAAATACCGTTCGGACGGAGGCAAGGAGAAAGCCGTATCGCATTCTCTTTACCGCCTGCTCCACGACGAACCGAACCCCGAAATGACTTCGTTTGTTTTCCGTGAAACGCTTATGACGCACCTGCTACTTTGGGGCAACGCATACGCGCAGGTTATCCGCAACGGAAAGGGCGAGGTCATTGCTCTGTACCCGCTTATGCCTAACCGAATGACGGTTGACCGCGATTCTAAACTCGCCCGGTGGCGACTGCGTTGCTGCGGCGCAGATCTACAATATGCTGATGGACTACAAGGGCAACGTCACCGTGAAGATTGACGGTATAGCCGCGAGTGCCGCAAGCGTTATCGCGATGGCGGGAAACAAGGTTTTGATGTCCCCTGTTTCAATGCTGATGATACACAATCCAATGACGATTGCTATGGGCGATTCAGCCGAAATGCAGAAAGCAATCGAAATGCTGTCCGAGGTCAAGGAGAGCATTATGAACGCTTATGAAATCAAGACCGGAATGAGCCGAGCGAAAATCTCGCATCTCATGGACGCGGAAACGTGGATGAACGCAAACAAAGCGGTGGAACTCGGCTTTGCGGACGGTATTCTTGCCCGTGAAGAGCCTATGGAGGAACAGTACGCTATCCGGGTCGGGAATTTCAAAAGATACGCTATCTTCGGTTGTATATGCGTCTATTTCCGTGTTGCGTTCCCGATTTCTTGCGATAAGACGCTCCTGCGCCTTGAGGTCGGCTGCATTATCCTTACCAAGCCGCTCACCGAGTTCGTTGCGGGGCAGGCGGACAGCCATGTACTGGTCGGGTGAGTAATACCATCTCTGCTTGAAAGGGCAACCCTCGGAAGCAGGCTCGATGGAAAAGCACTCTTGTCTTGTTGTTACGATACTGCTTCCGTCAGACAGCATGATGCGGTATTCCTGATAGCTGAGTTTCTGATAGTTCTTCATAAAAAACCTCCGTTGTCGATAGTTCGAAACGGAGGTCATCACAGCTGCAAAAGGGCATAACAAAAGCACCGCAGTCCTAGGAGAAAAATCTCCGTTTCGGATTGCAGCTGGCCAACCCAATAGGCAGCTGTTTTATTCTATTGTCCGTAATTGCCGTTGGGTCACGGGGATCAGTCCGTGCGGCAAGGACGGTTTGAAGCGACTCTTTCAGAACTGTGTCTTAAAAAGTCAGCATCGAACATTGTATTGCTTAATGAACTGCAATAAACTGCAAATATTCATGTATATACATAACCATGATACCACTGGTTTAAATGCAAAAAACTGCAAAAATTAGACAATGCACGTTATTTAGAGGAAAACAAAAAAGGGGTTATACAGCACGCAAAGTGCCGTATAACCCCGATTGGTTCTTCAATACTCCCGATTGAGCATTGGTAAAATATTAAATTTGCTTGCTCTTTTTAACAGCGTAGACGGAAAGTGTGCCGTCGTTTTTTTGCTTAACTTCAGCATTGTCACCTTTGCGAGTAATCTGTTTTATGGCATCTAGCACTCTTATGTCGCTAGGACTGATGCTTTTAAAATTCTGCAAATTGTTTATAATATTTTCTGTCATTCCCAATCCTCCTTAAAATGGGTAATCATCTGTACTTGAATCGTCTGCTATATCATCTTTCATAAAGGCATCAATTGCATTTCTAAACGCACCCGATAACTGTGGGTGTCTTAATGCTTCACTAACCGTATTGTAAAGGTCTGTTAAGAGTCCAGCCAAAAATTGGTCGTTGTGTGTTCCGCATAGACACTGCCCTCCTGAATTGTCCATCATCCATGCTTCTAGAGCAGTTGCATTAGAGTCATTTACTTGATGCACAATTTTTACAATATTCATAAGATACAACCTGACGCCATTTTTAAGACGAACATTATAGCAATCACCGTTTATCACAGTCTGGCAGCCAAAAGTTTTAGAAACAAAAACTGTCTTGTCAACTTGATCAGGATAATCTGTTTCAGAGGGAACGTAGCAGGTTTCGTAACTAAACAGAGGATGATTAACAAAGCCATTTATATCTGGTTCCAACCTATTTAAATACTCCTGCGATTCTCTCTCCCATGATATTTTATCTGAAGCAGTATCGGCCTTCAGTTTCTCAAAGAAAGATACTAAATATTTCTCCGTTGGTGTTAACTCGGAAAGTGGTATTTTCATAATTGTATCAATGCTGGTGTTCAAGATTTCTGAAACACGGAACAAAAAATCTATTCCTGGTTTCGAATTTGAATCCTTACTGTTTCTGGAAATATATCCAGCACTCACACCTGCTTGTGTTTCAACTTCTCCAACTTTTTTCCCTTGTTCCTTTATTAGATAGGAAATATTGTCGAATATGAGCCTGGAATTGAAATTATCGTTCATTTACCAAACCTCCTTTATAAGTGCGACAACATTATATTACATATTTACCTGTTTGTCAAGATAATGTGGTAAATTTACTTATAGGTCAATGCTTGATTTCCGCTTTGGCTGGCAGGTAAATCAGAACCAATAAGATTGACTTATTAAAACTGTTGAAGCCAGCTTAGAAAATCTTGAGTTGTTGCAGAACCATCAGCAAGTTTGATTTTTCACTCTTTTATTCCAGCTAAGTGGGCAAAGGTGCTTTTTGTTAAATTGAATGAAGACTATTTTTATACCTTATCACCGCATTGCCAGCGAACTTTGTAAAAAACTCTAAATTGTGTCACTTAAGGCATTGTAAATATGTGGATTTTATGGTATAATACAAATAACAAGATGCTGAAACTTAACTTGATTTTGAATGGTTTGGTTTCTTCTCTTGACCATGCGATTCAAGGCGACACACTAGTTGCACCTTACCACAAGAGTGATGATGGGCATGCTTTGAGAACATTTGACTTTGTAGTTTCCAACCCTCCGTTCAAAATGGATTTCTCTGACACAAGAGAAAAAATCGCCGCTATGCCTGCAAGATTTTGGGCGGGCGTTCCAACAATCCCTAAGAAAGATATTGATAAAATGGCGATTTATACGTTGTTTATCCAGCACGTTATTAATTCGCTTAAAGAAAATGGGAAAGGTGCTATTGTTGTGCCAACTGGCTTTTTAACTGCTAAATCAAGTGTTGCTGGCAAGGTGTTAAAGCATATTGTTGACCAAAAAATAATTTATGGTGTTGTAAGTATGCCATCTAACGTATTTGCCAATACGGGTACTAACGTTTCCGTTCTGTTCTTTGATAATTCAAGAACGGCTGACAAGGTGGTTCTGATAGATGCTTCAAAGCTCGGCGAGGAATACAAAGACGGTAATTTGCAGAAACGCAGACTCCGTCCAGAAGAAATAGAGAAGATCATCACCACATTTCGAAATAGAGAAGCCGTGGACGATTTCTCCGTTGCTGTTACATACGATGAAATCAAAGCAAAGAAATATTCCCTTGCTGCTGGCCAGTATTTCGATGTAAAAATCGACTATGTTGAACTGACACAAGATGAGTTTAATGCGAAAATGGCAGAATACTCTGCCAATCTGCAGGAATTATTTTCCCAGGGCAATGCTCTGCAAACTGAGATTATGGAGCAGCTGAAGAAGGTGAAGTATGATTAAGGTTAAACTTAAGGAAATAGGCTCTTTCAAAAATGGTATAAACTTTAGCGCAGATAGGGTATCTAAAGGATGCAAGATGATTGGAATACCCAATTTTGGCGACCGTTATTTTGCTGATTTATCCAATTTATCTGAAATTGATAAAGCGATTGTACCCGAGGAATGTACTTTAAAAGATGGCGATATACTGTTTGTTAGATCTAACGGTAACAAAGCTCTCGTTGGTAGAACAATAATAATCAGTGAGGTTTTGAAATGATTACGTTTTCAGGTTTCTGTATTCGGTTTCGACCAAATAACGAAATTGCAATACCTCTATATCTACTTCTACTTTTCAAATCACCTATTTTCAGAAAGCGTTTCTCTAATACACATCAGACCAGTATCAATAACATTAACCAAGAGGTGCTGGGCGAAATAGAAGTCAATCTCCCATCGAAGGAAGAGCAGCAAAAGGTGATAGATTGTATTTACCCAATTATACGGAAAATTGAAATAAACAATGCGGTAAATGATAATTTAGCGGCTTAGTCTTCCACCACAGCCTGCCCGTTCATCAACATAGGGAGTAGCCAGTCACGAATTGCGACCAACTCACAGTTCTCACAGATGTTTTTACTCATCTGTGCGTAAATTCCTTTGCAGACTTCATGAAAGCAGCTTAGAGTTCCATAATTAGGTATGATGAGTTTGATAGACTGCATATCCTCATTGTTCACTGCTTCCTGTGTCGCACCGTGAGCCAAAATATCCTTAGTTGTTTCAAAGTAATTGCTTGAAACAAAGGAGGATATGTATTCAAAAGATACTTCGGAGCATTGAATGCCGCAAAATCCCGTTGATAAGATAGTGTTTTCAATTAAGGTTTGCATTCCCTTATTGAGGAAAAGGTGTTTGACACTGTTTTTCATCTTGGCAAACCAAACGCTATTGATTGTAGGTTGCATATTAGCTCGACTTTCACGAGTTTCGTACTCTATCAAAGATCCATTTGATATGCTTGTACCGTTTACATCAGCAGTCGCAAGGTATTTTTTTGATGTGAACCGCTCTATTCCAGGTTTAATGATCGAGGAAAGTGGGTTATCAACAATAGAAGCAACTGTCCAACCAACCGGAATATCACGCTTGAGTTGCTCGTTCCACACCATTTTGCCGCCATTTGACCGATAAGGCTTGCCGCACTCGTCTGGAAAGTCAAATTGCGTGAACCAGTAGTCGTACAGCAGACGTAGTTGCTGCTGTAAATTATCATTTATCTTAAAACCATCACAGCACAATGATATTCAGTCATTTTTTGCAAACATGGTTGATTCCTATTGCAAGTTTGGAGTGCTTCTGGGCAATATTGTTGAATAAATGAATGCTCCGCCAAAAAATCAACAACGCAACCGCTAACTATAATGTACTCTGAATTATTCATTTCACAATGAAACTTTTCCACTTACTCTGAAACTATTCCTGTAAGAATAGTTTCAGAGTGACTTGTTTTAGCCACGAAATTGACGTTATCTCCTCTCTGCGGAGCAGGGAAAACGGCACAACAAAACTATCCATAAAAAGAAAAAAGCCCGAAAACCCTTTATTAAAGGATTTTAGGCAAAAAGAAAAAGCACGGTAGTTTCAGATACCATTGTATCAAAATTACCGTGCTTATTTGGTCGAGATGACCCGTGACAGGAGAAACCTGCGACCGGATTTACCGCTCTGTAAAGCCATTTGTTTAACCTCATGAAAACAGTATATCACAGTACGGTGTGATTGTCAAGTCCAACAAGTCATATCTTATATGCTTTTGATCTTCATCTTTAAGCTTTGCATTTCATATAGCGCCATTCTTTGTGTTCGATTTATATAGAAATAACAGTTATTATGTATTTGCAAGGCTAAAAAGATAATATAAGAAATTAGTGCTGAAGATATTCCCACTCGAAAACGGCACATTGTTTCTGATTGTATAAGGGCTTTACAAAGCCGTTTATCAGAAACAGATTTGCGATTTTGGCTTTGTGTATATGACGTTATGGGTCTGAAAAAACAACTGTGTAAACGCGAATAATCCCGGAAAACGTACCAAAGCTAAAAATGCAGCGAAACATGGCAACGCTGGAGAGCGCCCCGACGCGGCTGCAAGATATACGGTGAAGAGCAGCGGAGCTAATTCGCTGCTTTTCTACTTCACCGGTATCTTCCAGCGGATAAACTCCGGGGTTCGGGGTGGTCTCCCCCAGTGGGGGAGGTGTCACGAAGTGACAGAGGGGTTGACCGACAGATAGAGCCCCGAGTTGATCCTAGGCTGCAAATCTGTCCTCAAAATAAATCATGAACTGGGCGTAAGCCAGTCCCCAGTCGCGAACCGGCATAGTCCACTTCTTTGAAATCTCGGAAACGCTCATATAAACAACCTTGCGGATAGCGTCATCAGTCGGAAAAATCGACTTGGATTTAGTGAATTTTCTGACCATTCTATGGTAGCCCTCGACGGCATTCGTCGTGTATATTATCTTCCTGATCTCCTGCGGATATTCAAAAAATACCGTTAATTCAGCCCAGTTTTTATCCCAGGATTTCAGAATATTCGGGTACTTTTTGTTCCACTTCTCACGGAATTCCTCTTTCGCAAATTCAGCGTCATCGAGGTTCACAGCGCCGTAGATTTTCTTCAGATCAGCGCAGACTTCCTTGCGATCCTTGTACGGTACGAACTTGCAGCTGTTGCGGATCTGGTGGACTATACAGAGCTGATTCTTCGTCTTGGGGAAAACCGAGTTTATCGCATTACAGAGCCCTGTGAGGTTGTCATGGCAGGCAATGAAAATATCCTTAACGCCGCGGCTTTTCAGGTCGGAACAGATGCTTGCATAGAAGCACGCGGACTCGTTTTCCGATATCCAGGTGGCAAACGGTGTTATAACGGGGTCAGATACACTCGAGAACGCCATGAGCGTGCTTGCCACAAGCGGCGTTGACGCTTTCAAGGAACTTCTCCAGATTCATTCCCCGTCAAAGGTTTTTGAGGAACTGGGCGAATACGTTACCCAGGGGCTTGTAAACGGAATATCCGATGGCGAAGCAGATGTTGATACAGCGATAGAAAACGTGGCTGCCGGAATGGCTTCGAACTCGGTGTGGAACAACGCCAAACCCGGCTTTGCGTGGGAGGGCGCAAGAGAGATGAGTTCGAACAGCGACCAGTCGAACCTCACGGTGACAACCGGCGACACATATATCACGGTTGAACTTGATGGCGAAGAAGTTCTGAGCGCTTCTCAGCGCGTCCAGGGCAGGCAGATTATTATGTCTAACGGAAGGTAATACTTGACAAAACCCCTCTTATGTGTTATAATTTGACACAAGGAGGGGTTATTTTTATGAAAAAAATGATTCTGGCTTTAGGACTGTGCGCGTGCGCGTTACTTTTTTCGGGGTGTTCAGGGGTTTCGCAGGAAGAATACAACTCTCTTAAAGAGAAGAATTCTGATTTAAATTATCGTGTGCATGAATTGGAAGCGGAAAATAGGCGTCTGGAAAGCGAAAACGCTGATTTACAAGCCGAGAACGGTGATCTTGGCAGGTGGAAATATTACTATGAGCACAAAAACGAAACTGGAGAAACCGCACAAAATACGTCAGAAGCCACTCCGTCTGTGGTTTACGAAGACGAGTTCATGTCATTAAGTTATTATGGAATAGGGACAGGCGCAAGCTTTCCATTTGCCGATAAACAATGTGTTATTTTTGAGGTTAACAACAAAACCGAAACCACATTTGAATTTTCCTCTATATCACTCTCGTTCGATGGTCAAGATATAGGCTATGCCACATGCTATAGTAAGATCACGCCCAAGAGTAAAGGTAAAATCTATGTGGTGGTTGACAAACAGTCAAATATTATCGGAATACACCCAAAGGAAATATCCGGTTCCATGGCTGTCCAAGATTCGTTAGACATGGGCGTTTTCGGAGAAGACGAATGGTGGCATATAATATCTTTTTCTGAAATAGCACTTTAACCGCTTCCACCCTGCACCAAAACGCAGGGTGGTTTTTATATTGCCCAAAAGAATACAGTTACAAAGCCCGAAATCCATGCTATAATAAATAGAGAGCCACAGAGCCGTTTGTCGTAATGACAGGCGGCTCTTTCTGTTGCAGATGATTTGCCGCCTTTGGCAATACAGAATCAAGGCGGTGAAACATGGCGGTTCTAGAGAAGCTATCATTCTTAAAAATAAACGGCGTTGAAGCACCAACACCCAGCGAATGGACTGTAGTGGACAGCGATTTCGACAGCGACGACAGCGTGCGCGATGAAACCGGATTTCTCCACAGAACGGTTATCCGCAGAAAGCAGCACGCGCCGAAATATAAGTGGCGTCTGACCGGAAAGAAATTATCCGAGCTGCTGAAAATGATAGACAGTGCCACGCTGAGCGTGACGTACTATGACCTTACCGCAAAAAAGCCGGTAACAATCAGTTGTTATCCGCAGGCGACAAGGCAGCCAAAGCTTGTGTTACAGCGCAGCACATACGATGAATGCATTTGGGATTTCGAATGCAGCTTCATCGAATACTGAGGAGAGAAAATGTATCCTGTATCTGAAAAGTACATTGCCGCCTGCCGTGCTTCCTTTAAAGAGGAACGAATCACCGGCGGAATCAAGCTGATAGACGGCACGATCATACCGATTGATGATTCCGTGGTGGTACAGGGGTCGCTTTGTATAACATCGAAGGTGTGCTCCAGCAACAAGTTCGACATAGGCACGGCAAACTGCTCTGAAATGAGCATAAAAATACGAGATAAAAGAGCGTATGATCACGAATTCGGCGGCGCCCTGATAAAACTCACATACGGGCTTGTGGTTGACGTCGCGGACGATGGCTCCAAGACATGGGAGGAAGTCCCGATTCCGCCGTTCCTGGTCGGCACGGACGCTTCAAACAGCCCATGCGTAAGAGTTCGCGATATGGTTACCCTCAAGGCGTATGACATGATGTCGCTGCTGGATATTAATTACCCTGACACGATACCGACAACAAGTATGTGGGCGGCGTTGGTTTATGTGTGCAACCGCGCTGGAATCGGACTGGCAATTACCGAGGACGAATTCAACGCGCTGCCGAATTCCGGGGTGATTCCCGATTTTTCAAGCGAGAGCGTGGAAACCTGCCGAGATGTCGTCATGTGGATAGCACAGACAGTTGGCAGCTGCGCGTTCTGCGATTATCGTGGGCTGCTCCGAATCAAGCCCTTTAAGTACGAGGGTGGAAACACATACGACCGTCTGTTTACGGCAAGCGAGAGAACAGCAATAGAATACAGCGATACCCGGACATATCTCGCTTACTTGCAGGCGTATGTGGGGAAAGACGTAAGGCAATACAGCAAAGTCACAACGTGGACAGGCACTGACGCTCCGCACATTAAAGAAGGAGTACTGTCGCTGCCGCAGAACCCAATTATTCAGAAGCTGTCTGAAAGTCAGCAGGAAACGGTGAATCAGAGTTACTTCACCAACAGAAGCTATCCGACAAGATACATCAAGGCTACTGGCTTTGTTGACCCGGCATTGGAGCTGCTTGATGTCGTTGCATTTTCCGGCGGAAACATTGACGTCGGGCAGATAATCAACGTGGCGACGCAAATCAAGTGGCGATATCATGGGAAGGGCGAAATATACTGCGCCAGCGTTTCCGAAAGCGTTGGAGAAGTGGCGCAGGGTGCGACACGACCTGCGGAATCGGTTGCTGCGGTTTCAGAATTTTCCACCGAAGTTGCTTTGGCAGAGAATTCCAACGATACGGTTGTAAGGGTGAAGCCGCGTCCGCAAAGCGAGAAGCAGATAAACGGAGGTGCAGGAAACGCCGAAAAGCTCCAGACCACCGGCTCGGACTACTGGGCGGTGACTGACGGCTCGGGAGTATGCGTGGGCAAGGGCGATACGAAGATCGCGTATATCTGCGACCTGATGGGCGGAATAGGCATATCGGCGTACGGTCCGCAGATGATCGCGCTGGATTCCGGTGGGAATATCGACATACGCAACAGCAAGTCCGGCAGCAGCCAAGTGCTGATAAACAATTCCGGCGAGTACGATAACGCGATACGCATACTGGCGCAGGGGGACGGCGGAAATACGCGCTTTGATGTGGCGCACGGCTCTACAATAGAGCTCAGCGGAACGCTGACGCTATCCAGCGCAGGATTATTCGTCAACGGCAAGAAAGTAGTTACGGAGGATTAGTATGACAGCAAAAACAATAACGCTTACAGGCGCAGAAATCAGGGCAGGTTACTCGGGCGGAGCAAACGCCTGGCTGCGGAACGACGGCACGGACGTAATCTACGCGGCGGCAGTCCCGGGAATCACGGCAGGTGCGGACGGAGTAGTCAGCATTCCGTCGGGACAGGCAGCGGCGATTTACGGAGCTTGCGGCTCTGTGTACCTGCTCGGGACTGGCTCGGTTCAGCTTGTAGGGAGTGATTACACCGCCTGCCCTTTTAAGACTTCCGCACAGTCCGGCGGCTCGGGTGCGGATTCCGTGGCGAGAGCCGCCATTACAGCACACGCTGGGAATACGGAGATACACGTTACTGCGGCGGAGAAGTCCGGGTGGGACGGGCTGAGCAACCCGAATCTGCTCATCAATCCGGATTTTGCGGTGAATCAGCGAGGAAACAGCGATTACAATTCGAACGGTTACGCGGTTGATGGCTGGAAACTCCAGATAAATGGCAGTGGAAACAGTGGTTCTTATAATGCAGAAACACACGTCCTGTCTGGCAGTGTTCTTGATAAGAACGGCTATTATGTTAATGTGTCTCAGTTCGTTGAAGAACCTGTGCGCTTTGTGGGCAAAACCATGACAGTGAGTGCAGGCATGTCAGAACTTGACAAGTTTGCACTGGTCGCGATATGGCGGACAGAAGGAACAACCACAACGAATGTTGCGGCTACACCTTATAATCTGGAGGCTGATAAGGTTCTTACCTTTACCATGCCATCAGACCTTACGGAAGCATCTAAGATACGTGTTGTACTTCAGACGCGCGGCAGTGTAAAGCTTGACTGGGCAAAGCTGGAGCTTGGTAGCGCCGCTACTCCGTTTGTTCCGCCCGACCCGGCGATGGAACTGCTCAAATGCCAGCGTTATCTTTACAGACTGACTCAATGGGGCAGGGTGAGGTTGTGTGAGTATACAGCTAACTTCCTGAGATTTGCGATTGCTACTCCTGTTGCTATGCGAGCTAAGCCGTCACTCATCAATGCGGATAACCTTGTAGTTAGGTCCCTTAATATAAATGAGGAACTGCCTGGCTTTACTTATGAGGTAGACAGTTGCCCGGGTAACCAGATACTTATAAAAGCAAACAAGGCAAATCACGGCGTAACAGATGGCACAATCGTAGCGAGTGGCGGCGATGTGCTGTTTAGCGCGGAACTTTAAGGAGGGACATAATGGACGAATACATAGTATATGTCAAGACGGACAGTAGCGGGGTCATTACTGCTATCAATTCCAGCGCGTTTGTTTCCGGCGATGGGTGGATAGAAATAGACCGCGGCGAGGGCGACAAGTTCCATCACGCGCAGGGGAATTATCTTGAGCGTGGACTTACTGGCGATGATGGAATTTACAACTACAAGCTGGTTGACGGCATTCCGGTGTTGCGCTCCGATGAAGAGAAAGCGCCGGAACTCGCGCAGATAGCGGCACAGGCTGAGATATCACTGCTCAAGCGTAAGCTCGCAGACACCGACTACATCGCCGCGAAGATCGCGGAGGGTGCCGCTACTCCGGAGGATTATGCCGACAAGCTTTCGGAGCGTGCAGGTTGGCGCACCAGAATAAACGAACTGGAGGGTACATAATGGACAGCAGCATTATCGTAGCGCTCATCGGCGCAGCAGTGACAATCGGAAATGTGGCGTTCACCACTCTGGCGGCGCGCAGGCAGAAGCGCAACGAGCGCACGG
>ENA-ORTN01001655-ORTN01001655.1-human-gut-metagenome-genome-assembly--contig:-NODE-1655-length-21163-cov-6.430074_pt1 | contig 21163 bp, 24 predicted proteins | sample MGYA00242070_ERZ509189 | MGnify/ENA primary metagenome ERZ509189 (study PRJEB26280, sample SAMEA2338821) | human gut metagenome | biome: human gut; feature: human-associated habitat; material: faeces...
AAACCTATAAAGTAGGTCTCTCTTTTTTTGAGTCCACTTTATAGGTTACATTTTACTTCATTATTTTCTCCTTTGTTGTATGTTATTATATGTCACTGTAAATTAAATAGCAATATTTATTTTTAAATAATTGATATCGATTTATTATATGTTATATAATAAAATTGCATAAGGAGATTTATTATGTCTAAGATATCAAATATGTTAACTATGTTACAACTACTTCAAAATGGCAGAAAATATAGTATAAAAGAATTAGCTAGCAAATTAGAAGTAAGTGAGAGAATGATTAGATCTTATAAGGATGAATTTGAACTTGCAGGAATTTATATTGAATCGATACGTGGACCATATGGTGGATATGTATTAAATCAAGATATTAAATTAACTGAAAGGTACATTAAACCAAGTAATATAGATTTTAATAATAGAGAATTATATAACTTACTAAGTAAAGCTATAAAAGAGAAGAGAAAATGTTATATAAAGTATTATTCTAAGGAACATGATAAAATAACAGAAAGAGTAATTAAACCTTATAATCTAATAATATTAGAAAATGAATGGGGAGTAGCTGCCTATTGTGAAATGAAAAATGAGATTAGACACTTTTATTTAAGCAGGATTATTAATATTAATTTACTAGATGAAAAATTTTAATGTGACATAAATGTTTCCTATTTAATTGCTATATTTATCTTGAAAGGAAGGTAGATATGCATGATTAAATTAGAACAATATAGGGATTTATGGTTAAGTGAAAAAATGAATGAAGTGATTGGATTTTATCCAAGGGAATTTTACCCTTTAGATAATTTTTCATCATTTAAGGTAGAATGGAATGGTTACTTATATTCATCTGTTGAAGAAGCTTATCAAGCGGCTAGTTTTATGGGTAGTGATGAAGAAATGGTTCAAGCAATCAAAAAATCTCATTCTGCTGATGAGGCACAAAGACTTGCGTACGCAAATAAAGATAAAAGAAGAGATGATTGGGAGCTTATAAAACTAGATGTTATGGAATTATTACTTAGATTAAAACTAGAACAAAATCCTTATGTGTTGAAAAAACTATTACAAACTGGTGATTATTACATTGTAGAAGACTCACCAAAGGATAGTTTTTGGGGATGGGGGCCTGATAGATGTGGTGAAAATCAACTAGGGAAATTATGGATGAAGCTAAGAAAAGAATTAGTTCTTAAAGAAGAAAGTGCGAAAGTTAAAATATTTAAATAATTTGATAGTAATGTTTAAAGATTGCGTTATAATTAAATAAAGGAATGGTAGTAATGAATAAATTTTTAAAAATAGTAAAAGAGAATTATAAATGGATAATATGTTTTATATGTTTGATACTTTTTTTGTTACTTGCAGAAGATGTTTTTAATAAAGATGTAATGAGAGGAGATATTTTAGGTTATAATTTAGTTAGAAAATATTTAATAAGTAAAAATATAACATCAATTATGAAATTTATAACTTGGTTTGGTAGTGCATCATGTTTGATTCTTACATCTGCTCTATTATTAGGCTTAATTAAAAATAAAAAAATGGGACTTCTATCTATATTGAATTTATTTATTATAACAGTATTTAATCAATTGTTTAAATTTGTTCTTCAAAGGCCACGTCCAAGGAATTATAATATTATAACTGAAAAGGGATATAGTTTTCCATCTGGACATTCGATGGTGAGCATGGCATTTTATGGATATATAATATATTTAGTATATAAATATATTAAAAATAAATATTTAAAGTGGACTATAATAAGTATTCTTTCATTACTAATTATATCTATAGGAATAAGCAGAATTTATTTAGGGGTACATTATACTAGTGATGTTCTTGCAGGTTTTTTGATTTCTATATCTTATTTAGTTATATATATTAATGTAACAAGTGCAATATTAAATGAAAAAGTTTCATAAATATTGCTTTTTTATATATTTAATAGTATGATTAGTATGAAAAGTATAACTGAGCATACAAGGAGGAGCTATGAAAAAAAATAAGTTTATAGGTATATGTAAGGTTGGAGAAAAAGGACAGATAGTAATACCAAAAGAGGCAAGAGATATGTTTTCTATAAATCCAGGGGATTCAATTATTGTGTTATGTGATTTGAAAAAAGGCATCGCACTTGTAAAATCTGATGTTATTGAGGATTTATCGGATAAAGTGTTGTCACAAAAAGGAGAATAATATGTATTCAGTTGAGGCAATTAATCTTACAAAAAAATTTAAAAATAAGGTTGCGGTTAATAATGTAAATCTTAAAATAAAAGATGGAGAGTTGTTCGCATTACTTGGGACTAATGGAGCCGGCAAAACTACCACCATTAAAATGTTATCAACTCTTACTATACCTACTAGTGGTAATATAAATATACTTGGTATGGATATAAGAAAAGACATGCAAAAAATTAAAAAGCTTTTAAATATATCACCTCAGGAGACTGCAATTGCTAAGAATTTGACTGTTAAAGAAAATCTTTTGTTTATTGCGGGTGTATATGAAATAGAGGATAAGTATAAAAAGGTTGATGAATTAATAAAACAATTTAGATTAGAAGAGGTTCTAAATCAAAGAGCTGGTACATTATCTGGTGGTTGGCAAAGGAAACTATCTCTTGCGATGGCATTAGTAAATGATCCTAAAATATTGTTTTTAGATGAACCAACACTAGGACTTGATGTAATATCCAGAAAAGAATTATGGGATATTATAAAATCGAAAAAAGGCAATATGACTATAATACTAACAACACATTATATGGAAGAAGCAGAAAAACTATCAGATAGAATAGGAATAATGTCTAACGGGGTTTTAAAAAGGGTTGGTACAGCTTCTCAATTAAAGTTTATGGAAAAAGTGGAAACTTTTGAAGAGGCATTTATAAAAATAGCTACGGATGAGGTGCTATATGAGAACAATTAATTTTGCTAAGAGAAATTTTAAAGAAATAATAAGAGATCCAATAAGTGTTATTTTTGCTGTTATGTTGCCATTATTTTTACTATATATATTTCAACAATTTAAAATACCAAGTCAAGCTTATAAATTAATAAATTTTACTCCTGGAGTAATTATTTTTAGTTTTTCATTTTTAACACTTTTTACTGCAATGTTAGTGTCAAAAGATAGGACTACATCATTATTAATAAGATTAGGTGTTAGTCCAATGAGACCGATTGAATATATAATAGGGTATATAATGTCACTTATTCCAATTGTAGTAATGCAAAGTACATTAATTTTTATTCTTGCAGTTATATTAGGGTTAGATTTAAGTATAAATATTATTTTTGCGATATTAGTATCAATTCCTATATCAATTTTATTTATAGGTTTAGGTATATTAATCGGAAGTTTATTTAGTGAAAAAGCTTCTTCTGGTATTTCAAGTATAGTTATACAGTTGGTTTGCTTTACTAGTGGTATGTACTTTGAAAAGGAATTACTAGGTACTACATTTTCTAAAATATGTGATGCTCTACCATTTGAAAGTTCTCTTATTATAATAAAAGGGATACTAAATGATATTAATATGATTAGTACTAAAAACATCATACTATTTGTGATTTATTTACTTGTAATATTATTATTTTCTTCATTTTCTTTCAAAAGGAAAATGATAAGTGATGATAAATAATGGTGACAAAATAGTATTATGATTTTAAATGTAAGTGGAAGAACTGATGTTGTAGCGTTTTACTCAGATTGGTTCATGAATAGATATAAAGAGGGATTTTTAGATGTTAGAAATCCATTTAATAAGAAACTAGTAAGTAGAATTTACTTTGATGATGTAGATTTAATTCTTTTTTGTACAAAGAATCCAATTCCAATTATAGATAAGTTAAAGTATATAAATAAGCCAATTCTTTTTCAAGTAACTTTAACACCTTATAAAAATGATATAGAGCCTAATGTAATTGATAAAAATAGAATAATAGATGCGATAAAAGAAGTTTCAAAAATAGTTGGTATAGATAATTTGACTGTAAGATATGATCCAATATTTTTAAGTGATAAATATAATTTGGAATATCATATAAAGGCATTTAAAAAGCTTTGTGATAGGTTAGATGGCTATGTAAATAGGGTATTAATATCTTTTATGGATGAATATAAAAATGTTAAAAATAATAGGAATGTTCTAAGATATAGGCCATTTAATAATGATGATTATAGGATAATTGGAAGAGAATTTTCATTAGCTGCGAAAAGTCATAATATTAATGTATTTACATGTTCAGAAAAAGAGGACTTAGTAGAATTTGGTTTTAGTAAGGATGAATGTTTATCACATAGTCTTGCTTTTAGGTTAACTGGTAAGAAATATAAAAGTTGGAGGGCAAGAGGAAATGTTAATTGTAAATGTGTAGAAATGGTAGATGTGGGAGTATATAATTCATGTTGTCATTTTTGTAAGTATTGTTATGCAAATTTTGATGAGGCAAGTGTCAGAGAAAATTATAAATTACATGATAAAACATCATCATTATTAATAGGAAAACTAGAAAAAGATGATGTAATAAAAATAAGAAGAAAATAATTATTGATAAATTAAGATAGAGTAGATGAAAAATTCTACTTTTTTTGATATACTTGTTATTGCAAGAGGAGGCAGTATATGGTTTATTTAGATTATTCGGCTGCAACACCACCAGAAGAAGAGGTATTAAAAACATTTTATGATATTAGTAAAAGGTATTATGCAAACCCAAATGTTTCACATGAATTTGGATTAGAGGCTAAAAGAGTAGTAGATGAATCTACTAAATTAATCGCAAACCTTTTAGGAGTATTGGAAGAAGAAGTGATCTATACGTCTGGTGCTAGTGAATCAAACAACTTAGTGATAAAAGGCATCTGCCAAAGATACAAAAATAGGGGTAAGCATATTTTAATAAGTAGTCTTGAACATACTTCAATTACTAAGAGTGCGACAGTTATGCAGTCACTTGGATTCGAGGTAGAAATAATTCCTGTTACAAAAGAAGGTGTAGTTGATTTAGATAGTTTAAAATCTATGTTAAGAGATGATACAATCTTGGTTAGTGTTTGTTCAGTTGATAGTGAATTAGGTTTAATTCAGCCAATTGAAGAAATAGGGAAAATCTTAAAGGATTATCCAAATTGTATATTTCATACAGATGCCTCATTATCGGTAGGTAAGGTAGGAATAGATTATTCTTCTGCCCAATTGATAACTGTAACTCCTCATAAATTTTATGGACTTATGGGATGTGGAATTTTAATAAAAAAGAAGGACGTATTTTTAATTCCTCAAATAGATGGTGGTAGATCAACTACTATATACCGAAGTGGAACTCCTGAGGTGGCATCTATTAAAGCAGCGTCTGTTGCGCTTTCTATCGCACTATCTAAAAAAGATGAAAGATTTGAATATGTAAAAAAACTTAGTTCTTATTTAAAGAGTGAGCTAGCAAAATATAAAAATGTTTATATAAACAACACTGAAAATTCAATACCGCATACTATTAATTTTAGTGTTAAAAAGATCAATTCTGTTGATATACAAAAGAGGTTATCAGATAATCAAATATATGTATCTACAAAAACTTCTTGTTGCCCAGTTAATACACCTTCTAAATTAGTTTACGCACTAACTAAGGACAAAGCTTTATCATCTTCATCACTTAGAGTTAGTATTTCACATTTAACTACAAAGAAAGAGATTGATGAATTTTTAAGAGTTTTTGATTCGATATACAAGGAGTATGAGAAAGATGGAAAAATATAAAGAAATTGAAAGAAGTATTATAAAAAAATACCGCAAGGAAATATGGAGTAGGTTTGTTAAAGCAGTACAAGATTATCAACTTATAAAAGAGAATGATAATATTATGGTTTGTATTAGTGGAGGGAAAGATTCATTTTTACTTGCTAAATGTGTACAGGAGCTTCAAAGACATGGGAAAATTAAATTTAATGCTCATTATGTGGTGATGGATCCAGGATATAATGACTATAATAGAGATTTCATAACTTTTAATGCTAAAACGTTAAATGTACCAATCGAAATATTTAATAGTGATATATTTGATATAGTATCTACGGTAGAAAAGGGTAGTCCATGTTACTTATGTGCTAGAATGAGAAGAGGATGTTTATATAATAAAGCTCGTGAATTGGGATGTAATAAAATAGCACTGGGGCATCACTTTGATGATGTAATTGAAACAACACTACTTTCAATGATTTATGGTGCGGAGATTAAGACAATGATGCCTAAGTTACACTCTGATAACTATGAGGGAATAGAATTAATTAGACCTCTTTATTTAGTTAAGGAAGATTCAATAATATCTTGGAAGAATGCTAATGAATTAACATTTATAAATTGTGCTTGTCGCTTTACAGAGGGATGTTCATTAATTAATGATGGAACAAGTAAAAGAAAAGAAATGAAAGAGTTAATTAAAAAATTAAGGAAATTGAATCCTGATGCTGACTATAATATATTTAAGAGTTTAGATAATGTAAACTTAAATTGTATACTGGGAACAAAAAATAATGGAATTTATAGAAGCTTTTTAGAAGATTATGATACAATAAAAGCAAATAAGGTTAATGATAGTGAATAAAAAAGAATAATGGGAGTATTTATGAATAGGGAATATAAAAGATATTTAGAAGAGGATCAACATTTTGACAGACAAACTTTAATGGGAATATTTGCTCTCCTAATAGTGATAGCGGGTTGTTTTGGTTGGTACTATGAATTTATATTTTATTTTTTTAATGGTGGAGGAAAAGAGTTTTATTGGAGAGGTGGTAACTTCCTGCCATGGATTAATATATATGCTACTGGTTCTATAATGATATACTTTTTAACATATAAAAGAAGGAAAAATCCATTAAAGGTGTTTCTTATAAGCTTTTTCTCTTGTGGTATACTTGAATATTTTTCTGGACTTGGGATGTATTTATTAAGAGATGGACTTAGGTGCTGGGACTATAATAATGAGATATTAAATTTTGGTAATATAGGTGGATTTGTTTGTTTAAGAAGTGCAACATTCTTTGCATTATCAGGATTGTTTTTAATATATGTGATAATTCCTTTTATATTTTATCTTGCAAAAAATACAAATAAAAAAGCATTTTTGACAATAAGTTTTATATTTTGCGGCATCATTTTATTTGACGAATTTTATAATTTGATATTTGCAAGAGTATTAGGACTTCCTAGAGCAACTGCAATATATAGAAAACTTGGATTTCCATTTGTTGTGTTTAAGTGATTAGTCAAATAAATGTAAAGTTTAATTATTCATATTGTTAAAGTTAGTTTCATATGATACAATGTAATTGTCTAAAAGAATAGAGCATCTATTGTATAAAACCGACTAAATAGTGACGATAAGGGAGTTTCGAACTTTAACTGGTGTTGAATACTTGCACAATTTTGTAAGGATCCTAAAGGTTAAATACAAACACCCACCTGCGGAGAGCGGGTTTTTATCGTTGGTGTTCTCTCTTTTGGATAATTTATGATTTAAAAGAATGAAGTTTTCATTCTTTTTCTTTTGTGATAAAATGTTTTTGGAAGTGATTATATGTTTGATAGAATAGAAAGATTAATTGGAAAAGAGAATTTAGCTCTAATTAAAAATAAATCCGTTTTAATAGTTGGATTAGGCGGAGTAGGTGGAAGTGCTATACTGTCATTAGTTAGGAGTGGTATAGGAAAAGTTATAATAATAGATTTTGATAGTGTAGATATTTCTAATATTAATAGACAGTTAATTGCTTTTCATGACTCAGTTGGAAGGAAAAAAACCGATGTATGTGAAGAAATTATCAAAAATATAAATCCTGAGTGCGAAGTAGTTAAGTATGATGTGTTTTTAGATAAAGATAACATAATTAAGATATTAGACGATAATAATCCTGATTATCTAATAGATGCATGTGATAGTGTTAAAACAAAACAAGCACTTATTAAGGCTTGTTTATATAAAAAAATCAAGATAATATCATGTATGGGTACTGGGAATAAATTGAATCCATTAGATTTAGAAATAACTGATATTAGAAAAACTGTTAATGATCCTCTTGCAAGAGTTATGAGAAAATGGGTTAAGGATAATAGAATTAATGATAAGATTATGGTTGTATCTTCAAAAGAGAATTCATTAAAAAAAGATAGGGTTATTGCGAGTATGTGCTTTGTTCCAAATGCTGCAGGTATGCTAATTGCAAATTATATAATTAAAGACATAATAAAAATCTAAGGGGTTATTCCTTAGATTTTTCTGTATAATCCAACTGCTTTACCTAATATGGTAACGTTATTTAATATAATAGGTGCCATTGTATCATTTTCAGGTTGAAGCCTTATATGATTTTTTTCTTTATAGAATGTTTTTAATGTGACTTCATTATCGTCGGTCATAGCTGCGACTATTTCTCCATTATGTGCATCTTTACTTCTTTCTATTATAACAATGTCATCATTAAATATTCCCTTATTAATCATCGACTCACCATGTACATTAAGAGCAAATAATTCTTTTCTTGTATTAACAAGTCCAGCAGGGATTTTAAAGAATTCATCTGGTTGTTCAATTGCTTCAATAGGGTTGCCAGCAGCAATATTACCAAGTAATGCAACATCTATAACATTGTCTTTTTTATCTGCATATTCATTATTAACTAGTAATTCAATAGTTCTGTTTTTAGAACTAGCCTTTTTAATATATCCTTTTTCAGCAAGTTTTTTTAAGTGAAAATGTATAGTTGCAGGCGAATTTAAATTGAGTTCTTTGCATAATTCCCTTACTGTTGGGGGATAACCATGTTTAGCAATAAATTTTTTTAATGTTTGTAAAGTTTCTTTTTGTTTAGTAGTTAATTTTTCCATACTTTCACCTCTGCCATGATTATAACACAAACACATATTCGTGTCAAACGAATGTTCTCTCTTGATTTTTCAATGGGGGGAGGTGGTGTGTACTGAGTATAGATTAAAATAAGGAAGGTGCGAATATAAAATGAGAGATAGAAAGAAAAGAAATATTATAATTGGTGCTTTATGCTCTTTGCTTGTATTTATGGGAATTGGTTATGCAATACTATCACAGACCCTAAATATAAGCAGAATAGTAAATATGAAAGGTAATATAGATGTTAAATAATAAGCATCTTTTTTCTTTTACTTTACAAAAATGGGTATCTAGATTATAATTTAATTAATAGTAGGGGAGTGGTACTTTGCTCAAGAAAATGGATAAATTGTTACTATTTCTTACAGCAGTGTTGTTTGTGTTTGGCTTGATTATGATATTTTCTGCATCAAATGTAGCTGCATTTATGAGATATTCTGCAAGCCCATATCGTTTTTTGTATAAACAATTGGTGATACTTGCTGTATCTTTTTTAGTGTCATCTATAATAATTAGAATTAATACTAAAGCATATAGTGCCTTATCATGGCCAGGAATAGTTTTTATAATAATACTTTTAGGTGTAGTACTTGTATATGGTAAAACTACTAACCATGCAACATCATGGTTTAAAATAGGACCTTTTTTGTTTCAACCTAGTGAATTTTTAAAAGTACTTATGATAGTGTGGATGGCTAGTTTTTATGAAGTTAATAGAAATCATTTAGATAGTTATGCTACTGGGTTAGTTCCGCTTCTTGTTTGTGGTGTAGCTGCAGTATTAATTATGCTTCAACCCGATCTTGGAACTGCCATAATATATGGTAGTATAAGTATGTTTATTTTCTTTATATCACCAGTTAGTTCCAATATTAAAAACAAGACTATTTTAATATGCATTGGTGTTGCATTTCTTGTAGTAGTTGCATTAGTTGGAAGTGGTAAAAGTTTAATTTCAGAAAGGCAGATGGCTAGACTTAATGTTTATGGTGCAAGTCCTTGTAGTGAATCTAAATTTTATTCAGATGGTAACCAGGTATGTAATGCTTATATTGCTGTTAATAATGGTGGTCTATTTGGTAAAGGATTAGGAAATAGTACTCAAAAATATTTATATTTGCCTGAGGCACACACAGACTTTATATTCGCTATTGTGTTGGAAGAATGGGGACTTTTAATAGGAATAGGAGTAATATTGTTATTGATGCTTACACTTGCAAGAATAGTAGTTATAGGAAGACACGCTGTAAATAATAGGGGTGCAATAATATGTTATGGAGTTGCTTTCTATATATTTGCTCACATAATAGTAAATCTAATGGGAATATTTGGATTAATACCAATGACTGGAGTTCCACTTCCTTTTATAAGTTATGGTGGTAGTTTTACTTTATGTTTAATAGTAGCTCTAACACTTGTACAAAGAGTTGCGATAGAAACAAAACTTTTTGAGGAAAAAAATATTTTATAAGTAATAATCTTCTTTGAAAGGAGATTATTTTTTTATGAGTAAATTTAGTTATTTTTTTAGTAGGAACAAGGGTAAAATAATTGGTTGGATTAGTTTTATATTAGTGGTTGCTGGAGCATGCTTTGCAATATATTTTTTGAATATTATGACAACGAAAGCCGATTCTGTTGATTCGCGCAAATATAGTTCAAGAAATGATGAAAATGCAAAAATAATTGGTTTGGATAGTAGTGATAAGCTGGATAAGAATGAAGAAAAGGAAGAAAAAGTCACATCTTCTAAAATCAAAGTTGATATTAAGGGTAGTGTTAAACATGAAGGTGTATATGAACTTGATAGTAATAAACGAGTAGTTGATGCAATTGAACTTGCGGGTGGGGCTACTTCCAAAGCTGATTTGTCTGTAACAAATTTAAGTAAAAAATTAAAAGATGAAATGGTAATTATTATTTATACAAAAGAAGAAGTTAAAAATTTTATTAAAGTTAAGGAAGAAGAGGCTTTAAAGAATACGCAGTGTATATCAAAAACTCCAGTTAACAATTCTTGTATTGAAGAAAACGTTGATGTGGGTAGCGATAAAAAAAGTAAAATATCTATTAATACTGCCACATTGGAAGAATTACTTACATTGAGTGGAATAGGCGAAGCAAAGGCTAAGTCTATAATAGAATATAGAGAAAAAAATGGAGCATTTACTTCATTAGAAGATTTAACTAAAGTAGATGGAATAGGACAAGCATTGTTTGATAAAATTAAAGAAAATATTTCACTCTAAGTTTATATTCATTGTGTTAATATCTTTAACGATAATAAATTGTATTTATAAAACTTGTATTAAGAAATATAAAAGTGTATATAGTAATGAAACTGAGTTAAATGTTTTAATATCTAACATAAAGATAAATGATAAGTATTTAATGTTAGATGTAATAGGTGAAGAAAAATTAAAAGCTATATACTATTTCAAAAACAATAATGAGAAAAATGTAGTTCTTGAGAAATTAATGCTTGGTGATAGAGTTTTAATTAAAGGCCGATTAGAAAGGCCCAGTAACAATACAAATTTTAATCAGTTTAATTATAAACAATATTTATATAATAATAAAATTTATTATATTTTTAACATAGAAAGTATTTATCTTGTAGAAGGAAACAAAAAACTAACTTATAATATTAAAAATTTTGTTAGTGAAAGAATTGAAAAGTATGATGCTAAAGTATCTTCATATTTAAAGGCATTTATATTAGGGGATACTAGTAGTATTGATAGTTCTATTAAAGAAAATTATAGAATACTAGGTATAAGTCATTTACTTTCTACTTCTGGTATGCATATATCACTTTTCACCGGAATATTGATGTTTCTTTTAAAAAAGATAAACATGAAGGAGTTTATTAGATATTTAATTATATTTGTATTTTTACTGTTTTATATGTTTTTAACAGGGTTTACTCCATCTATTTTAAGAAGTGGAGTTTGCTTTATATTTAATTCTATTAATAAGTTGTTAAAACTTGATGTTGAAAGTATTAATGTATTTATATTTGCTATTTCAATAATTATATTTATAAATCCATTTATTGTTTATAATATGGGTTTTATATTTTCTTCAGTAACAAGTTTTTATTTGATATGTTTTACGTCCATTATAAATAAAAGTAGTGGAATAAGAAAAAGTATAATTATTTCATTTATTGCTAATTTAGCTACATTTCCACTTGTTATATATAATTATTTTGAAATAAATTTACTTGGGGTTATTTACAATATATTTTTAATACCTATTATTTCTCTAGTTATATTTCCACTTTCATTAATATCTTTTTTTATCTTTCCTATTAGTAAAGTTTTATTACTTTTTATAAATGTTGTTGAGTATATTATGAATTGTTTGGTTAAAATTGATTCTGTTTTAATTTTATCAAAGCCTAGTATTTTACTAATTGTTATCTATTATATTGTAATTACTGTTGTTTTATATTGCCTTAATAAGAATAAAAAAAGAGCTATATTCTTATTTATAATACTGGTTTTTATTCATTACAATAAAAATATGATATTTAAAAGTACATATTTCCTAGCGTTAGATGTTGGACAAGGTGATTCTTTTTTGTTTCATAGTAATAACAATACTTTTTTAGTTGATACAGGTGGTAGTTTTTATGATGATAATAATGTTAACTCTACAAAAGTGAGTAATGTGCTTAAATCTTTAGGTATAAGAAAAATAGATTATATATTTATAACACATGGTGATATTGATCATATAGGTTATTGTAGGAGTTTATTAGATGATTTTAGGATTGGCAAAGTGTATTTTAATATGAATGAATATAATAATAATGAGTTAAGTCTTCAAAAGCTTCTAAAAAAACGTGAAATAAAATATGAAAAAATAGGAGAAACAAAATTTATGATGGATAAGTTTTTTGTTCAGGCACTAAGCATTGATTTTGATAATGAAAATGATTCTAGTATTATGCTAGCAATAAATGTAGAAAGGTTAAAATTACTTTTTATGGGTGATTGTGGCAAAATAGTAGAAAATTATTTGCTTAAAAATGCAGTGTTAGGAAAAGTTGATATATTAAAAGTTGGACATCATGGTTCAAAAACAAGTAGTAGTAAAGAATTTATAAATGAGATTAATCCGAAATATTCGATTATTAGTGTAGGTAAAAATAATAGATATAGTCATCCAAATAAAGAAGTATTAAATATATTAGAAGGCTCAAAAATATATAGAACAGATCAAGATGGAAGTGTTGTGTTCAAAATCAAGAAAAATAAATTAGAGACTGAAACTTGCACACCATAGAAGGGAGTAGTAATATGAATTATTATAATGAGATAAAAAATAAATTAATTGATAATGAAGTATATTCAAAAATTAAAGATTATTCAAAAGAAAGACATAAAGTAATCACTTATTTTGAAATAGGTAAATTATTAAATGAAGCCGGTGGAAAATATGGAGATAACATAATTGATGAATATTCTAAGAAATTAGTTGTGGATATAGGTAAAAAATATAATCGAAGAACATTGTTTAGAATGAAACAATTTTATACTGTGTTTAGTGATGAAAAAGTGACAACAATGTTGACACAATTAACTTGGTCACATTATTTATTACTGTTATCATTTAAAGATTACGATGAAATAATATATTATATAAATATTGCTAAAGATAATAATCTAACGCAAAGACAATTACAAGAGAAAATTCAAAGCAATGAATATAAAAGATTACCAATTGAAGTCAAAAATAAATTCATTAAACACGAAAAACTTTATGTTAGTGATTTGATTCCTAATCCAATAAAAATTAAAAACAAAAATAATTACGAGGTGATATCAGAAAAAATATTGCAGAAACTAATTCTTGAAGATATTCCCACTTTTCTAAGAGCACTTGGAAATGGTTTTACTTTTATTGATAATGAATATAAAATAAAATTGGGAGATAGATATAATTATGTTGACTTACTTCTTTATAATATCAAGTATAAATGTTATGTTGTTGTAGAATTAAAAATTACAGAACTAAAGAAAGAACATACAGGTCAGATTATGACTTACATGAATTATATTGATAAAAATATTAAAACAATTGAAGAAAATAAAACAGTAGGAATAATAATTTGCAAACAAGATAATAAGTATGTAATAAAATATTGTTCAGATGATAGGATAATTGCACGTGAATATGAATTAGTATAAAGATATGATATAATGTAAATATGAGGTGATATAGATGAGTTTTTTTGAAGAATTACTTCCAAAAACAGCACAGGAAGAAATGTTTAGTCAAGTAAAAGGAGATTTGTTGAACCAACTTAATGATTTAGTCAACCAATGTGGCATTACTATAAATGATATAAGTTTAGAGTTTAAAGATCCTGATTTTTTAACACATTTTTTTCAAATATTTTCAAAAGAAGAACAAAAGAATTATTTATTAACTGCATACAATTATGACCATAATAAACAGTATGATTTAAATTATTTATTAGTATTTAGAAGAGCAATATATACAAAGTACGAAAAAAATGAAAATTTTTGGTCAACGAGTTTTAACGATGTTAGATTTGGTTTAAAAAGAGAGCAGCCTATTGGAAGTCCAGTACGTTTATATTCATCAATAATGGTTACAACTGCAGGAAAACTTATGAATCACGGACTTGCTGATTTAGACCATGGTGGCGCAACGGATGGTGAAATCGCTATCGATGATACTAAACCATTTAGTGATTTTTTATTTATTTATAAACCATCTGATGAAACAAAAGAATTGAACCAATATATATCTTCAGGGGGAATGTCATATGAAGATATAGTTACATATTTAAGCAATACAGCTGAAGAGAGAAATGAAGACCAAGGATTTAAAAAATAATTGAACCAAATGGTTCTTTTTTTATAATAATTCGACTTACTTTTTGACAACAACTACATGGTGATATTGATCATATAGGTTATTGTAGGAGTTTATTAGATGATTTTAGGATTGGCAAAGTGTATTTTAATATGAATGAATATAATAATAATGAGTTAAGTCTTCAAAAGCTTCTAAAAAAACGTGAAATAAAATATGAAAAAATAGGAGAAACAAAATTTATGATGGATAAGTTTTTTGTTCAGGCACTAAGCATTGATTTTGATAATGAAAATGATTCTAGTATTATGCTAGCAATAAATGTAGAAAGGTTAAAATTACTTTTTATGGGTGATTGTGGCAAAATAGTAGAAAATTATTTGCTTAAAAATGCAGTGTTAGGAAAAGTTGATATATTAAAAGTTGGACATCATGGTTCAAAAACAAGTAGTAGTAAAGAATTTATAAATGAGATTAATCCAAAGTATTCCATAATTAGCGTTGGCAAAAATAATAGGTATGGTCATCCAAATAAAGAAGTATTAGAAAATTTAGAAAATTCAAAAATATATAGAACAGATCAAGATGGTAGTATTATGTTTAAAATTAAAAATAATAAATTAAGAATTGAGACTTGTAGTTCGTAGAAAGGAGTAGATATGAATTACTACAATGAGATAAAAAATGAATTAGTAAATAATGGGATAAATCGGAAAGTTAAAAATTATTCAATTAATAAGAGTGATTTGGATGCATATTACAATGTTGGAAGAATGTTAAGTGAAGCAGGTAATCATTATGGAGAAGGAATAATAAAAGAATATTCGAAGGGATTAACATATGAATTAGGTAAGGGTTATAGTAAGAGAAATCTATGGTTAATGTTAAAGTTTTATGAGTTGAATGAAAAAGTGCAGACACTGTCTGCACAATTATCTTGGTCGCATTATTGTGAATTACTATCTTTTGAGAATACTGATAAAATTAATTATTACATAGAATTAGTTAAAAATAATAATTTATCAGTTAGGCAGTTAAGAGAAAGAATAAAATCTAATGAATATGAAAGACTTCCGGAATCTACTAAAAATAAATCAGTAGAACAAAAAGAATCCGATATAGTTGATTTTATCAAGAATCCAATTTTGATTAAAAATAGCAATAAATATGATATATTTTCAGAGAAAGTATTACAAAAACTAATCCTAGAAGATATTGAAAATTTTCTAGAAGAATTAGGAAATGGATTTACATTTATAAAAAGTGAATATCCAATTAAATTAGGTAATAGATACAACTATATTGATTTATTACTTTATAATATTAAATATAGATGTTATGTAGTCGTAGAATTAAAGATAACAGAACTTAAGAAAGAGCATACTGGACAAATTATGACTTATATGAATTATATAGATAAGAATATAAAAACTATTGAAGAAAATGATACAGTAGGAATTATTATTTGTAAGCAAGATAATAAATATGTAATTAAATATTGCTCTGATGATAGGATAATTGCACGAGAATATGAATTAGTGTGATATAATATTTTAAATTGGAGATGATAATATGTTAGGAGCAATTTATGGTGATAAAGCTGGAAGTATACACGAATATGAACAAATTAAAACAATAAAACCTGTAGAAGTAGAACAATTAATACAAGATAACTCTTTTTATAGTGATGATACAATAGAGACAATAGCAGTAATTGATGCAATTGTAAATAATAAAGATTATGGTCAAGTTATAAAAGAATATATATTGGTAAATGAAAATTATAAACCAAATTTTGAACCGTATTTTAAATCATCATTTTCTCCAAATACACTCAAGTGGGCTAAAGGAATAGGAAATTCAAACAGTATTGGTAATGGGGCAATGATGCGAATTTCTCCAGTAGGATATTTATTTGATACAGAAAAAGACATTATAGAAAATGCAAGACTAGCAACAATACCATCTCATAATTCAGAAGAAGCTGTGTATTGCGCAACAACAATTGCGTTAATGATATATTACTTTAGAAATGGATGGAGTAAAGAAGAAGTATATAAAAAATTAAAATTACAAGCCAATTATATTCCCTTTACTAAATTTAATATGACTTGTGGAACTACAATTGGAAATTGCTTATATGCAATATATCATTCAACTTCATTTGAAGATGCTATAAGAAAAATATTAGTTATGGGTGGAGATACAGACACTAATGCATGTATAGTTGGTTCGGTAGCCGAATCAATATATGGAATGACATCTGAGCAAAAAGCAATGGCTGAAAAGGATTTGCCATCTGATTATGTGAAAATTTTAAGAAAAGTTTATAAATAAGAATAATGACTATTTTTATAATAAAATAAATAGGCTTTTTTCTTTGTAAATAAAGATTCAAATTCGACTTACTTTTTGACAATCACCACATGGCGATTATGATCATATGGGAGAAGCTATTAATTTAGTAAATAATTTTAAAGTAGAAAAAGTAATATTTAATTGTGGTGAATATAATGCTTTAGAAAAAGAATTAAATATTAATGATAATAAACTATATTTTTTGCAGACTAAGGAATATGCTAATGAAAATGACAATTCAAATGTTAACTATATAGAAATAAGTGATTATAAATTTTTGTTTATGGGAGATGCTTCAGTAACTACTGAAAAAGAAATATTAGATAAATATAATTTGCCAAATATAGATGTATTAAAAGTAAGCCATCATGGTAGTAAGACAAGTAGTGGTAAAAATTTTATTGATGAAATTAGTCCTAAATATTCCATTATTAGTGTCGGAAAGAATAATCGTTATGGTCATCCAAATAATAATGTGTTGAATAATTTAGAAGGCAGTAAAATATATAGAACAGATTTAGATGGAAGTATAGAGATAAAATTTAACAAGAATGGATATAAAATTAGTACATGTCCACCATAGAAAGGAGAATTAAAATGAATGAAATAAAAGAGTATACAGAAAAAATATTTGAAGATATAAAGCATATAGATGAGAATGGTAATGAGTATTGGTTTGCAAGAGAACTAATGCCATTACTTGAATATAGTAAGTGGGAAAGATTTTCTAATACTATAAATAATTCTAAAATTGCTTGTAAAAATAGTGGATACAATGTTAATGATCATTTTCCCGGAGTTGGGAAAATGATAAACATTGGTAAAGGAGGTAAAAGAAAAGTAGATGATTATAAATTATCTAGATATGCCTGTTACTTAATTGCTCAGAATGGAGATTCAAGAAAAAAGACAATAGCATTAGCACAGACTTATTTTGCCATTCAAACAAGAAAACAAGAATTATCTGAATTAGAATATAATAATCTAACTGAAGATGAGAAAAGATTATATAGAAGAAATCAAGCTAGAAAAGGTAATTATAATTTAAATAAAACAGCAGTTAATAGTGGAGTAAAAGACTTAGCTAGATTTCATAATGCTGGATATAAAGGTTTATATAATGGTGAAACAGCAGATGATATTTTTAAAAGAAAGAAGTTAAGATATAGAGAGGATATATTAGATAATATGGGAAGCGAAGAACTTGCAGATAATATATTTAGAATTGCTCAAACAGATGCTAAATTAAAAAGAGATAATGTAGATAATGAATATACTGCAAATTCTGTTCACTTCGAAGTAGGAAGAGAAGTAAGAAATAGCATAGAAAGATTGGGTGGTACTATGCCAGAGGATTTACCAACACCTGATAAAAGTCTAAAAGACTTAGAAAAAGAGAAAAACGTTAAATTGAGTAATAATCATAAGGTTATTGACAAACTATATGAAATAATATAAAATAAAAGAAAATTAGGAATAATTCCTAATTTAGAAGGGGGATACATGAATAACTATTCTAAGCAAAGAAAAATTATACTAGAAACATTTAAGTATTTAAATCATCCAACAGCGGAACAAATATATGATAAAGTACATCAAGATAATCCAACTATTAGTAAAAGTACAGTTTATAGAAATTTAAATGTTTTATTGGAAAATAAAACTATTAAGAAAATAAAAGTATTAACTGGACCAGATAAATATGATTATATTGATAAAGAACATTATCATGTAATATGCAACAAATGTGGAAAAGTTTTTGATTTTATGTATCAGTTTAAGAAGGAAAAACTAAAAGAATTGATTCATAATCAAACGAGTGTAATTACTAATGTAGACAGTATCATTTTATATGGAATATGTGAAGAATGTAAATCTAAAATAAAGTATGAGGAGGAATAAAAAATGGAATTAAAAGGATCAAAAACAGAAAAAAATTTAATGGAGGCATTTGCAGGAGAATCACAAGCAAGAAATAAATATACCTATTTTGCAAGCAAAGCTAAAAAGGAAGGATATGAGCAAATAGCAGCAATATTCCAAGAAACAGCAGATAATGAAAAAGAACATGCTAAATTATGGTTTAAACTATTACATGATGAAGATATACCATCTACAGCTGAAAATTTAAAAGCAGCAGCAGAAGGAGAAAACTATGAATGGACAGATATGTATGATAGAATGGCAAAAGAAGCAAAGGAAGAAGGATTTGATAGAATAGCATATTTATTTGAAGCGGTTGGAAAGATAGAAAAAGAACATGAAGAAAGATATAAAAAATTATTAGAAAATGTAGAAGATGGGTTAGTATTTTCTAGAGATGGAGATAAAATTTGGAAATGTAGAAATTGTGGACATATTGTAATTGGTAAAGAAGCACCAGAAATTTGCCCAGTTTGTAGTCATCCAAAAGCATATTTTGAAATAAAAGCAGAAAATTATTAATATATTAGTAAAATAAGAGATACATTTTTGTATCTCTTATAAAAATTAAAAATGGAGGAAAAATGGCTAAATATAAATGTCAATTATGTGGACATATTTATGATGAAGAAAAAGAGGGAGTTAAATTTGAAGACTTACCAGATGATTGGAAATGTCCAATGTGTTTTGCACCAAAGAATATGTTTAAATTAGTAGAAGAAGATGCAAAACAAGAAGAAAAAATAGAATCTAAAGAAGAAACAAGAAAGAATGAAAATAAGCTAGAAAATTATTTAAAAGAATATGCTCGTAGTACAGACGAAGTAGAACAAAGAATGGAAGATATCCATACAATGGCTATTACAGGAAAAAGTATTATTTCAGCAATGGGAACAAAGTTACCTGTGGCTAGCTGGAATGATATTCTAATTCTAGGTGGACAACTTAGCAAAATGCCACTTTTTGAGGATGAAGAAGTTAGTCTAAGAACGGTAATTGGAAAAAATGCAAAAAAGCCAATGATTTTGGAAACACCTGTATTTGTAACACACATGTCTTTCGGTGCATTATCAAAAGAAGCCAAAACAGCCTTGGCCATAGGAACGAAAAATGTAAAAACAGCAATATGTAGCGGAGAAGGTGGAATATTACCAGAAGAGTTTGAAAATGCTTATGAATATATTTTTGAATATGTCCCAAATAAATATAGTGTTACGGATGAAAACTTAAAAAAGGTAAGTGCAATAGAGATTAAAATAGGTCAAGGAACAAAACCAGGAATGGGAGGACACCTACCCGGAGAAAAAGTAACAGAAGAAATTGCAAAAATAAGAGGTAAAAAAGTAGGAGAAGATATTATTAGTCCATCTAAATTTAAAGAGATTGAAACAAAAGAAGACTTAAAATCTCTAGTAGATGAATTAAGAGAAAAATCAGAAGGAAGACCAATTGGTGTGAAATTTGCAGCAGGACATATAGAAGAGGATCTAGAATTTGCTTGTTTTGCAAAGCCGGATTTTATTACAATAGATGGGAGAGGTGGTGCAACAGGTGCAAGCCCTAAAATCATAAAAGATGCAACAACAGTACCTACAATATATGCACTATATAGAGCAAGAAAATATTTAGATGAGCATGGAGAAGATATATCACTTGTCATAACGGGAGGACTAAGAACTTCATCAGATTTTGCTAAGGCAATTGCAATGGGAGCAGATGCTATCGCTATTGGAACAGCTGCAATGATGGCAATTGCTTGCCAACAGTACAGAGTTTGCAATAATGGAATGTGTCCGGTAGGAGTAGCAACACAAGATTCAGAATTAAGAAAAAGATTAAATATTGAAAAAAGCAGTAAAAGGTTGGAGAATTATTTTAATGTTGTAAATGATGAATTAAAAACTTTTGCAAGAATAACAGGAAACAAGGATATTCATAATTTGAGTAATTATGATATTGTAACAACTAATAGTGAAATTTCAAAGAATACAAATATTATACATGCATAATAAAATTTAGAAAGTTATATATTGATTTGAAAATATCTAACTTTTATGATTATCTAAGTTTTGTCAAATTAAAAAATATGTGATATTATAATCAC
>ENA-ORTN01001677-ORTN01001677.1-human-gut-metagenome-genome-assembly--contig:-NODE-1677-length-20956-cov-5.124539_pt1 | contig 20956 bp, 19 predicted proteins | sample MGYA00242070_ERZ509189 | MGnify/ENA primary metagenome ERZ509189 (study PRJEB26280, sample SAMEA2338821) | human gut metagenome | biome: human gut; feature: human-associated habitat; material: faeces...
GTTTTTTACGAACTTTGTTTGCTTTCTCAGCGATACCGATAGCACCCTCAGCTGCTGCGAAAGACTCATGACCTGCCAGGAATGCAAAACATTCTGTATCTTCTTCCAGAAGCATCTTACCCAGGTTACCATGTCCCAGACCTACTTTACGCTGATCTGCTACAGATCCCGGAATACAGAAAGCCTGCAGACCTTCGCCGATAGCTGCTGCTGCTTCAGAAGCTTTTGTACAGCCTTTTTTGATTGCGATTGCTGCACCTGTGATGTATGCCCAGCAAGCGTTCTCAAAACAGATTGGCTGGATGCCTTTGATCTGATTGTATACGTCCAGACCAGCATCTTTTGTGATTTTCTCTGCTTCTTCCAGAGAAGCGATTCCATAGCTGTTCAGGACAGCATTGATTTTATCAATTCTTCTTTCATATGATTCAAATAAAGCCATTTATTTTATCCTCCTATTATATTGACGGTAAGCAGAACAGTAATTATTCTTTACGCGGATCAATGATTTTAGCTGCATCTGCAACACGACCGTACTGTCCTTTAGCTTTTTCCCAAGCTGTTGTAGGATCATCACCCTGTTTGATGAAATCAGTCATTTTGCCCAGACTTACGAACTGGTAACCAATGATGCATCCTTCTTCATCCAGTGCAATACCGGTAACATAACCTTCTGCCATTTCCAGATAACGAGGACCTTTTTTCAGTGTTCCGTACATGGTACCAACCTGAGATCTCAGACCTTTACCCAGATCTTCCAGACCGGCGCCGATCGGCAGACCCTCTTCAGAGAATGCGGACTGTGTACGACCATAAACGATCTGCAGGAAGAGTTCTCTCATAGCTGTGTTGATAGCATCGCATACCAGGTCAGTGTTCAGAGCCTCCAGAAGAGTTCTTCCAGGAAGGATTTCAGAAGCCATAGCTGCGGAATGAGTCATACCGGAACATCCGATTGTCTCTACCAGAGCTTCCTGAATAATACCATCTTTTACGTTCAGTGTCAGTTTGCAGGCACCCTGCTGTGGTGCACACCAGCCCACACCATGTGTCAGACCGGAAATATCTTTAATTTCTTTGGACTGTACCCATTTTGCTTCTTCCGGGATTGGTGCAGCGCCGTGATTAACGCCCTGTGAAACCGGACACATCATTTCTACTTCTTGTGAATAAATCATGTTAAGACTCCTTTCAAACTTGAAATACTTTTTTCGAGACTTATGTATCTCAAGCAAGTGAACCTACTCACCCGCTTATCATAGTTATTTTCGCATACACCCATGCGGTTAGTCCAGACAAACTTACTTTTTTTTTAATTTTTTCCCCTTCGTTGACATTTTTTGCAGGACTGGTATACTTTTTTTCAGAATATTCCGCAGGACTCCGTCACAATTTGCGTATTATGCTTTTTCTGACGCTGTTTTTCTTTATCTGGCAACATTAAGAAGGAATATCGAAAAACTCAGATTATCAAAAAACAGGAGGTTTTCTATGACCCAGTTTTCCCTGAAAAAGGGCTGCCTGTCCGGCAGTACTTTAAAAATCATCGCCATTATCGCCATGGCCATCGACCATTTCGCCGCAAGCATCATCCTCTACGGCATCCTGATGCAGCAAAATCCGTCCTTCCTGGGGCACCCTGTCTCTATGACGATCCCCTGGTGGAACATTTATCAGGTCATGCGCTTCATCGGAAGAATCGGCTTCCCGATCTTCTGCTTCTTATTAATCGAAGGATTCCTCCACACCTCCAGCAAAAAGAAATATGCCACCCGCCTGTTCCTCTTTGCCCTGGTGTCCGAATTTCCCTTTGATTATGCACTGTTCAACACCCCATTTGCTCCGGGTTACCAGAATGTCTTTTTCACTTTATTCCTGGGTCTCCTGACCATCTGGGCCATCGATACTGTAAGCCACAAAGAAATAAACCCGAACCTTCAGTGGATCGTCAAGATCCTGATCGCCGCCGCCGGCTGTCTGACCGCCTGGCTCCTTCAGACCGACTACGACTACAAAGGAATCATCCTGATCCTTATACTCTACCTGTTCCACGATCAGAAGTTTCTCTGCACTCTGGTCTCCTGCATGAGCCTCCTCTGGGAAGCCCCCGCCTGCCTCGCCTTCATCCCGATCAACCTCTATAACGGGAAACGTGGCATCTCCCTGAAATATTTTTTCTACCTCTTCTACCCGGTACACCTCCTGGTGTACGGACTGATCCTTCACTTCTGTTTTCTGAACTAATGGCGTAAAAAAACCGGAGCAATTATCACCCAACGACAATTGCTCCGATACGTCTTTCTCTTCCCGCATTGAAAAAACAGCACCCGGCGGACGGCTTCTGTTCGGACAACACTTTGTGGGCGGTTAGGGCAAGCTTTGAGATCCAGCACCTACGTAGACTTTCGCTTGGGTCAGCCGACCCAAGTGAACATAGTCGGAGTTGGTGATTAGCTCAAAGTTGTCCTGCCCACGTTGTCCGGGCAGAAGCCGTCCACCGGGTGCGTCCCTTTGCGAAAAACTATCTCTTTTTTACAATATCTCCAGCCTTTTTAAAGATCGATTTCTCCGGCACAACCCCTCTAACCGAAGACAGCGGATACACATTACTCTCCCGTCCGATCACCGTCCCTGGATTCAGCACTGAATTACAGCCAACCTCAACATTATCTCCCAGCATAGCCCCAAACTTCTTCATGCCGGTCTCAATATCGAAACCATCTCCGTGTACAACCACCAGCTTCTTATCCGACTTCACATTCGAAGTGATCGATCCCGCGCCCATATGAGCCTTATACCCCAGCACAGAATCCCCCACATAATTATAATGCGGCACCTGCACCTTATTAAACAGGATCACATTCTTAAGCTCCGTAGAATTACCAACCACAGCACCCTCACCGACGATCGCACTGCCACGGATAAATGCACACTGACGCACCTCGGCATCCTTTCCGATGATACACGGACCATTTAACGCAACCGTAGGAGCAATCTTAGCAGATTTCGCTACCCAGATATCTTCCCCGATCTTATCATACTCTGCCGGATCCAGTGTATTTCCCAGCTTCACAATAAATTCTTTAATCAGCGGAAGTACTTCCCACGGATATGTCTTCCCTTCAAAAATCTCCGCTGCAATCGTCTCATTCAGATCATACATGTTCTCAATTCGAATACTTTCCATACTCATGATCATTTTCCTCCTTTTCGATAATTCCCTGCGATACTGTCGTATCGGCTTCGTAACGCCGCCTGATAATTTACCTGCAGCACTCCACCCACTTTCACCCGGATAAAATGCTCCAGTTTATCCATATATTCCCGGGAAGTAATACTTCCCTCGGCTACATAATTCAGCCCCTTCTCCCAGCTTGCGGTAAGCTCCGGATTTAACAATGCCCGGATCGAAGCGTTAACCACTTCATAAATCATTTCTCCAAGCTGAGTCGGGGTAATTACCTGTGTTTTCTTATTCAGGCTGATATACTTGATATTCACCAGTTTCTTTAAAATCTCTGCTCGCGTTGCACTGGTTCCGATTCCACTTCCCTTGATCTGCGCACGCAGCTCCTCATCCTCGATCAGTTGTCCGGCATTCTCCATCGCCAGGATCATCGTACCGGAATTGTACCGTTTCGGCGGAGAAGTTTCTCCCTCTTTGATCTCATATCCATCGACCGGAAGAATGGCGCCCTTTTTCAGCTTTTGCAGGCAGGCAAGAAAGGCGGCATCACACTGGATATCATCCGTTTTCTCCTCTGCATTTTTCGCATCCTCTTCTTTCTTTCCGGATGGTACGTTGGCCACCTTCAGATACCCTTCCTCCACCAGTACCTTGAAACTCGAAAACAACTTCTCTTTTCCGACCGCTGACACCAGACTCACCTTCTGATACACCGCCGCCGGATAAAACACACTCAAAAACCGGCGAACGATCACCTGATACACTTTCTGTGAAATCTGCGGCAGTCTGCCAAGATTCTGCAGTCCCTGACCGGTAGGAATAATCGCATAATGGTCTGTGATCTGCTTGTCATTGACATATCTGGTCTTTTCGATCCCTTGAAAACTTCCCGCCTCCAGAATCTCCTGTGCAAACGGTGCTGCCATCTGGTATCTCGTTAAACCCTTCAGGTTTCGGCTTATCTCCTTGGCAACTGCAGTGGAAAGCACACGGGCATCCGTTCTTGGATATGTCACCAGCTTCTTTTCATACAGTTCCTGCACCACCCGCAGTGTCTCGTCCGGACTGATCTTGAACATCCGGGAACAGTCATTCTGCAATTCTGCCAGGTTATACAAAAGCGGTGGATTCTTCTTCTCTTTTTTCTTCTCGATCTTCTCAAGCACCGCCTGATGTGCCGGAGCTGTCTGCTGTGCCATTCCGTTGGAACCGGAAAGTTCATTCGTCACACTGACTGCACTCTCCCGTTCCAGAATGCCTTTCAGTTCTTCCGCCCGGTTTCTGTCCTTGAAACCATTTTCCTTATACAGATCCGGTGACTGAAAATACCGGCTGCCTTCCACAGCACGCCATTCTCCGTCGAAGGTTCTTCCTTCCAGAGAGAACTTGCCGAGCACTCGGTAAAACGGTGTTTTTACGAATTCACGGATCTCCCTCTCTCTTCGCACTACCATTCCAAGCACACAGGTCATGACCCGCCCTACGGAAATCACCTGATATTTATTTCCCAGATAGTTGGACACACTGTTTCCATACCGCAGTGTCAGGATCCTGGAAAAGTTAATACCCATCAGATAGTCTTCTTTCGCCCGCAGATATGCCGATGCACTCAGATTATCATAAGCACTCAGATCCTTCGCTTCTTTGATTCCGCGGATGATCTCCTCTTCCGTCTGGGAATCGATCCAGACACGTTTCTCTTTCTTTCCCCTGACGCCGGCCATCTGTGCCACCAGACGGTAGATATACTCTCCCTCTCTTCCTGAGTCGGTACAGACATAGATGGTGTCCACATCCGGGCGGTTTAACAGTCCCTTGACAATCTCAAACTGCTTTTTTACCGATGGGATGACTTCATACTTGAACTCCCCGGGCAGAAAAGGCAGAGTTTCCAGAGTCCAGCGCTTGTACTTGATATCATAAACTTCCGGATAACTCATCGTCACCAGATGACCCACACACCAGGTGACAATTGTATTTTCCGATTCCAGATATCCGTCATGCCGCGTGGTCTTCACCTTTAACGCCTTGGCAAATTCCTGGGCTACGCTTGGTTTCTCTGCGATAAATACGGATTTATTCATATAAATTTAACCCTTTCTCGTCTCTTCAGCGTCCCTGCGATATAAAAACCTCACAGGGGCAACAAAGAGTATACCGTTTTTCTTCCGGAAATTCAAGTGCACTCCGGAACATGCCTGGTTCCTATATTGAAATCGTTACTGTTCGCTCCGTGCCCAGCAACACGCTACGCGATGCACAGAATCTTACAGGAAATCAATTTCCTGTAAAGTAAAAAATCCCGGGCACGCAACACACCCGGGATTTTATTTTTCTTATTTGCATTCTTATTTATTTTGCCTGAATATATCCTTTTGCTTTCAGAGTCTCTGCACACAGAACAGCACCGCCGGCAGCTCCTCTTACAGTGTTATGGGACAGACCTACGAATTTCCAGTCGTATACAGTGTCCTCTCTCAGACGGCCTACGCTGATTCCCATACCGTTTTCGAAGTTGACATCCATCTTAACCTGTGGACGGTTGTCTTCTTCCAGATACTGGATAAACTGCTTCGGAGCACTCGGAAGTTCTGCTTCCTGTGGGAATCCCTTGAATGCTACAAGCTTCTCGATCAGCTGCTCTTTTGTAGGCTTCTTCTCGAAGTTGATGAATACTGCTGCTGTATGTCCGTTCAGAACCGGTACACGCACGCACTGGCATGTGATCTTCGGAAGCTCTGCTTTCACGATCTGTCCGTTCTCTACTTTACCAAGTACACGAAGCGGCTCCTGCTCACTCTTCTCTTCTTCTCCACCAATGAATGGAATGATATTTCCAACCATTTCCGGCCAGTCTTTGAATGTCTTACCTGCTCCGGAAATTGCCTGGTATGTTGTAACAACCAGTTCTTTTGGTCCGAACTCTTTCCATGCTGCAAGGCAAGGTGCATAGCTCTGGATTGAGCAGTTTGGTTTTACTGCAATGAATCCGCGTGTTGTTCCAAGACGTTTCTTCTGATCTTTGATCACTTCAAAATGATCTGCATTGATCTCCGGTACTACCATCGGTACATCCGGTGTCCAGCGGTGTGCACTATTGTTAGATACAACCGGTGTCTCTGTCTTCGCATACGCTTCTTCAATTGCTTTGATCTCGTCTTTAGACATATCCACTGCACTGAATACAAAATCAACTGTAGATGCTACATGCTCTACATCATTTACATTCAGGACTACCAGCTTCTTAACTGCTTCTGGCATCGGTGTATCCATTTTCCAACGGTCACCTACTGCTTCTTCATATGTCTTACCTGCGGAACGCGGGCTTGCTGCTACTGTTACAACTTCAAACCATGGATGATTCTCAAGCAGAGAAATAAATCTCTGTCCTACCATACCTGTTGCTCCAAGGATACCTACTTTTAATTTCTGCTCCATTGTTTTCTTCTCCCTTTTCTTCTTATTTTCTATCTTCTATCCAAACGTTCTCTTTCAATTCCCATTATATAATGAAAGAAAATATTCAGTTATTTTTGCTCGCTGTGATTATCCATTACTCTGTCACAAGATAAGCTTCTTCGATTGCGATCACTTTCTCCATTGCCGCTTTTCCCGGTGCACCGATCGTATTTCTCATCTCTACACAGGTCTTCATGCTGATCGCATCATAAATATCTTCTTCAAACACTGGTGAGATGGCTTTGAATTCTTCCATTGTCATATCATCCAGTGCTTTCTTATGCTCAATGCAGTACAGTACGAGTTGTCCCACGATTCCATGTGCATCACGGAACGGAACTCCATGATTCACCAGATAATCTGCTGCGTCTGTCGCATTGGTAAATCCATGCTTCGCACTCTCTTCCATGCGTGCATTGTTAAACTTCATTGTCTTAAGCATTCCTGTAAAGAGTGCCAGACATCCTTTTGTTGTATCAATTGCGTCGAATACAAGTTCTTTGTCTTCCTGCATGTCTTTGTTATAAGCAAGCGGAATTCCCTTCATCGTTGTCAGAAGAGATGTCAATGCTCCGTAAACTCTTCCTGTCTTACCACGGACAAGCTCTGCAATATCCGGGTTCTTCTTCTGTGGCATGATACTGCTTCCTGTACTGTAAGCGTCATCAATATCCACAAACTGATATTCGTTGGAATTCCAGATGATCACTTCCTCTGAGAATCTGCTCAGATGCATCATCACAGTTGACATCGCTGACAAAAGCTCGATCAGATAATCTCTGTCAGATACAGAATCCATACTGTTCAGTGTCGGTCCTGCAAAATCCAGAAGCTCTGCCGTGTACTCTCTGTCAAGCGGATAAGTTGTTCCGGCAAGTGCTCCGGCTCCCAACGGACAGTAATTCATTCTCTTATAAATGTCTTTCATTCTGGATCTGTCACGTTTGAACATCTCGAAATAAGCTCCCATATGATGTGCAAGAGTGATCGGCTGTGCTTTCTGAAGATGTGTAAATCCCGGCATGTAAGTTTCGACATTCTCTTTCATCAGTTTCAGAAGAACTTCCAGAATCTCTTTCAAAAGTCCGTCAAGCTCAATAATCTCATCTCTTGTATAAAGTCTCATATCCAGTGCAACCTGGTCGTTTCTGCTTCTTCCTGTATGCAGCTTCTTTCCTGCATCCCCGATCCGTTCGATCAGGTTTGCCTCAACAAAGCTGTGAATATCTTCATATTTATCTGTAATCTCAAGTGTTCCGTTTTCCACATCCTCACGGATTCCGTTCAGTCCGTCAATGATCTGCTTCTTCTCATCCTCCGTCAGAATTCCCTGCTTTGCAAGCATTGTCACATGTGCAATACTTCCGCGGATATCCTGCTCATAGAATCTCTTGTCGAAAGAGATGGATGCGTTAAAATTATAAACCAGCTGATCTGTCTCTTTTGTAAAACGACCGCCCCATAACTGTGCCATCTGTCTTTCCCCTTTTCTATTATATCGTATTTGCCCATTAGTTTATCACACTAAAGTGTCAAATGTCTACTATAAACTTGCAAAATATACCTGATTTCGACGAATTCTGTAGATTTTTTCTTATTTTCTGCTATTTTGATTGCTTCTTCCGTCATTTCACACACATTTTTCTGCCTGACGCGCTTTATAGGAGAACTCACATCCACAATAATCCTGACGATAAAGACCATAGATTCCAGACAATTCGATAGATCTCTTATATCCGTTCTTCTTCTTGAAATCAGAAAGCAGATACTGTACACCATATTCTTCACCGACACGTTGTCCGATCTCATTCAACTTCTGCGCATTCTTCATCGGACTTATACTAAGTGTTGTTGTAAAATAGTCAAATTCTCCGGCTACTGCAATTTCTGCGGCTTCCTTCAGACGAAGTTCATAGCATCCCATGCATCTCGAACCGCCCTCTTTCACTTCTTCCAGTCCTTTTGCCATCTCATAGAATCGGTCGCGGTCATATTTACCGGCTAAAAATGATACCGGATAGCGGAAATGCATCTCTTCAATCAATTTCTGTTGTTCCAGGATGCGCTTTGTGTATTCACTTTCCGGATAAATATTTGGATTATAATAGAAGACAGTGATTTTAAAATACTGTGATAAATACTCTAATACATAACTACTGCACGGTGCGCAGCAACTATGTAGTAAAAGAGTTGGTACTTTTTCTTCCTTTTCCAGTCTTGTCAGAAGCTTCTCCAGTTCTTTCTGATAGTTTATTTTCTGTAAGTTCATTTTCATCATTCTCCTGTATCTTTGTTCCAGATCAATCATTCCTTTTTTCTAAAACGCCTGACATGTTCATTGATTCACTCTCAGGATTATTTTTACATATCATAACATTAACTACTACTGAAATGGAGTCTTCAATGAATTCTCTTCTGGAACTTCATAACATATATTATTCTTATCACACATTGGACGCAGAAACAAGGGCTTTATCTGATCTTTCCTTTTCCGTGCAACCTGGAACCTTCACAGCAGTTGTCGGTCCTTCCGGATGCGGCAAATCTACACTTCTTTCCCTGATCTGTGGATTGATGAAGCCAGATGCAGGAGAAATCCTGTTAAATGGTATCCCTCTCAAGGAAAATTCCCCCCTGATTGGCTATATGCTCCAACACGATCATTTACTGGACTGGCGCAGTATTTACCGGAATGTCACCCTCGGTCCGGAAATCTGCGGCACACTAAATACTGCAACCAAAAAACGTGCGTATGAGCTTCTCGAACAATATGGTTTAAAACAATTTGCTTCTGCACGTCCCTCCCAGCTTTCCGGAGGAATGCGCCAGCGTGCCGCCCTGATTCGGACTCTGCTGCCTGATCCGCAACTCTTACTGCTTGATGAGCCCTTTTCCGCTCTGGATTATCAGACCAGGCTGACCGTCAGCGACGACATCGGCCAGATTATCCGACAGAGTGGAAAGACCGCACTTCTTGTCACTCATGATCTATCGGAAGCAGTCAGCCTTTCCGACCGGGTCATTGTCCTCACCAACCGTCCTGCCAAAGTCCGTTGCGAAATTCCGATTTTCTTTAAATTAGAACAAGACACACCTTTAAATCGGCGGAATGCACCTGAATTCAAACACTACTTTAATCAAATCTGGAAGGAGCTAAACCATGACAACTGAGCATCTTCGTTTTCTCAAAAAATTCCGCAGACGCCGACGGATGGTCGTCTTTCTGCGGATTCTGATTCTTTTCTTATTCCTGTTACAATGGGAAATCTGTGCCGATACCGGAGTTGTTGATTCCTTTATCTTCAGCAGCCCTTCCCGTATCATAACCTGTTTTCTGAAAATGACAGAGGATGGTTCTGTCTTTCACCATATTGGAATCACCCTGTATGAGACACTTGTCAGCTTTCTTCTGGTCACACTTACCAACATTCTGATTGCAATCCTCCTCTGGTGTTTCCATGGACTTTCCGAAATTCTTGACCCTTACATGGTTGTCCTAAATAGCCTGCCAAAATCTGCCTTGGCGCCCTTACTTATTGTCTGGCTGGGTGCCAATACCACAACCATTGTTGTTGCCGGAATGTCCGTTGCAATTTTCGGAAGTATCCTGAACCTCTACACCAGTTTTTCTACGATCGACCAGGAAAAAATTCGTCTGATCTACACACTACATGGAAAACGCAGGCATGCGCTGACCAAGGTGGTTCTTCCTGGTTCCATTCCGGCAATCATCAGTAATATGAAAGTCAATATTGGACTTTGTCTTGTCGGAGTTATCATCGGTGAATTTCTAGCCGCAAGAAGCGGACTTGGATACCTGATCATCTATTCCAGCCAGGTATTTAAACTTGACTGGCTTCTGATGAGTATCTGCATTCTATGTATCATTGCAGCGCTGTTGTATGCGATAATTGGTCTGATAGAAAAGTGGTATCTGAAAAAGACGGGGTGACAGTATTGATCTGTCATCCCGTCTTTTTCATTATTCAAAACTTCCTGTCGGTTCGGTAACACCAATCAGCAAATGCTGTATCACTGTACTTCTTTTATTATCTTCCGAATCACCTTGACATCTTCTTCTAATTCATCCGCAATCTGCTCAAGTGATTTTTGTTTCTGCAGCTTTCTCTTTACTTTTTCCTTTAACAGATCATCCCTTCCCCGCTGGATTCCTTGCTGTATTCCTCGCTTCATTCCATCTCTTACGCCATCGTCATACATTTCTTGAATTGCTTCACACATATTGATTATCTCCTCCTCATTCTCGGTCTCACCTGGTATCTGTTTCATATTTAAAAATGCCTTCATCGCCTGACTTGTCTCATGGTCAACCTTTTGAAAGAATTTCTTATTTTCATTAACATAATTTCTTAATCCATCCTTATCTTTTCTATATTTTAGCATAGTTAGTATCACTTGTAAATCCTCAGGCAATATTACATTCTCTCCACCATAAATCACACCATTAAATAAATTTGCGAATCGATTTTTTTCACTTAGCCAGATATTGACATTAACATCTGCTTTTCCCATAGACAGTTCCTCCCTGATTTTTATTCTTTTGTTTTTAAATCATCAAAAATGGAATCTCATGCTGATATAGCCTTGAAAATGAGATATTGTTATCTCTTCGATAACATGTTCAGACAAATGAAATATAGAAATATATGTCTGAGATTTTGATGTGGATTAACTATAGCAAAATAAACTGCTACTGTCAATGATAAAAATCGACCTGGATCCATAGGAATCAAAACAACAATTCAAAAATCCAGGCCATTCCCTACTTATTTATTTTTTAGAAACATTCTCCCTGAAAATGCTATGTGTGCTCTCTCATAAAACTCACACTCAGCCGGGCAGATTGGGCGATATAATGGATCCGCTACAACAATTTGCGCATCCTTCAGTGCCTCTTCCATCTCTTCTTCACCGCATACTTTTAAATCCTGACTTCCAATCAGTCCATCCGTTTCCTCTAACGGACAAAGAACCTTTGTTTTATAGTGATATTCTTTTTCAATTAAAGCTGCAAGAGATGTTGTTGTAACCGGCTCACCGATCAGAGTAACTATTTGTGATTTCCAATCTTCTATAGCTGTATTCTTTTCCCATTCTTTTCGATCTTCCAATGCCGGCATAGGTATTTTCTTTTCCAAAGCTTCACTGATTCTCTCTGCATATTCTTTATAAGGGGTTCCGATCACATAAGGGGTTCCAAACTTTTCTTTTAACGCTTTTGCTGCCCGCAGCCCAACTGCTGACACGACAAGGTTGATCTCTGCATTTCCTGCTTTTACAAGATCTTCCAAACTGTCTCCCATCGCCCAGGTTGAAAGGATCTCCCATCCACATTTCTCCAGATTATTTTTTAATTCTTCTACTCTGGGAAATGGACCAAAATCTAGTGGTGTTGCTCCAAGCAGGTTTACTGTCCGTTTTGCATAGTTTCCTCTTGCTTCCTTTTCTGTAACAAATCTTTTTGCAATTTCTTCGAATGCGATTCCTGCTCCATATACATAATCATGCATTCCATTTGTCGGCACTGCAAAGGATGGTATTCCTGTTTCAATTTCCAGCACTTTCGCCAGTGCCGGAAAATCGGTTCCATTCATAAATGGAATCGGTGAACTGACAAGTGCGATAAATTTCGGATGAAATTCACGTGCTGCTTCTTTGATATCTGATAAAAATTTTTCGTCATTTCCCATGACCGCATCAATCTCTGTCAGACCTGAAATAAAAATCAGGCTATCCTGATCGTACCAGCGAATTTCATCATGTGTATTATAGGTAGAATTGCAGCCGGATGGATCGTGCATCACGACCATGCCTCCCAACTCATAAAGTGCAGAACAGACACCTGATACATCTGAAGTATAAATCGGTATGATTCGATATGATTGTCTCATATGCAGCTTGTGCACCCCCATCCTTTTCTTACGATCATTGTTTTCGGATCTTTTTCATTCAAAAATGCTTCTTCCATAAGTTCCGCTGTCCTTCGGATTCCGTCAAATCCTTGCAGGCTGGCTCCCTGAACTAGATTTACAAAGTAATGACTTCCTGTAGACCACGCTGCTTTCTGACCGATTGCAAGTGTCTTTTCCGAAGGATGCGCTTCATGCAGTACACGCATCTTTGCATGAACTGTCGCACGAAGTTCCAGTTTTGGTGCATTTACTTTCAGCCATTCAAATACTTCTTTTTCTTCCGGACTTATACTGTCCAGAAAAACAGTCTTTACGTTAAATCCATGTATCAGCAAAAGCCTGGCCAGTCCAAGTGGACGCGGATGGAAAGTATAATCAATCGTAATTGGAGCATTTCCAATAATTTGTTTTGCATGATTTAACGCTTCTTCGCAAAGTGTGATTTTCTTTTCCATCCATTCACTTAGAATCTGCTTTCCTTCCACTCCCAAAGAATTCCACAGAGTCTCTTCTTCGCTTCTGATTTCTTCATAATCAAAACTAAGTGGCAGATAAAGAAATGCTCTTCTTAATCTTTCTGCCAGTGTTTCAATCCCGTACTTTCCAGATGGATAACAACAGAGAAATGTTCCCGCATTTCCCAATTCTTCATACTCTTCCCATGTGCTGCAATCTTGCAATTCTCTGACTTTATATCCTGCTATAGCTAGCAATTCCTTTAAATCACAGCTTAGATCTAACGCAAAGTCACTCCCCAATATGGAAATCTGTTTTGTATCCATTTTATTCCGATCAGGATTCAGTGGTTCATACATTGCTTTTCGAAGCTTTTGATCCGGTGTTGGTCCATGTTTTTGCATAATTGGATCCATATAGCATCTCAAAAATCTGATTTCTGGAAATCGTTGCTCCAGTTCCCTGTAAATCCGCTCCAGATCGCATCCGAGAAAATGATGAAGGCATACTGTAAACAGAAGAACTGCCTTCGGCATTTTCTGTCCCGTCTTTTCCTCGCGTTCTTTTAGTTTTCTTAAAATATCTGCCGTTCCTTCAATCGTCACATCTTCCAGATTTCCGCTTAACAGGTTCTGCTCCTCTACGATCACAAAGGAAAATCTATCTTCTTCACACATCTCTGCTGCAGTAAGCACAACGCCCCGCATACAGTTGTCCGCACAGACATAAATCTGATGCGCTTCCGGAATCAGCATTCCGGTATGAACGATATTCCAACAGCCATGTGCCGGTGAATTAAATTCCAGCCCTTGTGGGAACGGAATTGGATAGGATGCGTCTTTTATGCTGACAACCGCATCTTTCTCACTGATCGGCCAGGCTGATTCTCCAACTTTTCTAAGCATTTGACACCTCTTGTTTTTCTCTCACTTTCATCAGGATTGCTTTGGCAAGTATACGATATTCTTCTGCCATTTCACTTTCCGGAAATGCTTCAAGAACGGTCTTTTTCTGTTCTTCTGCCTGCTGAACAAGATCACTTCTTGTCAAAGTTCCTACGATACTTGTATGAAAATCTTCCGCCAGTTCTTCTACTTTCTCCTCCTCACGCGGGACATTTCTTCGATTCAGGATCAGCCCTCCCAGTGTGGCATATCCGCGATTCTTAAAGTTTTCTACCGCCATAGCAATATTCGCACCTGCATGAATCGCCATATTTTCTCCAGATGTAACAATAAAGATCTTGTCTGCATACCCATTTCGCATCGGCATAGAAAATCCACCACAGACAACGTCTCCGAGCACATCATAAAGCACTACATCCGGCTGGTATTTCTCATATGCACCTGTCTCTTCGAGTTTTTCCAGTGCAGTTATGATTCCGCGTCCTGCGCACCCAAGTCCCGGTGTCGGGCCTCCTGCTTCTACACAGACAATTCCTTTGTATCCAATTTTCACAATATCTTCCAGCAACAGGTTCTGTTTCTTTTCCTGATACATATGAAGTACGGTCGGAACTTCTTCTCCATGTCGGAGCAGAATCGTTGAATCTGCCTTTGGGTCACATCCAATCTGAAGAACCTTTAATCCCTGCTCAGCCAGTGCTGCTGCCACATTAGAGACTGTCGTCGACTTTCCGATTCCACCTTTTCCATATACTGCAATTTTAATCATTCTGTGCCTCCGCTTTTGTAATGATGTTTGAATAGGCAGTCTTCGCTGACACACCGTTTAATCTTCCAATCTTTCCGGAAAGACTGCTGATCATATCCTGCGGTGCATCAATTGCAATACTGATGATATTAATTCCCTTTTCCCTGTATGGAATCCCCATACGCCCGATAATATAATTTCCGGCTTCATGAAGAAGATCATTCAGTGTAACGATCGCTTCCGGATTTTCCACAATTATGGAGATTACTGCTACTCTTGTATCCATTTCGATTCCTTTCTCCGCATTTTGTTATATTGCTCTCTTCCGTTCCTCATGCTACAGCTCAATTCCGCTTGCGCTCCATTTCGCTGTATCGCTCTCTTCCGTTCCTCATGCTACAGCTCAATTCCGCTCACGCTTCATTTCGCTGTATGGCGTTCGCCATATGGAGAAAGTTGTCTCTTCTTGCTTATGCAAGCTAGCTTGCAGCGCATGAAGAGACAACTTTCTCCGCATTTCGGAACTGGTTTAACAGATCCGTGGCAACAACTCTCCACCTGGCTGTGGGAGGAGGGACTGGGTTCCTATTTCTGTCATGCGTATTACCTTGCCTGGGTTTTCTTCTGTGATTGTTCCGATGATTGCTGCATTTTGAGAGTATGGACACTGGTGAAGTGTCTCTACGATCTTTTCTGCCTGTTCTGTCGGAGCAATGATCACCATTGTTCCTTCACAGGCAAGATAAAGTGGTTCAAGTCCAAGCATTCCACAGACTCCCTGCACCTCGGTAGCTACCGGGATTTTTGCTGCATCGATCTGTACTCCAACCTGGCTCTGTCCTGCAATCTCGTATAATACAGTTCCGACACCGCCTCTTGTCGCATCGCGGATCACATGAAGTTCATGTGTCGTGTCCATAACAGCCTCCACCGTCTTCCAAAGTGGGGCGCAATCGCTCTTCACATCTGCCTCGATTCCGAAATCTTCTCTCGCAAGAAGGATCGTGCATCCATGTCGGCCGATATCTCCGGTTATGATAACTGCATCTCCTGGCTTCGCAAGTTCTCCGCCAACCTGTACGCCATCTTCAATTTGTCCCATTCCGGTTGTTGTGATAAAGACTCCGTCTACCTGTCCTTTTCCGGCGACCTTGGTGTCTCCTGATACGATGCGAACACCTGCTTCTTTCGCTGTTTTAGCCATTGCCTCCGCAATCTGCTCCAGTTTCTCCATTGGGAATCCTTCTTCAATCACAAATGCACAAGTCAGATATAATGGTTTTGCCCCCATACAGGCCAGGTCATTTACTGTTCCGCAGATAGACAGTTTTCCAATATTTCCTCCCGGGAAAAATGCCGGAGATACGATAAATCCATCTGTTGACACTGCCATTTTCCCAACCGGCGGATTTAATACGGCTGCATCATCTGCTGTCAGGTCCGGATTTGCAAAATGTGCTGCAAATACTTTGTCGATCAGTTCTGAAGTCTGTTTTCCGCCTGCTCCGTGTGCCATTGTAACTGTCTGGCTTTCTATTTTTTTGCTCATATTATTTCCTCTTTTTCCGTCACTGTTCACAGTAACCATTTCTATTTTCTTCTATACTCCGTACATGAAATAAGCGGAACACGCACCTTCATTTGAAACCATGCATGCTCCTACCGGGTGCTGCGGTGTACAGACTTTTCCAAATACTTTGCAATCTGATGGCTTACATTTTCCCTGTAAAACATCTCCGCAACGACAAGCCGGATTTGCTCTTCCTTCCATTTCCGGAATCTGATATTTCACTCTTGCATCAAACATTTCCCACTCTTTACGAAGCTTCATTCCGGAATCTGGAATCACTCCAAGACCACGCCATTCACTGTCGCAGGATTCCATCAGTTCATCTACAAGACGCTGTGCCTCTTTGCTTCCTTCTGCTGTTACTACTCTTGGATAGCAGTTTACAAAAAATGGTTTTCCTTCCTGGTAGCGTTTCAATGAAACAGCCAATGCTGTCAGCAGTTCTTTCGCAGTAAATCCTGCTACAACTCCACTGACTCCCTCCTTTGTCAGAGATTCACACAATGCCGTTCCGGTAATTGCATTTACATGTCCCGGATAAAGAAACACATCTGCACTTCCTTTTAATGCTTCATAAGCTCCCGGCATCGTCTTATTTGCCGTCAGGATAGAATAATTCTCTAGTTGTTCTTCTTTCGCTTTCTTTACTGATAAGCAAGAAGAAGGTGTTGTTGTCTCAAAACCAACGGACAGGAACACGACTTGTTCCTCCGGATGTAACCTCGCATATTTTTCTGCATCTGCCGGTGAATAAACAATCTGGATCTTTGCACCCTTTTCTCTCGCTCCCGCAAGACTCATCTTTGTTCCCGGTACACGGACAAGATCGCCAAAAGTACAGACTGTCACACCTGCTTGAAGTGCAAGCCACACTGCCTCATCAATAAACCCAACCGGTGTCACACAGACCGGACATCCCGGTCCTGAGATCAGTTCCACCTGCTTTGGAAGTAATTTGCGGATTCCGAGGCGAAAGATCTCATGTGTATGTGTTCCGCACACTTCCATAATGCGAACCGGTGGTCCATCATACTGCTCGATGATTTCCCTCGCTGTTTTTCTTTGTTTCTCATTTCTTTCAGATGTTTGATTTTTTGTTATATCCTGCATCATCATTTATTCTTTTCACCTCACTGTTCACTGCTCTATAGCAGTTCTTCCATAAGCTGATCGGTCTCTTCGTCATCTTCTTCTGTGATCTTTGCAATTGCGACTCCGGCGTGTACCATCACGTAATCGCCCGGCTCCAGATCTTCTAATAACTCTGAAGACACTTCCCTTTTCGCACCCCCTGCATCTACCACTGCAGTTCCGTCACTGATGCGAACCACTTTAGCTGATAATCCTACACACATTTTTCTTATTCCTTTCTTTTTTAACTCTATAAAATCGGAACTTCCTCTACACACTCATGATTCATTCCATAAAATGCCTGACCAAGCGCAATTCCTCCGTCATTCGGCGGAATCATCTGATGTATCAGCACATGAAAACCATTTGCAATTAATCCGTCTTCCGTCAGACGAAGCAGTAATCCATTCTGAAATACACCGCCACTAAGTGCGGCTGTCCGGCATCCGGTTTTCTCTGCAGCATGGACACACGATGCAACAATCTGCTCTGCAAGTCCTTTATGAAATTCATAAGCTGCCTTTTCTATTAAGTCCTGATCAAATATATCTTCTGCCACTGCATTTTCGCCAATATTGCTAACCACTTCGACTGCTGCCCTCACCAGTCGACTTGTCAGAAGAAGTTCTCTTCCGTCGTCTGCTGATTCAATTAAACACTTCTGCCCATCTAAGACATTTATTTTCTTCTCACCAGATCTTTTTTCATAAGCTTCTGCTGCGAATTCCAATGCCATGGAGGCTTCTCCTTCAAAAGAAGATTTCTTTCGAATTCCAAGTATCGCACTGATTCCATCAAATAATCTTCCTGCACTGGTTGACTCTACCGCATTGATCTTTCTCTCAAGCATCGCAAGCTGAACTTTCGCTTCTTTTTCCTCGCAAAGACCAAGTTTCTGAATGATCTGCATCGCCTCATCTTTTGATTCAGATATTTGCCAGATTAAAGAAACTGCGATACGCCATCCTTCTTTTGCTGATAGGTCGCCTCCAGCCTGTAAAAATGGTTCAATACTTCCGATTCTCCGGAATCCGTCAAGATCTGCCAGAAGTATTTCTCCGCCCCATATGGTTCCGTCCGTTCCATAGCCGGTTCCGTCAAAAGATACTCCGATCACCTGTTCCATCCAGTCATTCTCTGCCATGCAGGATAAGATGTGTGCATAATGATGCTGCACTTTCAAAACAGGAAGTCCCAGTTCTTCCGCAACCACCGTCGAATTATATTTGGGATGCATATCGCAGACGACAACGCTTGGTTCCACTTCTAACAATGTTTCCATCCGCTGTATTGTCTCTTTCAATGCATTTACCGTTCTTAAATCTTCTAAGTCCCCCACATAAGCCGAAGGATAAAATCTACTATCCACACCGATACAGAATGTATTTTTCAATTCTCCACCGACAGCTAATACCTGTCCCTTCCATTTTCCTGACGTCTGGACCGGAAGTGGCGCATATCCCCTTGATCTGCGAATCATATATGGTCTGTTTTTATAGAAATCCATCACGGAATCATCTGCTCTCACACGAATTTTTCGATTGTGAGACAAGGTGCAGTCACAAAATTCCGAAAGCTCTTCGAGTGCTTCCTCATCCGATCTGCAGATTGGCGCACCGGATACATTTCCACTGGTCATTACAAGAAAGTCCGGCATCTTGATTCCATCCGGATATTGAAATAGAAGTAACTGCACCGGCGCATATGGAAGCATCACTCCTACTTTTGGATTGCCCGGTGCGACAGATGAACACAGCTGCTTCGTTTCTATCTCTTTCCTCACCAAAAGAAGAATCGGCTTCTGATGTCCAGTGAGAATTTCTTCCTGCTCCTTACTCAACTCACAGACACTTTGCACTACCTCAAGATTTCTTGCCATCACTGCAAACGGTTTCGCCGGGCGGCGTTTTCTCTTTCTTAACAGTTCCACTGCTGCCTCATTTGATGCATCGCAGCAAAGATGAAATCCTCCGATTCCCTTCACTGCTACAATTCCACCCTCGGAAATCACTCTTCTTGCTTCCGTAATTGCATCAGAACCTTTCATGTCTATCGTTCTGTCAAAAATTTTGATCAAATAAACTTCCGGTCCGCACATATTACAACAAACCGGCTGCGCATCGTATCTTCTGCTTTCCGGATTGTAATATTCTGCCTCACATTCCGGACACATCGGAAATTCTTTCATACTCGTACGCTCTCTGTCATATGGAAGAGCATCCAGAATCGTAAGCCGCGGACCACAACACGTACAATTAATAAACGGATGTAAGTATCTGCGATCCTTGGGATCATACAATTCTTCCTTGCATTCCTCACAGATTGCAATATCCGGAGAAATAAAGATCTCTCCTTTTGTCTTCTCGCTTTCTATGATAGAAAAGTCCGGATATTTTTCCTTTGTATCCAGTATTTCTTCTGAAACCTTAAGAATCGCTGCACGTTTTGGCGGACAGGTGCGAACTTTCTCAATAAACAGATTCACTGCCGTCTCGCTTCCCTGTGCGAAGATTTCCACATAAGGTCCACGATTACTGACACTTCCCCTGATTTTACAGGAATCTGCATGTCGGCTGACGGTCGGACGGAATCCTACGCCCTGTACAATTCCATAGACACGGATTTTCTTCGTTATCTCCTTCTCCATAGACTTTTTCCTCCCGTTATGACTCCTGCAGTTTTCCTGAGACTGCAAAATGCCGTACATTAACAAATGTTCCTTTGAATCCCGGTACCAGGCCTCTCATATTTTCATCTGCAAAGACAATGTCATAGTTCCCATTTTGAACAAGCTTACAATAATCCTTCTCTTCTTTCAGTGAAAGATCTCCTTCTTCTGAAATCTCTGATTTCATCATAAACCAGCTTGCCACCGTAACTTCTGTATTCTGTTCATCACTTCTTGTACGAATTTCCTGTCTGATGGCATTTGCAATCACCTGCTGATGAATGATCAGTATCTTCTTCCCAACATAATCAAGTTCAGGTATCAATTCATCTACAAATGGATATCCCACTTCATACGGTGTGCCAAACTCTTTTTCCAGATATTTTGCTGTCTCGAGTGCCGCCGGTGCTACAACTAGATTCTTATCTGCAGAGCCTGCTGTCTTTACTTTATCAATACCTGCTCTCATTCCATAGCAAATATAATGCGTATTCTCATTTTCTGATTTCCGGAACTTCTCTTCTATATTCAGGTCACTGACATCATGTGGCGTCAGACCGAGAACTCCGATTTTCATCTTTTTAGAAGAATCGTCTTCTTCTGAAGCTTCCTTCTGTGATGCTGCATCTTTTCCTGCAAATGTCTTGAATAAAGTCAGCCATGCCTTCTCTTCTCCCACATCATACAGTTCCATTCCGTTCGTATCTACAGTCAGAATCGGAAGATTTGTCTTCTTCTCGCACATTCTCTGTAATGCTCTATAATCCGTTGCGATCACAGCCGGAACCGGAGTACCGATCACCGCTGCAAAATTTGCATCAATCTTCTCTGCTGCATCCGTAAGTTTCGCAACAAGCCTGTCATCTCTTCCAAGGATTGCATCCATGTCACGCAAGCCC